>Ga0207706_10000819_pt1 | contig 32306 bp, 34 predicted proteins | sample KBSC53metaG_FD_184318 | JGI IMG/M metagenome (GOLD analysis project Ga0207706, IMG submission 184318) | Corn rhizosphere microbial communities from Kellogg Biological Station, Michigan, USA - KBS C5-3 metaG (SPAdes) (version 2) | ecosystem: Host-associated > Plants > Roots > Rhizosphere > Soil ... | reverse complement strand
GGCGAGACAATTGAACGAGAGGCCCAGGAAAACACTTGGCTTCAAGACGCCGGCTGAGATGTTCAGCCAGACCGTTGCGTTGACCGGTTGAATCCGCCCGGCATTCCTGACGTTCGCGCCGGGGCGCCGAACTTCGGCTCTGCAGCAGGTCCGGTCCCTTTGCGGATGCGACCTGGACTCGCGGTCTCCGCCATATTGCTGACGTTCAAGCGCACATGAGACTCGCGGTCCCAATGACGGGTTCCAAGGCACTGCCGAATGGCCTTGGCGCCGGTTGCGGCACGCCAATGCAGGTGACACCGGTGCCACTTCCCCCATTGGGGTCAGTGAAGCGGAGTAGGCTGGTTGCTCAGAGAACTGCCGATGTGACGCGGAAAGGAACCCCATGAAGATCCAGCGCAATGGCTCGGCCCAGTGGTCGGGTGGCATCAAGGACGGAAAGGGCTCGATCTCGACAGAGAGCGGCGCCCTGAAGTCATACCCCTATGGCTTTGCCAGCCGTTTCGAAGGCAAGCCCGGCAGCAACCCCGAGGAGCTGCTCGGCGCGGCGCACGCCGCCTGCTTCACGATGGCCCTTTCACTGATTCTCGGCGAAGCCAAGCTCACGGCAACGCAGATGGACACCGCGGCCCGTGTCACGCTCGAGCAGGTCGAAGGCGGCTGGGCGATCAACGCCGTGCAGCTGACGCTTCGCGCGAAGGTGCCCGGCGCCGACGCCGCCACGTTTGCCGAGTTGGCCGCCAAGGCGAAGGCCGGTTGCCCGGTGTCGAAGGTGCTCAACGCCACCATCACGCTCGACGCCGCGCTCGTGGACTGACGCCATTCGACGATCATGTCGCCGGCGACAAGCTCGCAAGCCCGGAGCTCTGCTCCCCAAAACTCCATCGCGCCGGCGTTCGTTATCGGACAGAGGCAACGTAGCGCGCCAAATTAATTGCGAGCGGCGCGACAGTGTTGCGACTGGGGGCGTTAGTTGCTGCAACTGGCCTAAGCGACCCTCTCCGGATGTTCAGAATCCGCGCAAGATGTGCCGCGGCCGGCGCCCAACTCCTGCTTTTCGTCAGCTCAATCCAGGGACGGCCGGCCGTTCTCGACCCCAAGCCGCCGTTCGATCCCGCGGCTGGCCCACCCGAAACCGGACACTCGCCGAACCGACGTTAGCGATGCCAGCTCGAAGAAGAGGTTAGATCACCTGCCGCTCGCGCCCTTGCCAATACGGCTTGCGCAAGTTCTTCAGGATCTTGCCGGTCGGATTGCGCGGCAGCTCGGCGACGACGTCGACGATCTTGGAGCACTTGAACGACGCGATCTGCTGGCGGCACCAGGCGAGTAGCTGCTCGGTGTCGATCGTCGCGCCTGGCTTTGCGACGACCACGGCTTTGGGCCATCGCCGTCAAGGTAGCCACCATCGCCGGAGCGCAGCCAGCCGTCGGAGGTGATCGTCGCCGCCGTGTCCGTCGGCTTGCCCCAGTAGCCGCCGATGACCTGCTCGCCGCGCACCCACACCTCGCCGCGCTCGCCGGTCGTCCGGCTCGCGCTGCTCCTCGGAGTTTCCTGCGATTACGCTCTGGCTTCACACGCGCTGAAGCCCTGACGACCAGCTTCAGGGCTTCTGTTGCTGAGTGAAGCCGTGGTGCCAGGCGAGCATGCGCGCCTCGATCGCGAGAAAGAGCCGGTTCATCCCGTACCCGAGCGCCCCCAGCGTGACGATGCCGGCGTACATCTCGCGGACCTTGAAGCCCCGTTCGGCCGCCAGGATGAAGTAGCCGATGCCGTTCGACGCCGCGACCATCTCGCTGATGACCATGACGATCAGCGCCACGGCCAGGCTGATCCGCATGCCGGTGAAGATGTACGGCGCCGCCGAGGGCAGCACCACCTGCCAGAGCAGCTTCATGCCGCGCGCGCCGAACGTGCTCGCGGTTCCCAGCTGCACAGGATCCACGCTGCGCACGCCGCTGTAGGTGTTGAGCAGCACCGGGAAGAACGACGCGAACGCGATCATGAACACCTTCATCTCGTCGTCGATGCCGAGAAACAGGATCGCGAGCGGAACGTAGGCCGGGCTCGGGATCGGGCGCAGGATCTCGGTGAGCGGCTCGAGCAGGTAGTAGACCGGTCGGAAGGAGCCCATTAGCATGCCGACGGCGATGCCGGAGACGACGCCGATCGCATAGCCGGCGAACATCCGCCACAGGCTCGCCCCCGCTTCCCGCGGCAGCACGCCCGATCGCAGCAGGTCCCAGATCGTCGTGGCGACGCTGCTCATGCGCGGCACCGTGAACGTATCGACCCATTTCAGCACGCTCGCGATCTCCCACAGCGCCAGGAGAGCGGCGATCAGCGCGAATCCGAGCCAGCGACCGGAGAACCTCGCCATGGCGTCGTGCCTCAAGCAGAGCCCGCGGGCGCCGCCCGCTGCAGGCCTTCGTCGGCGAACAGCTGAGCGAGGATGCGGTGCCGATAGGCGAGGTAGGCGGGAAGCTCCCGGGTCGCGATCTGGTCGCGCGGCCGCGGCAGATCGATGGGCAGGTCCATGGCGACCGATGCGGGAGGCTTGCTGAGCGCGACCACGCGGGTCGACAGGTAGATCGCCTCGTCGGTGTCGTGGGTGACGAAGACGACCGTGAAGCCGAGCTCCTTCCACAAGCGCAGGAGCAGCTCCTGCAGCCCGACCCGGGTGAGCGAGTCGACGGAGCTGAAGGGTTCGTCCATCAGCAGCACGTCCGGGCCGCACGCGAGCGCGCGGGCGATGGCGACCCGCTGCTGCATCCCTCCCGAGAGCTGCCACGGATAGTGGCGCTCGAAGCCGCTCAGCTTGACCAGGGCGATGAAATCGCGCGCCCGCCGATCGATCTCGGAGCGCGACAGGCGCCCGCGCACCTCGAGGCCGTAGGCGACGTTGCGCTCCACGGTCTTCCACGGGAAGAGCGAGCGCGTGTACTGCTGGAAGACGTACACGAACTCGGCCGGCGGCTCGGTCACCGGCCGCGCATTGAGCCGCGTCTGCCCCGAGGTCGGCGCCAGCAGGCCGGCGACGATCTGCAGCAGCGTCGACTTGCCGCAGCCCGAAGGCCCGACGATCGAGACGAAAGAGCCGCGCTCGATCTGCAGCGAGACGCGGCCGAGCGCCACGGTCGGCTCGCCGTGCGCCGAGCTGTACGACTTGCAGATGTCTGCGATGTCGATGTAGGCCGCCGCCGCGGCCGGGCCCGCGGCCGTCACTTCACGGTCATCACGCGGCCGGTCAGGTCGACGGGCGTCTTGATGACGCCGAACTTGAGCATCAGCTCCATCGTCCTCCGGATCTCCGCGGCGTTGACGTCCGCGCCGAACAAGGGCAGCTTGACCCGGTCCTTGAGCGCCGGGGAGAGGTTCGTGAACTGCATGTTGATCTCGCGCACCCTCGCCTCGTTGGCCGGGTCGTTGGCGAACGCCGCCGCCTTGCGGATCGCGCGTGCGAACCGGTTGGCCGCGTCGCCGTTCTTCTGCACCCAGGAGGTCAGCGCCACGTACTGCGTGATGTCTCCGTTCGGCTGCGCGTCGACCATCGGCTCGACGAAGGCCTCGAAGTTGGCGTTGTCGAGCAGCACCGTCCGGAACGGCTCGGACGGGCCGATCACGTCGACCCGGCCGTTCAGCAGCGCATCACCCATCTGCGGGAACGGCAGCTCGACGAAGCGCACCTTGCTGCGGTCGATGCCGTGCTTTTCCAGGTACATGACGTCGTACAGCCAGTTCGTGCTGTTGATGATGTTGGTCGCGATGACCTTGCCTTCGAGATCCTTCGGCGACTTCAGGAGGCCCTTCTTCGCGATCAGCGCGAACGTCGAGTCCGGTCCCTTCGTTCGAACCACCGCACCCGGCGCGACGAGCGTCGCCTGCAGCCCCTGCTCGAGCGCCTGCAGGGTCGAGACGGTGTTGGTGAAGGCGATGTCGACCTGGCCGGCCTGCAGCAGCGTCATCGCCTCGGCGCCGCTGCCGATGACCTTGAACTGGACGTCGAGGTTTTCGGCCTTGAAGTAGCCCTGCTTGTCGGCGACCACGGCGCCGAGCGATTCCGAAAACGGCAGGATGCTGACGCGCACCTTGTCCTGCGCTTGCGCCGCGGGCGCCAGGCCGAGCACGAGCATGGCGAGGAGACCGGCAGCGAGGCATCGAAAGCGGGTCATGGTGTTCCTTTCGGTGGGGACGCAGGTTCACGACGAAGGACCGGGCGAGCGGCCGCCGCAAGGGGCCATCGACGATCGTGGGCGCAGACGCGCAGCGCTCGCCGCGGGCTGACCATCCGCACGACGCGGAAGAGTGCTTGAGAGAGTAGCAGAAATACTTGCAGAAGTTTATGGTGGGTGCCCCGGCCTGGCCTCGCAAGCGATCGCGCTTCGCGTCTCGAGCGCAGCCGGGCGATAGGTCGGGCTTCGCGGATCGCGCGGTCACGACTTTTTCGCGATGAAGTCGCCGATCGTCTCGTCGGTGTGGAAGACGGGCTTCTCGTAGTAGTGCGGCCCGTCGTAGATCTCGATCAGCAGGCTCTTCTCGTGCGCGATCGTCGGCCCGTGCGGGTTGTCCTTCGGGTTCATGTAGAACGAGCCCGGCTTCAGCCGCAGGCCGACATCGATGTACTCGTAGTCGCCCTCGAGGCAGTACATGAACTGGTTCGACGCGTGCGAGTGCTTGACCGGGATGCGGCCGCCCTTCTGGTACTCGAGCAGCGCGATGCTCGCGCTCGTCTCCGGGTTCTTCCAGAGGAAGTACTGGCGAAAGCCGTACTCGGGATAGTCGATCCACTTGGCCGGGTCAAGGTCTTCCCTGCGGATCAGCAGTTCCAGCGACTTGGCCATCGCCTGGTTCGCTTGCAGGCTGGCGTCCGGGCTCGAGGAGGGTGCGGTCATGGGTCACTCCATTGGCGGGCGACCGTCGGCCACCCATTGCGCGTATTCGGCCTGGCTCGCCGGCGTCGCCGAGAACAGGCCGAAGATCGAACGGCGGCGCCGGAAGCGCGACGAAGGCCTCGTAGTCGGCGACGCCTGCGCACTCTGCGGCGACTTCGTCGACGAGCTGGCGCGGGATCGCGACGGCGCCCTCGGCGTCGCCGACGACGACGTCGTTCGAATAGATCGCGACGCCGACGCAGGCGAAACGGGCGCGGCGGCGAGGTGGGCGTTCTCGGCGAGGGTCACGTGCGATCCGCTGCTGCTGCTAGCGCTCGTCGACTTGCGCGGGCTGCGCCGCCGGCGACGGCCTGGGCATCATCGACGCGTACTCGCGTCGGATCTTTGCCGGATCTTCCTGCAGCATGCGCGTCACGTACTCCGCTCGCGCGCCGAACGGGACCTGGTCGGCACCGCGCTCGATCGCCTCGCACAACGCCTTGGCGGCAGCCTGCGGCGATTCCTTCGGCACCCCGCGCAGCTCGCGCGTCATGTCGGTGTCGACCGCAGACGGCAGGAACGCGAGCACGGCGGTGCCCTGCGCGGCGACTTCGGCGCGGACGCAGTCGGTCATATGCAGCGCGGCCGCCTTCGACGCGCAGTAGGAGCCCATCGCCGGCGCCGGAACGCGCGCCGTGATCGTCAGCACGTTCGCGATCATGCCGCCCCCGTTCTTCGCGAGGACGGGCGCGAATGCGCGACACATCGCCAGCGTTCCGAAGTAGTTGACCTCGATCTCGGCGCGCGCGGCGGTGAGGTCGCAGGCCGCGAGCACTCCCTGGTTCCGGTTGACGCCGGCGTTGTTGACGAGCAGCGTCACGTCGGGATGTTCGCTCGCGACACGCGCCACGGTGTCGGCGACGGTGATGTCTAGCCTCAGCGGCTCGGCGGCTGGCGGCAGCGCGTGCGCGCCGGCCAGGTCCCGCATCGCGGCGTAGACGCGGCTCGCTCCTCGCGCACAGAGCTCCTCGACGATCTGTCGGCCGATGCCGCGGTTGGTGCCCGTGACCAGGGCGACACAGCCGGCGATCTTCACACTGCCTCCTCTGCGACGCCCGGCGATGTCACGCGGACGAGCAGCCCACGTGCGCCTCGGCGGTGATCTCGAGCAGGATCTCGGGCGATGCCAGTCCCGCCACCTGCACCAGCGTCGAGGTCGGGAAATCGCCGGTGAAGAATTCCTTGCGCGCCTTCCACACCAGCTTGTTGTCGGCCATGTCGACGACGTAGATGACCATCTTGACGATGTCGTCCATCCGGCCGCCCGCCGCCTCGAGGCACTTGCGGATCTTGGTGAAGATCACCTTCGCCTGCTCGTAGGCGTCGGCGCCCTGGATCGTCTTCAGGTCGTTGGCGCGCGACGTGAAGCCCGAGATGTAGACCTTGTCTCCCACGCGCAGCGTGTTGGACCAGTGTCCCTCGGGGTACTCGGCGACTTCGGGCGAGATGAACCGCTGCTTCTTGTGAGGCACGACAACTCCCGGTGATTTCGGCGGCGTTCGACGGCGGGCTGCCGCGACGGTCAGTCGAAGAATTCGCGCGGCGGGTTCATCCCCCACTGGGTCGTCTGGTCGGCGGTGCCCGTGAACGTGCTCGGCACGAACTCGTGGTTCACGACGTCGCCGTCGGTGTAGTGCTCGACGCGGAAGCCGAAAGGGTCGCGCCAGTAGTCGAAGATCTGGCTGCCGAGCAGATGACGCCCGACACCGCAGTCGAGCCGGTAGCCGCGGTCGACCAGGTAGTCGTGGGCACCCATGATCGAGTCGATGTCCTGCACCTCGAACGAGCAGTGGTGGACGCCGGGGTCTTTCGACTCGACGATCAGCATGACGTGGTGGTCGACGAGCTCCGCGCCGCGGTCGCAGCGCAGGAACGTGCCGACCACCTTACCCCGCTCGCCGTCGGCGATGTGGTCGGAGGCGAGCAGGCCGAAGCGCTCCTGCAGCCATCGGACCGACGCGTCGTGGTCGGTCACTCGCAGCACGAAGTGTCCGAGGCGAAGAACGGGGCACGCCTCGCGGCGCGGCCGCAGCGACGCGTTCGTGCGCTCCTTGCGCTCGGCAGCGTTGAACGGGTTCGGGGAGCGAAACGCGAGCGGCGGAGCGTCCTCTGCGCCGAAGATGGCGTCGATCCGCGCTCCGTCGGGCATCGTCATGCGGACGCGCTGACCGCCTCCCGGGCCGTCGACGGGTTCGACGGCGGAAGCCCCCGGAGTCTTCGCGAGCGCTTCGAGATCGCCGGCCGAGCCCATGCGAAAGGCACCGCCGACGAAGCGCGGCGTGTCGCCGCGCAACGTCCCGTGCATGAACGGCGCCGGCCCGGCACCGCGCATGTAGAGCGCATCGGCGGTGCGCGCGGCGCGCGTCAGGCCGAAGTCGGTCATGAAGGATTCCATCTTGTCCAGGTCGGGGACCTGGTACAGGACGTACGCGACGTCAAGTGCCTTGGGCATCGCAAACATCTCCAGTCGAGTCGACGCTTCAGATCCTGCCGGTGCAGCCTCCGGACACGTCGACGATTTCGCCCGTCATGTAGGAGGCTTCGTCGGAGGCGACGAACGCGACCGCCGCGGCCAGCTCCTCGGGCTTTCCCATGCGCTTCATCGGCGTGTCCTGCATGTCGCGGGCGATCATCTGCTTGCGCCAGGCGAGCTCCTGCTCGGTCTGCGGCAGCGGTCCGCGCGGGATCGCGCGCACGCCGACGTCGATGCCGCCGGGCGAGATGCAGTTGACGCGGATGCCGTGCTCGACGAGCTCGAACGCGAGACACACGGTGATCGCGTGGACGCCGCCCTTGGCCGCCGAGTAAGGCACGCGGTTGATCGTGCGCGTGGCCACCGAGCCGATGTTGACGATCGAGCCCGACTTCTGCCGGACCATGTAGGGCACGACGGCGCGGCAGCCCCAGAGCGTCGGCCAGAGCGTGCGGCTGATCTCCTTCTCGATGTGTTCGGGGTCGTATTCGTAATAGGGCATCGCCCAGATCGTGCCGCCGACGTTGTTGATGCAGACGTCGATGCGGCCGTACGCGGCGTGCGCCTCCGCCATGAGGTGCTCGGCGCCTTTCCAGGTCTCCATGTCGGCCATGACGACCCGACAGTCGGCGCCGAGCGCGGTCAGCTCGTCCTTGACCTTGTCCGCCTGCTCGCGGACGCGGTCGCCGATCACCACCTTCGCGCCCTCGGCGGCGAGCCTGAGCGCGGTCGCTCGGCCGAGCCCCTGGGCGGCGCCGCTCACGACCGCGATCTTGTTCTCGAATCGCCGGCTGCCGCCGGTGTTCACCGTCACCATCGAATCGGTCTCCTAAAGAGGGGTCGCGAGCATGCCGGGGATGGCGAACGTGTCGACGACGACCGTCTTCTCGCAGAAGAGCAGCCGGTCGCCCTCCATGCGCAGGCGGTCGTCGTAGCGACCGACGCTGAAGAGGAAGGATCTTCCTTCGTGCGACGTCTGGAAGACGGCGTAGCTCGCGCGGAGCTCCCATTCGCCGTCGCTGTCGCTGCGCGGGCGCACACGCAGCTGGCCGACGACATGGCGGTCGTAGTGGAAGTTGTACTTGGTCGCGCCGCGCAGCGCCGCGATGCGATCGCGGATCATGTTCTTGTTCGTGCACAGCACCATCGTCGCGGGCAGGCCGCGATCGTGGTTGTCGCGAGCCACGACCTTGTAGCTCGCATCCTCGGTGAAGAGCTCGAGCCAGTCCTCGAAGCGGCCGTCGTCGATGCAATCGGCATAGGTCGCCATCAGCTCGTCGGCGGCCTTCTCGATCGACGTCGAGCTCATCGCACCGCGCCCTCGGGCTCGATGCCCATCAGCTCGGCGTAGTACGACCAGAAGCCGCGGCAGGCGACGTCGTTGATGTGGAAGTCGGTCTCGCGGATCGGACCGCCGCCGCCCATCTCGACGATCGTGCAACCGTCCGGGTCGCCGGCAGAGGCGCGGTGCACGATCTCGATCGCTTCGGCGTCCTCCATCGAGACCAGGCCGGCTGCGCCGACCATGTTGGCCTGCAGGAGGCGATGGTGCGTCATCTCCTCCGAATCGTCGGCGTAGCCGAACAACGTCCAGTACAGCTCGAATTCGTCCTTGTCGACAGTGCGCACCTGGCGCGTCGCGAGGCTGTTGTCGATCTGGTGGACGACGAGGTTCGGGAAGACGCTGCAGATGGAGAGCGTCACGCCGTCCTCGAACTCCCGATAGCACTTCAGGATCGACGCGTCGTGCAGCTTCATCTTGCTTTCGTGGACGCGGTTGGTCTTGAAGAGCTCGACGAACTCAGTCTCGTCGTCCGTCCCCTGCCGCGACCAGGCGATCATGTGGCGGTGGCGGTCGTCCATCTTGAGGCCGCCCTCGTGCGTGAACCGGTTGATGCCGAAGGTCGACATGAACTCGTGGAGCAAGCTCGCGTGGTACATGTCGCGCGGGTTCTCGAGGTACAGCTTCCAGTTGCCGCGGATCCGCTGGCGCTGGTAGCCGAGGATGCGAACCGGGCGATGGAAGATCCGCTTCAGGTGCGATGCCACCTTCGGGCCGAGGTACTCCTCGAGCGGCTCGCAGTCCTCTCTGAAGCTCACGAAGACGACGCCGGCGTGGACGGCCACCCTCAGGGGCCGCATGCCGTGCTGGCCGATCTCGAACTCCGGGCTCATGCCGCCCTTGCCCTTCAGGCCCTTGCGGAACGGCAGACCGCGAAGCGAGCCGTCCAGGTTGTAGCACCAGCGGTGATAGATGCAGACGTGCTCGAGAGCGTTGCCGCGCAGCTCGCGCCGCACCGTGGCCCCGCGGTGCGCGCACCGGTTCACCATCGCGCGGACCGCGCCGTCCTTGTCGCGGTTGACGATGACGGGTGTGTCGCCGACGTAGGTCGTGATGAAATCGCCCGGGTTGGGAATCTCCACCTCGAGCGCGACGTACGACCAGACCGGGCCGCGGAACACGCGCTCCTGCTCGGCTTCGTAGATCTTCTGGTCGTGGTACAGCCAGAGCGGCACGCGCGTGTAGTCGTTGCGCGACCACTTCACGACGGGGCTGTCTGCTGAAGCTTCGGTGGGGTTTTCGACCATGGACGTTTCGGTGTTCGGCTTAGGCCCAGTCTACACTTCTGCAAATATATCTGCTAGCATCTTCGAACCCTGACGTCGGAAGGTTTGATGCGATCCGCAGGCCTCGCGGCCATCCCTGCGCGACGAGCGCGCTTGGTCCATCCGGAGATCGCTGACGCGCCGGGTCGCGCGTCGCTGACCGACGAGGTCTACAACGCGCTCAAGTGGCGGATCCTCACGCACGACCTGCGTCCCGGGGGACTCTTCACCGAGGACGACCTCAGCCGGCTTTCGGGCTACGGCCGCTCGCCGGTGCACCAGGCCGTCCACCGGCTGCAATACGACGGGCTCGTCGACATCCTGCCGCGCAAGGGAATCGTCGTGCGCGCGTTCTCCGGCCGCGACATCAATCAGCTGATCGAGGTGCGCCTGCCCGTCGAGATGGAGATGGCGCGGCTGGCCGCCGTTCGCGCCACGCCCGAGCAGCTGAAGGCGTTGCGGGCGCTGCTCGCAAAGGGCCGCAGCTACCTCAAGCGCACCGACCGCGAAGCGCTGATGGCGCTCGATCGGACCTTTCACCACGGCATCGCCGAGTGCACCGGCAACCAGGTGCTCATGGACGTGCTGGAGAACCTGCACCAGCGCTCGATGATCCTCTGGTTCGTCTCGGTCTCGTCCGAACGGCGGGCGTACGACATCGTCCACGAGGAGCACGAGGAAGTGCTCGCGCGGCTCGACGCCCGCGACGCGGACGGCGCGGCGGAGGCAATGCGCCGCCACCTGGAGCCGTTCCTGCAACGCTGAAGCGCGTTCGCGTCTCGCGGACTCGAACAGGGGCACAGCCATGACGCAACCGACGCCGGGACATTGGGACGCGCCGCCGAGACTTCCCACCACGCACTACCTCGACAACCGCATCTACTCCGATGCCGCCGTGTTCGAGGAGGAGCAGAAGCGAATCTTCGCCGGTGGCTGGAAACTGCTCTGCCACGAAAGCGAGCTTCCGGCACCAGGAGACTATCGCGTCTTCACGGTGGCGCGTCGATCCGTCGTCGCCGTGCGGGGCGAGGACGGCCTCGTCCGATCGTTCTACAACGCGTGCGCACACCGGGGCGCCGAGCTCGTCCGCGACGTCCGCGGCAATCTGAGGAACTTCAGGTGCTTCTACCACCTGTGGGCGTACGACCTGAAGGGCCAGAACACCTCGATGACCCGGCCGCAGGCGTACCAGAGCTGCGGCCTGCGCAACCAGGACGCGAACCTGCGCGCCGTGCGCACCGAGGTGCTGCTCGGCCTCGTGTTCGTCTCGCTCGATGGCGATGTCGAGCCGCTGACGGAATACCTCGGCGAGATCCTGCCCAAGCTGAGCAAGCACCTCGGCAGCGCCGAGCTCGAGGTGTTCCATCACCATTCGGCGGTGATCCAGGCGAACTGGAAGTTCTGGAACGACAACAACACCGAGGTCTACCACGAGTACCTGCACGTGCTAAATCGCAGGACGATGGTCCAGCAGCCCGGGTACCACGACCGGCGCTGGACGATCTGCTCCAAGGGCCACGGGACGGCGGGCGAGGTCACCACCAACTACGCCGTGTTCGGGCTCGAGAGCCGGGCGGAGAACCTGTTCCCGGGCGTGAGCCCCAATGGCCTCATCGCCTACGGCCTCTTCCCGGACGTGCTACTCATCATGCGCAGCACGGTGATGCGGATCGACACGATGACACCGCTCGCGCCGGATCGCACGCTCCTCGAGTGGCGCGGGCTCGGGCTGAAGTCCGACACGCCCGAAGTGCGCGCGATGCGCTTGCGCCAGCACAACCAGGTCTGGGGGCCCGCCGGCCGCAATCTCGCGGAAGACGTCGCCGCCGTCGAGTCGCAGCAGCGCAATGTCATGTCGGGCGCGTCGCGCTACAGCATCATCGCGCGCGAGGAGGACCAGCGTCCTCACGACGACTGCTTTTTCCGCGCCTACTACCAGGAATGGGGCAGGCGCATCGGGCGATGGGCGCACGACCTGGACGCGAAGCGCGAGCCCGCGTCGTCGCCCTTGCCGCCGCGCCAGACGGCGAATGCCTGAGATCGCCGACTCCGACCGCATCCGGGCACTCGTCTCGCGTGCCGCGCGGTTGCTCGACGCCGGCGCCTACGACCGGTTCCTGGACCTGTTCACCGAGGACGGCAGATACTGCATCGAAGCAGCGAGCGCGGAGCTCGGCAGGCAGATGACCTGGATGGATCTCGGCCGCTCGGAGCTGGCGGCGCTGTTCGAGGAGTATCCGGATCACGTCGTCGACAAGGCGACGAGGCTCCATCTGGTGACGACCGACGAAGTCGAGATCGCCGACGACTCGGGCCATGCGCTGTCGACGTTCGCGGTGTTTCGCACCGACCTCCACGGTGCCTCGGCACTGTACGCAGTTGGCCACTACGAGGATGTCTTCGTGCGTCAGGGACAAACGTGGAAGCTGAGGAGCCGCAAGGTCCGCCTCGAAACCCGACAGTTCACAGTGCCGACGCCCCTGCCGCTGTAACCTCGCTGCCGTGTTGCTCAGGCTCCAATCGCGTCAACTCGCAGGAGACAGAGTCGCGCGCGTCGCTGAGCGAAGCCTTTGCGCCAAGGACGAAGTAGTAGCTCATAGCGCGGCTCCGTGGTGACGAGCAGAGAACAGGTCCGCTTACGCGGCAGATGTTGTGGGGCGTCGGCTTTGGCGAGGGCCAATTGGCTGCCGGCGAGTGGCGCCTTGGCGAGAGCTCCCCTTCGCATCCAACCTTCTTCCCGGCGACCTGGCGCGTGAGCTCTCTTTCTCTTCACCGAGAACCGCGTGTTGGCGTGGCACCGCGGCTTCACGCAACAGCAGCGCAACTGACCGGCGCGGCCAGCCGTGCAGCGCGCCCGACAGCCGGCATCGCCAGGAGGGCGATCGCGCGTTCGCGCGCGGCCACGGTCGTGTCGACGAAACCCGCGCCGTGGTTCGAACATCGAACCGCGTCGCAGGACGGCAATAACCAAACAGTAATGAAGCGGGTCTTCAAAAGTCAATGGACCCGAGCGGGCGCGAAGAGGACGATCGCCAGGACTCACCACAACGCGCAACCCCCATGGATGCCACGACGCTGAAGACGCCAACTCGACAGGAAGCGATGATCCCGCTCACCGGCAGGCAGTATCTCGACAGCCTCGACGACGGCCGAGAAGTCTGGATCTACGGCAAGCGGGTCAAGAACGTCGCCGAGCATCCTGCGTTCCGCAATTCGGCGCGCATGATCGCCCGCCTCTACGACGCGCTGCACGACCCGGCGCAGCAAGCGGTGCTGACCGCTCCCACCGAGTGGGGCGGATTCACGCACCGCTTCTTCCGGGCGCCGAAGACGGTCGCCGAGCAGGTCGCATCGCGCGACGCGATCGCTGCTTTCCAGCGCATCGGCTACGGCTGGATGGGACGCTCCCCCGACTACAAGGGGTCGTTTCTCGGCACGCTGGGCGCCAACGCGGCGTTCTACAAGGGCTACGAGGCGAATGCGCTGCGCTGGTACCGCAAGGCGCAGGAGCGCACCTGGTACGTCAACCACGCGATCACGAATCCGCCGGTCGACCGCAACAAGCCGAGCGCCGACACATCCGACGTGTTCGTGCGGGTGACCAAGGAAACCGACGCCGGCATCCGCGTCAGCGGCGCCAAGGTGGTTGCCACCGGCTCGATGCTGACGAACTACACCTTCGTCGCCCACGCCGGACAGATCCCGATCAAGGACCCGGCGTACGCGCCGGTCTTCATGGTTCCCACGGGCGCGCCGGGGGTGAAGATGATCTCGCGCGTCTCCAACGAGCAGCGCGCCGCCGTGCTCGGCGGTCCGTTCGACTACCCGCTCTCGTCGCGCCTCGACGAGAACGACGCGATCCTGATCCTCGACAACGTCTTCGTCCCGTGGGAAGACGTGTTCATGCACGGCGACGTCGACCAGGCGAACCGCTTCGCTCCCGATTCCGGCTTCAACAGCCGCGCCTCCCTGCACGGCTGCACCCGTCTCGCCGTCAAGCTCGACTTCATCTGCGGCGCCCTCGCCAAGGCGCTCGACATCACCGGCGCCGCCAGCTTCCACGGCGTCCAGTCGCGCCTCGGCGAAGTCATCGCCTGGCGCAACACGATGTGGGGGCTCTCCGACGCAATGGCCAAGAGCGACGTCCCTTGGCACGGCATGGTCCAGCCCGACGCGCGCTTTGCCACCGCGTACCGCACCATCTCGCAGATCGCGTATCCGTCGATCAAGAACATCATCGAGACCGTCGTCGCGAGCGGCCTGATCTACCTGAACTCCCACGCCGACGACTTCAAGGTTCCCGAGCTGCGCGCCTACCTCGACCGCTACGTCCGCGGCAGTGGCGGCGTCGATGCCGAGAACCGGGTCAAGCTGATGAAGCTGCTGTGGGACGCCATCGGCACTGAGTTCGGCTCCCGCCACGAGCTCTACGAAATCAACTACCTCGGCTCGAACGACGTGACCCGGTTCGCCAACCTGGCCGACGCGCAGACGAGCGGCGACCTCGCCCGCATGAAGGACCTGGTGGATTGCTGCATGAGCGAGTACGACACGAACGGCTGGACCGTTCCCGACCTCGTCGGCAACGACGACGTCAGCGTCCTGCGGGGCTGAGCGGCCATGAAGGAGGCGGGAATGCCGAAGGCCGTCGACGTCGCGCACGTCGTCTATCAGGTCACCGACCTCGGCCGCATGGAGTCGTTCCTGCACGACTTCGGCCTGGCGACCAGCGAGCGGCGCGACGACGTGCTCTTCATGCGCGGCGCAGGCAGCGCCCCCTACGTGCACGTGACGCGGCGCGGTCCGGACAACCGCTTCCTCGGCGGCGCGTTGCGCATGGCGTCGCGCACCGATCTCGACCGGCTGGCGGCGATGCCGGGCTCGTCGCCGGTCGAGGCGATCGTCGATGCGCCCGGCGGCGGCTGGCGCGTGCGCATGCGCACGCCCGATGGGATCGCGATCGACGCCGTCTGGGGCCAGGACGAGCTGCCGCGGCTGCCGCACCGGCGCCCGAACCCGTTCAACGCCGGCGAGAACAAGCAGCGCGTCAACGCGTCGCTGCGGCCGAGACGCGAGGCCGGCCTGGTGCTGCGCCTCGGCCACTTCGTGCTGCGCGTGAGCGGCCACGACGAGACGCTGGCGTGGTTTCGCGAGCGCTTCGGCCTGCTCGCGAGCGACATGATGTGCAGCGCCGAAGGCCGGGTCTTCGGCACGTTCCTTCGCTGCGACCGCGGCGGCGAGCTGGTCGACCACCACTCGATGCTGGTCATCCAGGCAGACCCGATCGGAGTGCACCATTGCAGCTTCGAGATGCAGGACATCGACTGCGTGATGGGCGCCCACGACCACCTCGTCGCCAGCGGCCACAAGCTCGACTGCGGCGTCGGCCGCCACCTGATCGGCAGCCAGATCTTCGACTACTGGCGCGACCCCTTCGGCTTTCGCGTCGAGCACTACACCGACGGCGACGTCACCGACCAGACGCACCAGCCGCAGCGCTACTCGGTCCGCGCCGAGGACACCACCCAATGGGGAATGGATCCCCCGGCCGACTTTTTCGACTGAATTCGTCAACTCAACGGAGCACCCGTCATGGCACTGAAGCAGCAACATCCCCGCTCGACCAAGGTCGCCGAGTACCCGCCCGGCCACTGGTCGAACGTCACCCGCGTCGGCGACCAGATCTGGCTGTCGGGCTTCACCGCGCGCGCCAACGATCTGAAGACCATCCAGGGCGTCGGCAGCGCGTACGAGCAGGCCAAGGTGATCTTCCAGAAGGTCAAGGACTGCCTCGAAGCCGCCGACGCGAAGATGTCAGACGTCGTGACGATGACCATCTACGTCACGAACATGGCCGAGAACAAGGAGGTCTGGCGCGCGCGCCAGGAGTTCTTCAAGGGCGACTTCCCCTGCTCCACCCTGGTCCAGGTCGCCGGCCTGGCCAATCCCGAGATCAAGCTCGAGATCACCTGCCAGGCGGTGGCAGGCAGCGGCGCGGACTGACGCGAGCCCGGCAGCAACACCGCATGTTCGGCGCGCTCTCCCACAGCACGACCCCGACCACCGGAGAGACACCATGAGCGACAAGCGAGCGACGGTCACGACCGGCACCGCGTTCATCCCGTTCACCGGCCACGAGTACCTCGCGAGCCTCGAGGATGACCGCGAGGTCTGGATCTACGGCGAGCGCGTCAAGAAGGTCACCGACCATCCGGCGTTCCGCAACTCGGCACGGATGATCGCGCGCATGTACGACGCGCTGCACGACCCGAAGCGCAAGCACGTTCTCACCATCCCGACCGAATGGGGAGGCTTCACGCACCGCTTCTTCCGCGCCCCGCACACGGTCGAGGAGCAGGTCGCCCAGCGCGACGCGATCGCCGACTGGCAGCGATGCGCCTGGGGCTGGATGGGCCGGTCGCCCGACTACAAGGGGTCGTTCCTGGGCACGCTCGGCGCGAACGCCACGTTCTACAAGGGCTTCGAGGCGAACGCGACCCGCTGGTACCGCAAGGCCCAGGAGCGCACCTGGTACGTCAACCACGCGATCATGCATCCGCCGGTCGATCGCGATCTGCCGACGGCGGACGGCTCGGACGTCTACGTCAAGGTGGTCAAGGAGAGCGACGCCGGCATCTACGTCAGCGGCGCCAAGGTGGTCGCGACCGGCTCGGCGCTGACCCACTTCACGTTCGTCGCGCACGTCGCCCAGGTGCCGATCGCCGACGCCAGGTTCGCGCCGGTGTTCATGGTGCCGACGAGCGCGCCGGGCGTGAAGCTGCTCTGCCGCGTCTCCAACGAATACCGCGCGGCCGCGCTCGGCAGCCCGTTCGACTATCCGCTGTCGTCGCGCCTCGACGAGAACGACGCGATCCTCGTCCTGGACAACGTCTTCATTCCCTGGGAAGACGTGTTCATGCACGGCAACCTCGAGCAGGCCAACAAGTTCAACGTCGGCTCGGGCTTTCTCGAGCGCGCCTCGATGCACGGGTGCACGCGCTTCGCGGTCAAGATGGACTTCATCTGCGGCCTCCTGACGCGCGCCCTGGAGATCACCGGCGCCAAGGGTTTCCACGGCGTGCAGGCCCAGCTCGGCGAGGTCATCGCTTGGCGCAACGCGTTCTGGGCGTTTTCCGACGCCATGGCCAAGAGCGCGGTGCCCTGGAACGACATGGTGCGTCCCGATGCCCATTTCGCCGGTGCCTACCGCGTGCTCAACCAGGAGGCGATGCCGAAAATCAAGAACATCATCGAGCAGATCGTCGCCTCCGGCCTGATCTACTTGAACTCGCACACCGCCGACTTCAAGGCGCCCGAGATCCGCGGCTACCTCGACAAGTACGTGCGCGGCTCGGGCGGCGTGACCGCGGTGGAGAGGGTCAAGGTCATGAAGATGCTGTGGGACGCCATCGGCACCGAGTTCGGCGCTCGCCACGAGCTCTACGAGATCAACTACATCGGCAGCAACGACATCACTCGCCTGACCAACCTGTGGGCCGCGCAGGGTGAAGGGAACCTCGACCGCTTCAAGGCCTTTGCCCAGTCGGCGATGGACGAGTACGACCTCGACGGCTGGACCGTCCCCGACCTGGTCAACCCGGACGACATCAGCCTCATCAAGCGGCGCCTGGGCTGAGCGCGCCGATCCGTCGTACGCTGCAACGAGTGCCGCCATGCCGCCGATCGATTCCCGTTCCATCACCGAGCAGGACGCCGCTGCCCTCAGCGCGTTCGACGCGCGCCAGTTCCGCGACGCCATGGGCCAGTTCGCGACCGGCGTCGTCGTCATCTCGACCGAGCTCGACGGCGACGCGCACGCGATGACCGCGAATGCCTTCATGTCGGGCTCGCTGCAGCCGCCCCTGGTGCTGGTCTCGGTCGGCCGCAGTGCCCGCATGCACGACAAGATCCGCCAGTCGCGCATGTTCGGCGTGAGCATGCTGTCGCAAAGCCAGCTTCCGGTCAGCAATCATTTCGCCGGCAAGTCGACGGGCGGCGAGGCGCCGAGGTTCGAGCGCCTGCACTGCCTTCCGGTCGTCGCCGGCGCGTCGATCCAGCTGGCCGCGGAGCTGCGTCACGACTACGCTTGCGGCGACCACACGCTCTTCGTCGGCGAGGTGCTGGCGCTGCGCATCCCGGAGGTCAAGCAACGGCCGCTGCTCTTCCACGCCGGCCGCTACGACAAGCTCGCCCACCCGGACTGGAGCGACGCCGCGATGCCGGAAGGCTTCTGGGTCAACCACGAGATGCAGTGGTGACGTCCGGACCGACCGTCTCGGCGCACGACGCTCCCGTGTACGTGCCAGCGGGCGATCGGCCAGGGTCGGTCACCGCCGAGCCGCTCTCGCGCGTCGCCGACGGCATCGGTGCCTCGCTGCCGCGCCTCGAGGATCCGCGCCTGCTCACCGGGCAGGGCCGCTACGCCGACGACGTCAACCACCCCGGGCAGGCCTGGGGCTACGTGTTGCGGTCGCCGACCGCGCATGCGCGCATCCGCCGCATCGACGTCAGCGCAGCGCTCGAGGTGAAGGGGCTCTACGCCATCCTGACAGGCGAGGACTACCGCGCCGACGGCCTGGGCCTGATCCCGTGCGTCAGCATCCCGCCGACGATCACCGGCAAGACCTACCACGCCACTCCCTTCCCGCCGCTGGAAGCCGAGCGCGTCCTCGCCGTCGGCACCGGCGTCGCGTTCGTCGTCGCCGAAACGCTGGCGGCGGCGATCGACGCCGCCGAACGCATCGTCGTCGAGTACGAGACGCTGCCGGCCGTGCCGACGGTGGGCGCCGCGATCGCCGAAGGCGCGCCGCAGGTCTGGCCAGGCGCCGAAGGCAACCGCTGCTTCGTGCACGAGCTCGGCGACGCCGCCGCGACGGAGCGCGCGTTCGCCCAGGCCGAGCGCGTGGTGCGCGCGCGGGTGCGCAGCCAGCGGCTGGCCGGCAACCCGCTCGAGCCGCGCACGTGCCTCGGCACGTACCACCAGGGCGAGCAGCGCTGGGGCCTCATCACCTCGACCGCGAACCCGCATCGCATTCGGCTGCTGCTCGCCGAGCACATCCTGCGCGTCCCGGCGCACCGCGTCCACGTCGTCGCCGGCGATGTCGGCGGCGGCTTCGGCACCAAGGGCGGTCTCTATCCCGAGGAGATCCTGGTGCTGTGGGCGGCGCAGCGGGTCGGCCGTCCGGTCAAGTGGGTGTGCGATCGCAGCGAGGCGTTCCTGTCCGACTTCAACGGCCGCGACCAGATCGCCGACGCCGAGCTGGCGCTCAGGAACGACGGCATCGTGCTCGGCATGCGGGTCGAGATCAACCACAACCTGGGCTGTCAGCTCGGCCCCTCCACGGCCCACCCGCCGCTCGTCGGCGCGCGGATGCTCTCGGGCGTGTACGCCTTCCCGGCGATGCACGTCACGATCAACGGCATCTTCACCCACAGCCGGACGCTGACCACCTACCGCGGCGCCGGCCGGCCCGAGGCGACCCTGGTCGTCGAGCGCCTGATGGATCTGGCCGCGGCAGAGCTCGGCCTCGACCCCGTCGAGATCCGGCGTCGCAACGTGATCGCGCCGCAGCAGATGCCGTATCGCACCGCGACCGGCGAAACCTACGACTGCGGCGAATTCGAGCTTCTGATGGACGAAGCGCTCGAGCTCGCCGACTGGCACGGCTTCGAAGCGCGCCGCGCGATCAGCGCCTCGCGCGGCCTGCTGCGCGGCCGCGGCCTGTCGATGTACATCGAAGTCAGCGCGACGATCAGCGAGCGCATGGAGCTGCGCTTCGACGCGACCGGCGGCCTGGCCATCCTGGCCGGCACCTTCAGCTACGGCCAGGGCCACCAGACCGCGTATTCGCAGATGGTGCACGAGTGGCTGGGCGTGCCGTTCGAGAAGATCCGCTTCGTGCAGGGCGACACCGATGTCATCGCCACCGGCCGCGGCAGTTTCGGCTCGCGCAGCATGACGGTCGGCGGCTCGGCGCTGAAGGCTGCGTCCCGGCAGATCATCGAGCGCGGCCAGCGCGTCGCGGCGATCCTGCTCGACACGACGGCCGACGCGCTGGTCTTCGAGCGCGGCATCTACCGGACCCGGGAAGAGCCGACGCGCGAGATCACGCTCGAGCGCGTCGCCAGGGCCACCTTCGCCTGGAGCGCGCCGAAGCGGCTGCCGCCGGAGCTCTGGTCGGGGCTCGAAGGCCGCGGCTACTTCTCGGCGAGCCCGCAGAACTACCCGAACGGCTGCTACGTCGCCGAAGTCGAGATCGAGCCGGAAACGGGCCAAGTAACGCTGGCCGCGGTCAGCGGCGTCGACGACGTCGGCGTCGTCATCAATCCGCTCATCCTCGAGGGCCAGATCCACGGCGGCATCGCCCAAGCCACCGGCCAGGCGCTGAAGGAGCGTGTCGTTCACAGCGACGACGGCCAGCTGCTGACCGGCTCGTTCACCGACTACGCGATGCCGCAGGCGCAGGACTTTCCGCGCTTCAAGCTCGCCTTCCGCCCGGTGCCGACCGGGACCAACCCGCTCGGCGTCAAGGGCGGGGCCGAGACCGGCACGATCGGCTTGCCGCCGGCGATCGCCGGCGCGGTCGTCGACGCGCTGCGGCCGCTCGGCGTGACCGACATCTCGCTGCCGGCGACCGCGCAGACCGTGTGGCAGGCGATCCGCGACGCGCAGGAGCGCCGTGCAGCGCGGACGCAAGGCAGCGACTTCCAGCCGTACCTGCACGCCGCTGTGCAGCCACCGAGCGGCGGCGAGACCACGCCGCGACCCACCGACGACGCCGAAGCATGATGAATCTCTACATGGTCTATCGCCTGGACCGCAGCGACGGCGAAGCCGAGGCGATCCGCGCTGCCACTCGCCCGGCGCACCGCGAATACATGAACCGGTTCGCCGCGCACGTGCGCCTGGGGGGACCGGTGCTCGACGCCGAGGGCAAGCCCTGCGGCGGCCTGATGCTGATCGAGGCCGAGAACGAGGCCGCGGTGCGCGCCATGGTCGCCGCCGACCCCTTCGAGATCGGCGGCCTCTCGGCGACGATCGAGATCCGGCCGTTTCGCTGGCAGACCAAGCGGCCGGCCGACCTGCCGCCGCTATAGGCCGCGGCAACAGAAGATTCAAGGGCTTTGGTGCGATGGAACTGACCGGACAACAACTGCTTCCTGTGCCGCGCGACAAGGTGTGGTCGGCGCTGCTCGACCCCGAGGTCCTGCGCGCCGCGATTCCCGGTTGCGAGTTCGTCACCGACGAGGGGAACGGCTTGTACAGCGTCGGCATGCTCGCGGCAGTGGGGCCGGTGAAGGCGCGCTTCAAGGGCCGGATGCAGCAGCAGGACCTGGTTCCGCCGCAGCGCTACACGCTCAGCTTCGAGGGCGACGGCGGCATGGCCGGCTTCGCCAAGGGCAGCGCCGAGGTCGAGCTGCTCGAAGACGCCGAGGCGCGCGAGCACACGCGACTGACCTACCGTGCGCAAGCGCAGATCGGCGGCCGCCTGGCGCAGATCGGCTCCCGCCTGGTCGACGCCACCGCGGCCAAGATGTCGGCGCAGTTCTTCGAGCGGTTGACGCAAGTCATCGTTGCGCCGCCGGCCGCGGTCGCTGCCGACGACGTCGCCGCCCTCGACGCGCCGGGCACTGCGGCGTCGGTGGCTCGACCGGCCACCGAGCCCGCCGGCGCCGAGTTGCCGGTGGTTGCGCCGGCGCGCGGCCTGGTCACGATCCAGATGCCGGCCTGGACCTGGGCCTTCACGATCACGGTGATCGCGCTGTTGGTGGCGTGGCTCGCGACGCATTGACGCGCCGAGACAGGAATCGCCGTGACGACCGTCAACGTCAGCCTCACCGTCAACAACGAGCCGCAGTCGCACGCGGTCGAGCCGCGCACGCTGCTCGTGCACTACCTGCGCGACCATTGCCGGCTGACCGGCAGCCACGTCGGCTGCGACACGACGCAGTGCGGCTGCTGCACCGTCCACTTGAACGGCGAGGCGGTGAAATCGTGCACCGTGCTCGCGGTGCAGGCCGAGGGTGGCGACGTCACGACGATCGAGGGGATCGGCAGCGTCGAACGGCTGCACCCGCTGCAGGAGGCGTTCCGCCGTCACCACGCGCTGCAGTGCGGCTTCTGTACGCCGGGCATGGTGATGCAGGGCATCGACATCGTTCGCCGCGGCTGCGCGTCCGACGAGCGCACCGTGCGCCACGAGCTCGAAGGCAACCTCTGCCGCTGCACCGGATACCAGGGAATCGTCGACGCCATCCTGGACTACGCGCAGAGCAGCGCCGCGCCGGCGCGATCACGGCGCGAGTAGGGGCGGCCGATGAGCAACGCGATGGTCGATTTCGACTACGCCCGTCCGAAGTCGGTGCGAGAGGCGGTGGCGCTGCTCACCAACGAGCCCGAGGCCATGGCCCTGGCCGGAGGCCAGTCGTTGATCCCGACGCTGAAGCAACGCCTAGCACGGCCGACGCTGCTGGTCGACGTGCAGGACATCGACGAGATGCGCGGCATCGCCGTCAGCGACACCCATGTCGTCGTCGGCGCCATGACGCGCCACGCCGAAGTCGCCGTCGACGCGCACATTGCGGAGGCTCTCCCGGCGCTCGCGCACATGGCGCACGGCATCGCCCACCCGCAGGTCCGGCACATGGGAACGATGGGCGGATCGGTGGCGCACAACGACCCCGGCGCCGACTACCCGGCGGCAGTGCTCGGCCTGGGCGCGACGATCCACACCGACCGTCGGCGGATTGCGGCCGACGCCTTCTTCACCGGACTGTTCGCGACCGCGCTCGAACCCGGCGAGCTGGTGCTGCGCATCGAGTACCCGCGCCACCACCGCAGCGGCTACTGCAAGATCGCGCACCCCGCCTCGGGCCTCGTCAACACGGGCGCGTGGGTGACGCGGCTCGACGACGGCGTGCGCGTCGTCATCAACGGCGCCGCGCCCTGCGTCTTTCGCCACCAGGAGCTCGAGCGGCTGCTCGCGGCGCGCTTCGATCCGGCCAGCCTCGATGGCTTCCGTCAACCCAGCGAGGGGCTCAACGCCGACATGCACGCCAGCGCCGAATACCGGGCGCAACTGGTGACGGTGACGGTCAAGCGCGCGCTGGCGATGGCCTTGTCGCACTGAGCCGGGCCCGTACCGATCCCTTGCATCCGCCGATTGCCATGAAACTTCTCTCCTTCGTCTCTCCCACGCGCGCGAGCTTCGGCGTCGTCGACGGCGACCGCGTGATCGACATGGGGGTGCGCCTCGGCGCCTCCTGCCCCGACCTGCTGAGCGCGCTGCAGAGCGGAGCGCTCGAGCGGATCGGGCGTCTGGCCGCCGGTGCGCCGGCCGACTACCGCGTCGACGAGATCGGGTATCTGCCGCTCCTGCCCAATCCGGGCAAGATCGTCTGCGTCGGCCTCAACTACCTCGCCCACCGCACGGAGGGCGGCCACAAGCCCACCTCGCCGGCGCCGGTGATCTTCCTGCGCGTCCCCGCATCGCAGGTCGGCCACGGTCAGCCGATCGTCTGTCCGCGCGAGTCGGACCAGCTCGACTTCGAAGCCGAGCTTGCGGTCGTGATCGGCAAGGCAGGCAGGCGCATCGCCCTGGCCGATGCGATCTCGCACGTCGCCGGCATCAGCTGCTACAACGACGGCTCGGTGCGCGACTGGCAGCTCGCGACCGGGCAATGGTCGCCGGGCAAGAACTTCCCCGCGACGGGCGCCTTCGGTCCCTGGATGGTGACCGCCGGCGAGCTGGATCCGAGCACGGCCCTGCGGCTGCGCTGTCGCCTGAACGGCACGGTCATGCAGGACACCACCACCGATCTGATGATCTTCCCGATCGCCGAGCTGATCCATTTCATCTCGACCTGGACCACGCTCGAGGTCGGCGACGTCATCGTCACCGGGACGCCGGGCGGGGTCGGGCTGCGGCGCGATCCTCCGGTCTGGATGAAGCACGGCGACATGGTCGAGATCGAGCTCGAAGGTGTCGGCGTGCTTCGCAATCCGATCGTCAAGGAAGGCGGGCCAGCATGAGCACCGACGAGTTCGAGCCGTTGACCGATCAAACGCGCGAGCGTCTGGCGCGCTGCGGCGCCGCGACGCTCAGCAACGCGCTGCTGAAGCGCGGCTTCAGAAGAACCTTCCTGCTTGGATTGCACCCGGTCGCGCCGGACCAGCCGGTCCTCATCGGCCCGGCCTGGACGCTTCGCTTCATTCCCGCCCGCGAGGACAAGGACAGCATGGCGCTCTACGCGACCAGCGAATCCCTGCACCGGCGCGCGATCGAGGAATGCCCGAGCTCGGCCGTGCTGGTGATGAGCACCGGAGGCGACACGAGCGCCTCCTGCATGGGCGACATGATGGCGCTGCGGCTGAAGGTCCGCGGCGTCGCCGGCGTCGTCACCGACGGCGGCTACCGTGACACCCCGGGGGTGCGCGCCACCGGCCTTCCCTGCTTCCAGCGCGAGCCGTCCGGCCCGGCGACGCCGATCGCGCTGCATCCCGTGGACTTCAACGCTCCAGTCGGCTGCGCCGGCGTCGCGATCTACCCGGGCGATATCATCTTCGGCGACGCGGAGGGCGTCGTTGTCATCCCTCGCCACCTGGTCGAAGAGGTCGCCGAGGAATGCGCTGGCGTCGCTGACTACGAGGCATTCGTGGCGATGCACATCCAGCGCGGGCGCTCGATCTTTGGCCTCTTTCCGGCCACCCCTGAAAGCCGTCTCGAGTATGAAGACTGGGTCGCCGCCGGCCGCCCTGCACTGGGAGCACGCCAATGACCACGAGCCCGCCGAACGAAGCCCTTGCCAAGACGCTGGAAGTGCTGATCCACACGCAGGAGCTCGATCCATCGAAATGGATCGACTTCGCCGACTACGGTCTGCGCCAGTACTTCCTGTGGAAGAACCCGGCGACCGGCGCGAGCATCGCCCTGCTCGAGTTCGCCAAGGGCGGGCGCATTCCCGTCAAGCACACCCACGCCTCGAACCAGTTCATGTATTGCCTGGAAGGCGACTACGAGTACGTCGACGTGGGCCTGCGCCTTACGCCGGGCTCGTTCTACATGAATCCGAAGGACCACCCGCACGGCCCGACGATCGCGCACGAGCGCAGCATGCTGATCGAGATCTACGACGGCCCGCACTATTACGAGAAGCCGGTGTTCCACACCGACGCGACCATCGGCGAGTTCCTGGCCAAGTCCTGAATCGATACAGCCTCGAGATTTGGCGGCGGTTGCATCGGCGCGGCTCAGGCCGCGACCGGATGCGGTGTGGGAACGGCCGTCCCGGCGAGAAAAGCGCTCGCTGACGAGATCGCCGGAATGCGCGCACACCGTGTCATCGGCGACATAGCGCACCGAGCGGCGCTTCGTCGTTCGCGTCTCGTGCACGCCAAGATAGGCGCCGACAGACGGAGCACACAGGTGCGCTGGCAGCTCTGCTCGGCCCGAGCGTGGCGAGCCGGGAGGATCGGCCGTGACCTGGTCGACCAGCCCGTGGGGGCGACCGAGCAGCAGGGCAGCACGCTTCACATCGCCGGCCTGAATCAGGCGCCGGGCTTCGGTGGATGAGCAATGGAGCGCGCCCGCCGGATCGGATTCGCTTCGAAGCGTCAGCGCGCGCACCTCGAAGCCCAACTGCGCGCCGAGGGTCTGCAGTCGCTGGACGTTTCCGTGCCGGCCGCGCCCACAGGCGAAGTTTTCTCCCACCACCAGAGAGCTCGCGCAGGCGGGCGAGAACTCGGCGGTGGCCCCTGCGAACGTCGTCGAACATGCCGATCGCAACCACCCGCACCGGATGGCCCGAACTGATTCGGATCGGTCGGAACTCTCAAGCGCGTTCCAAGTGTTCAAGCCGATGGGCTCGCTCGGCAGGGCCCGCAACGGAAGGAATCCACCATGCCCAATTTGGCAGCTTCTGCGGCGATCAACCAATGAAGTTTGCTGCGGCAAACATAACGCCGCCGTCATGCCTGCACTCTCAGGTCGGGTCGTCGCTCAACTCCTCCGCAGCGACCTCGATCAGCATGTCGATTAGCAACCGGGTCGTCGGCCCGAGCTCCGGGTTCTTGGGCCAGACGCAACCGATCGGCACGCGGATGTCCGGAATCGCTAGCGGCATGACATGGAGCGAACCGAGGCAGGCGTAGTGCTTCGCCAGATGGGGCGAGTAGAAGCTCACCAGCTGCGTCTCGCGCAAGTACGTGTTGCTCGCGGTCATCGAGCCCGATTCGACCTGGACCATCGAGATCGGCAACTCGAGGGCCGTCATCACCTGCTCGACGGCGTCGCGATAGATCGTGCCACGAGGCGGGATGATCAGCGAGTACGGCAGCAGGTCTGCCGGAACTAGCGTCGTCCTGGCTGCGAGCGGATGCCTGAGCCCACAGACCGCGGCGCTTCCCTCCCCGGAATGAAGGACGTGAACTTCGAGCCCCGACATCGACAGCGGCGCCAAGGTGCCGACGACGATGTCGAGACTGCCTTCGCGCAGCATCGGCAACAGCCGGTCGGCGGTGGCTTCGTGGAAGATGACGATAGACCTGGGCGCCTTCTGCTGCAGCCGGATCGCGGCTCGCGGAGCCAGCACCGGCGCGGCGACGGGCAGCACGCCGACGCGAACTCGTCCCGTTGTGCCGCTTTGAAGCTGTCGCAGCTCGTCGCCGGCCGAATCGAGGCTGCGAAGCATGTCGCGGCAGAGGCGGATCATGCACTCGCCGTAGCTCGTGGGGGTGAGGCCGCGCGGACCCCTCTCGAACAGACTGACGCCGAGACCTCGCTCGATTTCGGCAAGGGTCTTGGAAACCGCGGGCTGCGACACGTTCAGCAGCCCGGCCACCCGTCCGACGTTGCGCAGGTCATCGAGCCCGACCAGCAACTGCATGTGCTTTGGCTTCAGATTGGCCCGGATGTACCAGTCCAGCAACGCCATGGTTTTCCCTGCCACCGGCCGGTCTTGAGATTACCGGAACGTTATACACGGAGCGCGACTTTTCATTGGTCGGGCCTGAGGTCCGATGCGATAGTGACTCAACCCCGTTCCTGCTCGCTCTCGTGACGACTTCCGACATTCGGCCGCTGCGCAACGTGCTCTTCATCATGTGCGACCAGCTGCGCTGGGACTACCTGTCCTGCTACGGGCACCCCACGCTCGACACGCCGCACATCGACGCTCTGGCACGCGCGGGAGTGCGATTCGACGCTGCGTACGTCCAATCCGCTGTCTGCGTGCCGTCACGCATGTCGTACTACACCGGCCGCTACGTGACGAGCCACGGATCGACCTGGAACTACGTGCCGTTATCGGTGGTGCAGCGCACGCTCGGCGACTACCTGAACGATGCCGGGCTCGAGGCCGTTCTCGCGGGCAAGACCCACGTGATCCCGGACCGGCTGGGGCTCGAGCGCTTCGGCGTCGCTGCCGACTCGCCGCGCGGACAGATGTATCTGCACGGAGGTTTCCTCGAGCTGGATCGATATGACGGCCATGCCTCGCCGGGGGACGAGAGCGGCTACGCGCGCTACCTGCGCGACCTGGGCTACTACAGCGAGGATCCGTGGTTCGACTTCGCGATCGGCGCGATCGACGAGAACGGCGAGTTCGCCAACGGCTGGCTCCTGCGCAATGCGCATCTTGCGGCGCGCGTCGACCGCAAGCACTCGGAAACCGCATACATGACCGACTGCGCGCTCGACTTCATTCGCGGCAAGGGCGACGAGCCGTGGGTCCTGCACTTGTCGTACATCAAGCCGCACTGGCCGCTCATGGCACCGGCGCCCTACAACGCGATGTATCGAACGGCCGAAACGGGGCCGATCATTCCCGTCGATGCAGAGACGGCGCCGCCGCACCCGGTGCTGCACGCCTACCGTTCGGCACACGAGGATTGCCTGAGCTATGCCAGGGAAGACGTCGCCCGCCACGTGCGGCCGACGTACATGGGATTAGTCAAGGAGGTGGACGACCATATCGGCCGCTTGACGGCTGAGCTGAAGCGGCTCGGCCGCCTCGAAGACACCTTGATCATCTTCTGCTCGGACCATGGTGACCATCTCGGGGACCACGGACTCGGCGAGAAGGAGCTGTTCTACGAGCAGGCCGTTCGCGTGCCGTTGATCGTCGTCGATCCGCGTGCCGCCGCCGACCACACCCGCGGCTCGGTCGAGAAGCGGTTCGTCGAGGCGGTCGACGTTCTGCCGACGATCCTGCAGGGCTTGGGGCTGCCCCAGCCCGATCACCTGCTCGAAGGGCGCTCGCTGCTGCCGCTCCTCCACGGCAAGGAACCCGAAAGCTGGCGCGACTGCGTCTTCAGCGAGCTCGACTACGCTTTCCGCGACGCGCGACTCGCATTGCGGCGCCGCCCCGACGAGTGCTATGCGTGGATGGTCCGGACCTCGCGCTGGAAGTACGTGCACTACCAGGGGTTGCGTCCGCAGCTCTTCGACATGGCGGAAGACCCCGACGAGGTGCACGATCGCGGCAGCGATCCTTCGCTCCACCACGTCCGCGCCGAGCTGAAAGACCGCCTCTCCGACTGGCTGATGACTCGCAAGCGGCGCATCACTCTGGACAACGCCACAGTCGAACGGACCACCGAAGGATGGAAGAAGCTGGACATGCAGATCGGTGTGTGGTGAATGCCACGAGAGGGGAATTCCCCAACGACGTTACCGCTACCGCAACAAAGGAAGCCAAATGACCGCCAGAAGACATCTCGCCGCCCTCTTCGCCGCTGCCGTGCTCGGCACGATGCTGATCTCGCCTGCCCGTTCGCAGACGTTGACCAAGGTGAAGATCTCCTACGTGCCGGGGATTGGCAATCTGTCGTTCTTCGTTGCCGACGCCAAGGGCTACTTCAAGGCCGAGGGGCTCGAGTTCGAAGGCCTTCCCATCAATACCGGTCCGGGCGTGGCATCGGCGGTGGCGAGCAACAGCGCGGATGTCGGCTACGGCGGCACGCTGCCGACCATCGCGGCGCGCTCGGAAGGCATTCCGTTCAAATTCGTCGTCGGCGGTTACTACGAGCAGGTTCCGACCTTCAGCGACTCGGTCATCATCGCGAGCAACAAGTCCGGCATCAACTCGGTTGCCGACCTGAAGGGAAAGACCATTGCGGTCAACAACGCCGGCGGCGTCAATGACCTGCAGGTCCGTCTGAAGCTCAAGGAAGCCGGCATTCCGATCGACTCGGTGAAGATGCTGGCCATTCCGTTCCCGCAAATGCAGGCGGCGCTCGAGATCGGCAATGCCGATGCCGTGGGAACGGTCGATCCGTTCAGCACGTCGATCCTGCAAAACAAGCTCGGCAAGGTCATCGCGCGCGGCTACGTGCAGCAGAAGGATCTCTCCAAGCCGATCCCGGTCGCCGCGTTCTACGCCACCGAGCAATGGATCGGCGCCAATCGCGAAACGCTGGCGCGTCTGAAACGCGCCATTGAAAAGGCCGATGAATACATCGCCGCCAATCCCGTGCAGGCCAAGGAACTCCTGGTGCAACGCCTCAAGTTCCCTGGCCCGCTCGCAGCGGCGATCACGCTGCCTCCGTTCAGCACCAAGATGGACCCGGCGACGGTGCAAGCCGTGATCGATGCGGCGCTCAGCGTCGGAATCCTGACGAAGCAGATGCAAGCGGAAGAAGTGCTGGCGCCAGGCTTGAACTAGCCGCGCTGCGTTGCAGACGGGAGCAATACCGGGAGATCACGTGGGACAGCTTCGATCCGTGCAACAGATCTCCCCGCCGCCGGCTGCAATCCACCCGGCCGAACACCCGGCCAGCGCACCGCTCCTGTGGGTCGAGGCGATTTCCAAATCTCTCGGCACGGGGACGCAGATCACGAAGATCATCGGCTCGGTTTCGTTCGGCGCTCAGCGCGGCGAGTTCGTCTCGGTCGTCGGCCCGTCCGGTTGCGGCAAGACGACGCTGCTCATGTGCCTCGCCGGTCTCTACACGGTGGACAGCGGCCGGCTCACCTTCAACGGCAAGGCCGTCAGCTCGCCGCCCGAAGGCGTATCGGTCGTCTTTCAGGACTACAGCCGATCGCTCTTGCCGTGGAAGAGCAACTTCGACAACGTGCTCTTCGGCATGAAACGCATCACCGACATGGATCCTGCCGCCAAGCGTGCCTTGGCGGGCGATCTGATGGCGAGCGTCGGCCTGAAAGGATTCGAGTCGAGCTACCCCTGGCAGTTGTCGGGCGGCATGCAGCAGCGCGTGGCCATCGCGCGCGGGCTCGCCGCACGATCCAGGCTGCTGCTGCTCGACGAGCCGCTCGCCGCCGTCGATGCGCAGACCCGTGCCGAGATGCAGGATCTGCTGCTGGACCTGGCGAAGAAGTATGACCAGACGTGCGTGCTCGTGACCCACGACGTCGACGAGGCGGTCTACATGGCCGACCGGATCGTTGTCCTGTCGAAGCGCCCGACCACGGTCGTGGCCGACCTCCCGGTGTCGTTGCCCAAGCCGCGCGACCAGTTGCAGACCCGCGAAGATCCCGCCTATCTGGGCTTGCGGCACAAGGTCATCACGCTGATCCGTTCCATGCGCGCCGGAGCCGCCACGCAGGAGAGCTGAATTGAAGCCGTGGATGAAGAAGAGCACGGGAATCGTCCTGTTCCTGCTGGCGTGGGAAATCGTCGCCCGCAGCGGCTTCGTCCCCCGAACGTACTTTCCACCGGTGACGCAAATCCTGCTGGCCGGCCGCGACATGCTGACAAGCGGCGAATTGCTCGAGGCGGAGGGCAAGACGCTCTTCCGTGCGCTGAGCGGACTGCTGCTGACGATCGCCTTCGGCGTCGGCTCGGCGCTGCTCGCGGCGCGCTACGCGCTTGTCGCGCGCATGTGGGCGCCGGTGGTCGAGATCATGCGCTCGATCCCGCCGGCCGCCTTGGTTCCGCTTGCCATCTTCGCGCTCGGCCTGACGCCCAAGCTGTTCATCGGCATCGTCGTCTTCGCGGGATTTAGCACGGTCTATCTGACCGCCCTCAACGCCTTGACCAATACCGAACCGGTGCAGATCAACGCAGCGCGAACGCTCGGATATACGCGCAACGAGATGTTGTTTCGCGTCCGCCTGCCGGCGGCGTGGCCCGAGATCTTCACGGGTGTTCGCGTCGCCGCCGGTGCCGCCCTGATCGCGTCGATCGCGTCGGAAATGCTGGCGGGCAAGGACGGACTCGGGTTCATGCTCTTCGACACGGCGTTCTCGATGCGGACGAAGGAGATGTTCGCCGTGATGCTCGCCGCGGCCCTGAACGGCATCCTCTTCAATCAGCTCGTGGTGTGGACGCGTCGGCCTCTCGCAGGATGGCAGGACAAGCTCAACGCACAGGGAGATGCGCGGTGAGGAGGCCCTCGTCCTTGCGAGAGGGCTGGCCCGGTGCCGCCTTCGTGCTTTTTCTGTTCTTCGTCTGGGAGCTGTCGGCGCGCTGGGTCGCGTCGCCGAATTTCCCCGGTGCCTTCACCGTGTTGTCCACCTTGGCGACCGCCGCGCCGACCTTGTTGACCGAAATGGGGATCACGCTCTGGCGCGCCGGTGCGGGGCTCCTGCTCGCCCTGGTCGTGATGCTTCCGCTCGGCATCTTCATCGGCCGCGTTCGCGCCGTCGGCGATTTCGTCGAGCCCCTGTTCGACATGCTGCGGCCCCTGCCACCGCTCGCCATCGTGCCGGTGGCGATGCTATTCGCGGGAGTGGGCAGCGGCGCCAAGGTGCTGGTGATCTTCTACAGCGTGTCATTTCCGATCGTCCTAAGCACCATCGACGCCGTTCGCAGCGCGCACCCGATGCTGACCAGCGTCGCGCGGAGCCTGCGCCTCTCCCGGCGCCAGATCATGCTTCAGATCGACATGCCGGCCGCGCTCCCGCAGGTAATCGTCGGCATCCGCATCGCCGTGGCGCTATCGATCCTGATCAGCATCAGTGCGGAGATGCTGCTGTCCACAGACGGCATCGGCAACGTCATCATGCGCTCGCAGGAACAATTCCGCGTAGCCATGGGGATGGCCGCGTTGCTCGTCATCGCCGCGACGGCACTGATCATCAACGGCCTCGTCCGCTGGATCGAGCGCCGGGCGCTTGCTTGGCATTACGCGAGGCAGGTTGCACTGTCAGGTCGCTGATCTCGCGCGCCTGTTTTCGTAAGAACGCTCCGTATCGAAAAGGCGATCGATGACGATAACAAGCTCCACCGTTCGCATTGAGAAGAACGGCGGCCCCGAGGAAATGAAGCTTTTGGAGCTGCCGGTCGGCGAGCCCGGGCCAGGGGAGATCCGCATCCGGCACCACGCGTGCGGGCTC
>Ga0207706_10000818_pt1 | contig 32321 bp, 24 predicted proteins | sample KBSC53metaG_FD_184318 | JGI IMG/M metagenome (GOLD analysis project Ga0207706, IMG submission 184318) | Corn rhizosphere microbial communities from Kellogg Biological Station, Michigan, USA - KBS C5-3 metaG (SPAdes) (version 2) | ecosystem: Host-associated > Plants > Roots > Rhizosphere > Soil ... | reverse complement strand
CACGGGGATGCTCTCGTTCGTCGGCTCCAATCTCAGGCCGAGTTGCTCCTGAAGAGCCGTGAAGATCGTGGGGCCCGCATCGGGCGGCACTCCCGGCGCCGCGGGCCCAGATGGCGTCACCAGCGGCGCCCATTCGAGGTCGAAATCGAAGCGACCACTGAGACCAGTTCGGTCGAGAACGCGACGACTCACGGCGGGGAGCCTTGCCAAGGTCATTCCGAGGTCAGACAACGTCGTGCCCTGCGCGGAGATTCGTCCTACCCTGGTGAAGGCCATGCACCATTGCGGACCCTTGCCGGGATCTAAGGTCGGCATGCCAAACGTCGCATTCGGTGGGCTCCCCATCTTGTCCGGTTCCCCGCACTCCCCTTCAAAGGCACGCAGTCGTGCGCCCAACTGGCGGTCGCGTCTCGCCATCGTCAATGAGTACACCGGCATCTCGCGGCGTTCCTCGTGCACGACAAGATTGAAGCGTTCGGCAAGGAGCGCACGTAACAGGTGGCGATTGCGCGCGGGCCCGTCACGCGTGTCGGACCCGGTTGGCGGCGGTTGCATCGTGGCTGTAATGTCGAAGCGGTGGTTCGTCGCCCAGTCCGGTCCTCCGAAGATCTCATACGTCTGCACCTCATACGCGTAAGTGAGGAGCTGCCGCAGTGTCATGTTCTCCGCTGAGAAGCGGCCGGGCCGGAAGCCAATCCCACCCCCAATCGGCCCACCTAAGGCAGGACCCATGTTTTGCCTGATCGTGGCGATTTCGAATGTCTCGGTCGCTGGTTCTTGCGCCGCCGGCTGTTCTTTAGCCGCCGCATGTTCTTTAGGCGCCGCATGCAGCAGGCCAATGCCGATTGGACCGCCGAGCACGATCAGGGCCGCACCGGCGAACAGCACTCGTCCGGTCATGTGCAATGGATGACCGAGACGATTGGCCAGGATCGTCTCGATGCGTGCCCGCAAATCGGAGCCGGTGACTCCGGAAACACACATCACGGGCGACTCGAGCGACCAGCGGCACACGGCCAGAATCCCCTCTGCGTAATCGGCCGGCCGTTTGCCGGCGCGGATCACGGCCTCGTCACACGCACGCTCGCGCTCGTCGATCATCCGCCGCTCGATCCACCACACGAGCGGGTGGAACCAGAAGATCGCCTCGACCGCCATGTGCAAGACCGCGAGGAGGTTGTCATGCGCCCGGACATGCGCGCACTCGTGCGCGAGGATCGCGTCGAGCTGCGCGGGCGTCAGGCGACCGACGAGTCCCTCAGGGAACAACAGCACTGGCCGCAGGAGTCCGACGACGCCAGGTTCGAACGCCGTCGGCGATGACATCACCGTGAGCTCGCGGGCGTCGCAATCCGGCCCGCCCCCCGTCGCCTCGGCGAAGGCGGGACCGAGCGGCAGTGGCGTTGCACTGCGCCGCGCCGTTCGCAGGGCGCGCCAGTGTCGGCCCCACCAGACCAACACTGCCACAGTTCCTGCGAGCCAGACGATGAGGACGAGCCACCGAGCGATGCTCGTGTCCTGCGGGACTTGCGGAACGGCGCCATAGACGAGTGGCGCCGCCAGGATCTCCTGCATGACGAACGTCGCCGCCGGCTGAGCGATCGTGGGAGCCGTCCGCCACTCGACCAGAGTGCCGAGGCCGATCAGCCACGAGAACGGCAGGAAGAACTTCAGTGATGCCGCCGCCCACAACGAGTACCGCACGCGTGCGTCATGTCGCCGCAACGCAAGCGTCACGAGCCAGGCGAGCGCGACGAAGAGAGTCGACTGCCACAGGTGGTTCGCTACCGAGGCTAGTAGCCAGGAAGTCATCGTGGCCTGCCTTTCTACGGACGCGACGAGTAGTACAGCTGCTTACCGCTCGCCATCACGACCTTCTGGACCTGGGCCATGTTGGATCCGTCCTTGAAGCGATAGCCGATGACGGTGATGACGTCCCCCGGCTTGAACGTATTCCTGTCCCATCCGCCGGCCGCCGTATATTTCTTGCTCGAGGCGCCGACTCTCCACTTCTCGACGGTCCCGTTGGCCTGGACGTCGAGCGCGATCATCACGTGCGGATCGGCCCAGGTGTACGCGGTCACGGTTCCTGTAATCGTGACTTGCCTGGTTCGATCGACCGGCCACTCGTGGTGCGCGCGCAACGGACTCGCGGCCACCAGGGTCGCCATCACACTGAGCGCGAGCTTCCGCCGCGTTCTCATCGCGGTCGACCTTTCTTCGTGAGCTTCCGCAGCGCGTCTTCGGCTTCCTTGATGTCGTCGAGCGTCAGCTTTCCGGATTCGACCAGTCGAGCCATAAGAGGCTTGGGACGACCGTCGAACAGGCTGAGCAACTCCGCAACCAGCGTGGTATGGGCATCGTCACGGGAAATAACGGCCTCGACGATGGTCGCATTGCTGATTCGTTTGACGCGGCGGAGGGCGCCCTTCTTTTCCAGGCGGTACACGACGGTCTGGACGGTAGTGAACGCAGGTCGACCCTTGGCGGGCAAGGCCTCATGGATCTCTCGAATGGAGCACGCGCCGCGCGTCCAGAGCGCCTCCATGATCTGAAGCTCGGGCTTTGTGAGGGATGTCTTTGGCATGGAGCAACTATCAGTAGGGTTGATGTAACTACAATTATAGTTGCTAAACAAGAAGAATCTGCCCGTCGGGAAATTCGGCGCAGAGGCTGTCGTTAGCCGGCTCTGCGACGCCTGGTCTCGAAGAGAAGCAGCCCCCGCTGCTACGAGCCGATGTTGCGAAGCTTCTTGGCCGACAGATTCTGGGTCCTCATCGGACCCGAGATCCACCCACACGCTTCCTCATCAAGACGCAGTACCAGTTGAAGCGAGCCGCCTGGATAGCTATTGGTCGTTTGTCGCCCTGAATGCTTCTGCGTGGATGCAGATATCCTGGGCTGGAACTTCGCGAACCCGAAGTAGGCGTTCAGTGTGCGGCCGGGCGGGATGTCCATAACCCATGTGCGTTCGAGATCTCCCCAATCGTCACAAATCGCCCACCTTACGCTCACCTCTCGTATTGTCTTCAGTCCGTACGGTCCGCCGGCTGATACGGATTCGAGCAATTCCTCAACTTCGGACGCGTACATCCAATAGGAAGCATAGAGACCGGTCTTCGGATCCTTGCGTCCGTACGCCGCCTTGTGCCCGCGCGAAGAATCGGTGAAGCGAACGAGGCGGAGCGGGCCCTCCAGCACCGTGTGGCGAAGCACACTCAGGAAACTACGCTCTTCCTCTTGGGTTGGAGCGAAGAACGGCATGAGGCATCCTATCTTGGGTGGAGCCTCCACCAAAAGGAATGGACGCGGATCTCCGTCGACGCATGCTCGATTACTACAACGAGCGGGCTCCCGAGTACGAGGAGGTATACACCCTCGGAACCGGAAGCGCGTCGATACGCGATCCCGAGATCTTCAAATCCGAGGCGACGCGGCTGGCGGAAATCGTTCAGGCGTTCGGCTCCGATTGGTTGATCGACGTGGCATGCGGTACTGGTTACTGGCTGCCGTTCTATGCCGGCCGATGCTCGCACATCACCTTGTTCGATCAATCTGAACGGATGCTCGCCGAATGCCGGAAGAAGATAGTTCGTTACGGCCTGGTCGAGCGCAGCGTTCTCATTCAGGGCGACTTGTTCGATTACGACTTCGCGTCTGACACACATGACTGTGTGTTGGTCGGTTTCCTCCTCAGTCATCTCACCGAGGCGCAGGAGCCCAGGCTGTTCGCCGCGCTGCGCACCATGCTCGGCACAGCTGGGCGATTCCTCGTCCTCGATTCTGCCTGGAGCCGCGAACGAGCGAGGTTGAACAAGAAAGTCGGACGTCAGGAGCGAAGCCTGAACGATGGTCGCCGCTTTGAAATCTACAAACGGTACTGCGATCGGGCGGATCTGATCCGGTGGGCGAGCAGGTATGATGCAACGTTGCGCATCGAACACTTCGGCCGCGCGTTTTTTGCGGTCTCGGGACAGTTCAATGTGGTGGGATCTGGCGGCCTGACGTAAATGTCCTCCACGAGGAGATCGTCATGTTTCTGGAAAGGCTCAAGCAACTCGCGGCGCGGTTGGCTGGTCGGGTTCCACCACCACCGGCGACGCCGTCCGAGGATCCGTTCGCAGGAGTTCGCCAGCCGCGCGCGCGCAGACCCGGAGGCCGGAATTCAGCCGTGGCCATCATGGAACCAGAGCCCGACCAGTGGGTCACTGCGATCGGGCGCTCCTCGCGGCCAGCGCGATAGCAGGACGCGCAGGCTAACGGAGGTTTCTCCATGCCCTCCCGACCATCGTCCGACCCGAAGCAGTTCGTTCAGGGTGCGCCGGTGCTGCACGTCCCCGACGTCTCGGCGACGGCGGCGTTCTATCGTGACGTGTTGGGGTTCACGTGGGACTTCGGCGACGACACATACGCAGTTGTGTGGCGTGACAATTCCGCGATCCACTTTGTTCAGGAGGACGATGGGCCGCGGGGCGTCCACTTGTTTCAGTGGGTCAAGGATGTGGACGGGTACTACAAGGAGATCGTCGCGCGCGGTGCCACGGTGTCAACCGAGCCGGCAGACCAGCCGTACGGAATTCGCGAGTTCGGCGTCCGCGACATCAACGGCGTCGGGATCGTGTTCGGACAGGATATCGAGCAGGTGTCCAAGCAGGTGTCAGGCAGTGAATCGTGAATTCACGATTCACTGCCTGACACCAACACTACTTCGGGAGGGCTAGACAGAAGGTCGTACCCTGCGGGCCGCTCGACTCCACGACCAGCGACCCGCGATGCGCTTCGGCGATCCACTTCGCGATCGTCAACCCGAGGCCGGCGCCATGGGAGCGACGCGACGGATCGAGCTGGACGAAGCGATCGAAGACTCGCGTGAAGTCCGCGGCTGGAATGCCCGTGCCTGTGTCGATCACGCGTATACAGATGTTCGAGCCGTCCAGGCGAACGTCGACGGAGACGGTCCCGCCGGCCGGTGTGTGCTGAACGGCGTTTTGTAACAGGTTGACGAGGAGCCGCTGCAGCAGTTCCCGGTCAGCGCGAATCGGCACCTCTGAAGCGCCGCTCGACACGACAACCACCCTCCGCTCCGTTGCCATCACACTCACCGCGCGCCGGCATTCGTCAACCACGTCGTCCACGAAAATCATGCTCGGCCTGAGCGGATATCCCCCGGCGTCGGCGCGCGCGAGCACGAGCATGTCTTCGACGAGCGCGCTCAGGCGGTGCGACTGCGCGCTGGTGATCGCCAGCGCTTCGCGATACTCGCACTCGTCGCGATGCTCGCGGCCGAGGGCAACTTCCGACGCGTTGCGGATGACGGAGACCGGGTTGCGGAGCTCATGCGACGCATCCGCCATGAACTGTCTTTGCGTCTGAAGTGCCGACCGCAGTCGCGCGACCAGCGCGTTGAACGCCCGAGTCAGTTGCCCGAGCTCGTCGTTGCGGATGGAGGGCGCAAGATCCTCCGTGCCGGTGAGTGGAAGTTCGCTCGCACGGCGGGCCATGACCGTGATCGGTCGCAAACCAATCGAGGCCAGCCACAATCCCCCTGCGGCGGCGAGCGCCAGCGCGATTGGCATTCCCAGGAGAAAGGCCTCACGGATTTCAGCTTGATCGCGCGCCACGGCGTTCAGTGGGCTCGCCACCACGAGCACCATTGCCGCCTGGTCGAAGCGTTCCCGCCGCACCTGCACGCGCCAGGCGCCATACACTGTCTCAACCGTGCGCACGCCTTCGTCTGGAGTCCCGGCCGGCAGGATCTCGCTCAGGCTCGGAGTCTCGAACCTGGTCGCAAGTAATTCGCCACTGTCGGTGAGGACCGCGATGGGGTGGTCCGACGACGTGATCACGTTGCTCGACTCTTCGGCCGCCAGCTTCGGCGCATCCAGCTCGTTCAGCTCCTCGCGCAGCATGTTCGTCAGTTGCAGTCGCGTGTCCTCGAGCTCCTGGTCGACGCGGCGGAGGGAAATTCGGTTTTGAATGACCAGTACGTCTCCGGCAAAAACCGCCAGCACCGCGAACACGACGACGACACACCAGAGCGAAAGGCGAGCGCGAAGCGAGAGGCCCTTCATAGCGCGTCCTGCGATACCAGTTGGTAGCCCTCCCCCCGCCGAGTCCGGATCATCGATTCGCATCCGGGACGATCGAGTTTCCGGCGCAGCCGCTGCACGTGCACGTCGACGACATTCGACAGCGGATCGAAGTTCTCGTCCCACACGTGTTCGGCAATATCGCTCCGGCTGACCACGTCACCGGCGCGGCGGGCGAGATACTCGAGCAGCGCGTATTCCTTGGCACGCAGCAGCACTTCCTGGTCGCGGACGAGCACGCGATGGCTGCGGGTCTCGATCGTGAGCGGGCCGAGCACGAGACGCTCGGGAAGGACGGGGTGATGGCCTCGACGAATCAGGGCGCGAAGCCGTGCCAGCAGTTCGCGGAAATCGTACGGCTTGACGAGATAGTCGTCGGCGCCGGCATCGAGCCCGTCGACTCGCGACTCGATCGCATCGCGGGCCGTGAGCATCAGGATCGGCACGCTGCATCCCGAATCGCGGAGCGTGCGGCAAACGCTCATGCCATCGACTTTCGGCAGCATGATGTCGAGGATCAGGCCGTCGTAGTCGTTCGTTCCTGCGCGAAAAATCGCCGCCTCTCCGTCCGCGGCCACATCAACTGCATACGCGTGCTCACGCAGCCCCTTCGCCAGTACGTGCGCCGCATGCGGTTCGTCTTCGACCAGCAGGATTCTCATGAGACCGACACCGAGCTGATCATAGTCCCGCTGGAACCAGCCAGTGGCGCTGCGCCGCCGGATCTAAAGCACTGGAGTGCCGGGTCTTAGGAACAAGACCCGGCCTACGCACCTACGCACAAAATGCCCCGGCGCCGATGACGGCTAGTTCGAGAGATGAGCCGGCATGTCATCGTGATGTCATGGTCGATGCCGGATCATCCGTCATGCCATGGCCCGATTCGTTGGCATCTCTGCGGGAATGGCCCGGCTTTGTGTCGGGCTGTCCGTGTTCGTGTCGTTCACTTCCGCCTCCGCGGCGGCGCAATCGCAGGCGCCGGGTTCGCTGACGCTTCAGGCGGCGACCGAACGAGCCTTCGCCGCTAATCCCACGATCGCTGCTGCACGGCAGGGCAGGGAGGTCAGCGTCGCCGGCCGCGCCGTCGCCGCCGAGTGGCTCAACCCCGAGGCGACCGTCGAAATCGCGAAAGAAACGCCGAAACAGGCGTACGGTATCGCGGTCCCACTGGAACTTGGCGGAAAGCGATCCAAGCGAATCGCGGTCAGCGATGCCACGATTCGCGCGAGCGAGGCGGAGCTCGCCGCGACGATGGCACAGGTCCGAAACGACGTTCGCCGGGCCTATTTCGACCTGCTGATCGCCAATGCCCGGTTGACGGTCTTGCGCGAGCAGCGCGACCTGTCGCAGCGTGTCCGCGATACGGCGCAGACACGCTTCGAGAACGGCGACGTGCCACGGCTCGAAGTCCTGCAGACCGAGCTCGCGCTCAACGCCGCGCAGAATGAAGCCACCTCCGCCGAGGGCGTCGTTGTCGCGGCGACCGCCTCGTTCAACGCGTTGCTTGGACTGCCGCTCGACATGACCCACCAGTTATCGACGGCGATCGACGCCGGTGGGCCGACGGTGACCAACGCGGTCCTCGAGCTGGCGCGCCGCGAAAGCACGGAGCTCGCGGTACTCGATCGTCGACTCGAAGAGCAGCGCGCCAGGTTGACTCTTGCCCACGCGCTCCGCGCGCCCGACCTGATTCCGACCGCCACGCTGACCCACGACGCCGAGCCGGAATTCACATGGGGATGGCGCGGCGGGTTCGCGATTACGTTGCCGCTCTTCACGACTCATAAAGCTGGCGTAGCCGTGGAAGAAGCGACGTTGGCCCAAATCACCTTACAACGCCAGGCCACGCAGCTCCGCATCGAGGGCGCGGTCAGTGCCGCGGCCGTGACGGCAGAAGCCCACCGCCTGGCGTATGTGCGTTATCGCGACGTGATCCTGCCGCAGGCGCAAGAAGTCGAGCAGCTCGCGCAGGACGCATACAGCCTCGGTCAAACCGGCATCGCGGCACTGCTCCAGGCGCTGCAGTCGTCCCGTGACGTCCGTCTCCGCTCGCTCGACGCGGTCTCGCAGTTCCAGACGGCACTCGCCGATCTCGAGCGCGCCATCGGAGCGCCACTCCCATGACTCGCGAGGCGCTGCCTCAGACCGCCGCGCGAGCCACAGCGTCTTCTGGCCCGCTTTGCGGGCGAGCCGTCTTGACCGGGGAAAGGGTGACTCACTTGTCAGCAATCGAGCCGGTCAAACCGGCTAGCACAGACCACTCGCGCCTGGTGCTCACCGCGCTCTGCGCCGTTCTCTTGCTGTGCGGCGGGTGCACCAGAGAACCGGTGGAGGAAGTCGAGAGTGAAACGGTCGTATCCGTGAAGACCGAGGACGCGACGGTTGGCAATATCCGAGGCGTCGTCCATGCGACCGCGATCGTGAACCCGGCGCCGGGAGCGGATCTCGTGGTCGTGGCACCGGAGTCGGCGCGGATTGCGGAACTCCCGAAAGCACCCGGTGACTCCGTGCGACGGGGTGACGTGCTGGTGCGCTTCGAGATCCCGTCAATGGCGGCCGAGGTTCAGCGGCAGCAGGCCGAGGTCGCTCGCGCACAGGCGACGCTCAATAACGCCAAGGCCGCACAGACTCGAGCGACGGAGCTCTTTCAACGCGGCGTCGCCGCGCGCAAAGAGGCTGAAGAGGCAAACCGCGCGGCCGTCGACGCCGAGGCCGCCGTCGCACAGGCGCAAGCATCACTGAGCGCGGCCGAGACCGTTGCCGCGCGCGCGACTGTGCTCGCGGCTTTTGACGGCGTCGTCGTGAAACGTCAGCACAATCCTGGTGATCTGGTCGAGGCGTCGGCAAGCGATGCGGTGCTGCGCGTTATCGATCCGCGTCGTCTCGAGGTCATCGCGTCGGTGCCCCTTGCGGATATTGCCCGAATCGAGGTCGGCGCTCCGGCTCACTTGGAGAAGGTGGCGGGAGAGACCCGAGAGGTCGCACTGAAAGTCCTGTCACGTCCTGCCGCCGTCGAAGCTGGAACAGGGACGGTGCCAGTACGGCTGGGATTCTCGGCGCCTTCGAACCTGCCAGCAGGCATACCGGTACAGGTGGAAATCCAAGCCGAGGAGCATCGGAACGTCGTGCTGGTCCCGGCCGTTGCCGTCGTGCGTGAAGGTGACGAGACGGCGGTGTTCGTCGCCGCCGGAGGAAAGGCCGAACGGCGCGCCGTGACTCTGGGCCTGAACGACGGTACCCACGTGGAGATCGCGTCGGGTATCAAGGCGGGCGAAAAGGTGATCGTGGATGGCCAGGCAGGACTCCCTGACGGCGCCGCCATCTCAGAGAGCAATGACGCGGAAGGTTCTCGACCCGGCGCGGCGAAAGAACGCCGCCAAGGCGTTCCGGCAGAGACTGCGGCGAAGGACGAATCGAAATGAACGTCGCCGCTCTTGCGCTGAGGCACTCGCGTGCCGTCGGCCTGCTGGCGGTCGCCCTGGTCGTCAGTGGTGCGATTGCAGCCTTCACCCTGCCGAGCGGCATCTACCCGCCCTTGCAATTTCCGCGCATCGTCATCGTCGCGCACTCGGGAACGCTGCCTCCGCAATCGATGTCGTTAATCGTCACCAGGCCGATCGAGCAGGTCGTCATGGCCGTCCCCGGGATCCGTCGAGTCCGCTCCAAGAGCATTCGCGGCGCGTCTGAAATCTCGGCGCAGTTCGATCCGTCGACCAACATGGTAGTGGCGCTGCAGATGGTGCAGAACCGTGTGGCCGAGATCACCGGCGACCTGCCGGCTGATACGCAGATGCAGATCGAGCGAATGACGCCGGAGATTTTTCCGTCGTTCATCTTGAGTCTCACCGGCGCGCTCCCGACTGCCGATCTCTACGACTACGCCAACTTCGTCGTGAAACCCGAGATCGCGCGCGTGCCCGGCGCGGGCATTATCGAAGTGCAGGCGAGCGATACCCGCGAGATCGAAGTCGTTCTCGATCCGGCGAAACTGGCCGCGGCGGGATTGACGGTCGTCGACGTGTCGGAGGCGTTGAGGGTCCAGAACACCATCCAACCGGTCGGACGGTTTCAGCAATCAGGACTGCAACACCTGACACTTGCGTCCGGGCTCTGGAAGAACGTCGATGAAATTGCCGAAGCGCCGGTCAAGATCACCAACGGCTCTGCCATTCGAGTGTCTGACATCGGAACCGTCACGCGCGGGGCCCCCGATCGAACACTGCTCGTCACTGGCAGCGGACGCGACGCCGTCGTCATGACGATTGCCCAGCAAATCGGCGTCAACATCCTCGACCTGAAAGCCGGGCTCGATGACGTCGTGTCCCGCCTGGCGACGACCCTGCCGGCTGGCATTTCCATCAGCCGTGTCTACGACCTCGCTGAGTTCGTCGAGGAATCGATCGCGAGCGTACGGGATGCGATCCTGATCGGCGGCCTCCTCGCAATCGTGGTGCTGCTGATTTTTCTTCGCAGCTGGCGGCTGACGATGATCGCAGCGATCACGTTGCCAATGGCAGTCATCCCGACGTTCGCCTTCATGTGGCTCTTCGGCGGCACGATCAATCTCATGTCGATGGGCGGCCTGGCTGTCGCCATCGGCCTGGTGATCGACGATGCCGTCGTCGTCGTCGAGAACGTCCATCGTCGTGCGGGTGAAGGCGGCAGCAGCGTGGTCGACGCCGTTCAACAACTGATGGTGCCGCTCGTCAGCTCGACGCTGACGACGGTCGTTGTGTTTGCGCCGCTGGGTCTTCTCGCCGGCGTCCCAGGTCAGTTCTTTCGTGCACTGTCACTCAGCCTCTCTGTCGCGGTGCTGGTGTCGCTGGCGTTGTCGGTCAGCATCGTGCCGCTGATGGCGCGCTGGGCCGCGACTCATCATCGGCCGACGGGCGAATTGCACGGACGCGCGGATCGCGTCTACGAGCGTCTGCTCGACGTGGTCGTCGGGCGTCCGCTCGTGGCTGTGGCGAGCGCGCTCGCGCTGGCCACGTTGACGATCCTGCTGTTCTCCCGCGTGGGAACCGGGTTCTTCCCGGCGGCGGACGAGGGCGGCTTCGTCATCGACTACCTGACACCGGCCGGGAGCGCGTTATCAGAAACGGACCGTCAAGTGCGCGCGATCGAGCGCGTCGTCTCGGAGACGCCGGAGGTGGCGTCGTATTCACGGCGCACGGGGTCGGAGCTCGGTCTGTTCGCGACCGCGCAAAACACCGGTGACGTCCTGGTGCGTCTCAAGCCGCGCAGCCAACGAAGCCGAGCGTCAGACGAGATTATCAGCGAGATGCGCGAGCGTGTGCACGAGGCCGCGCCGCTCGCAGACATCGAGTTCGTGCAGCTCCTGCAAGACATGTTGGGGGACCTCGAAGGCAACCCCGAGCCGATCGAAATCAAGATCTTCGGCGACGATCCCGACCGCCTGGCGAAGCTTGCCGACCCGGTCGAGGAGATGATGAACAAGGTCGAGGGTGTCGTGGACGTCGTCGGGGTGCAGCAGGGCAATCCCGAGGTCACCTGGAACGTCGATCCGATTGCCGCCGGCCGTTACGGCCTCAACGCGACGCAGGTGTCGAATCAGATGGCGGGCAACTGGCTCGGCGAGGTTGCAACCGATCTGCGCCTTGCCGATCGGACGATTCCCGTGCGAGTGCGGCTGCCCGACTCGTTCCGGTTTGATCCCAACAGGCTTGCGGAAACCTTGATTCGTACCGGCGACGGCAAGCCCATCCCGGTCTCTGAAGTGGCGACGATGGCGCGAGCCAATGGACAGGGCGAGCTTCGTCGAGAAAACCTGCGCGCGATGGCGGTGGTCAGCGGCCGGCTGGAGGGGCGCGATCTCGGAAGCGCGGTTGCCGAAATCCGATCCAAGCTGAATTCGCTCAAACTACCGATTGGATACACATACGAAATCGGCGGACAGTACCAGGCTCAGGGGCAGGCGTTTCGCGAGCTGCTCCTCGTGTTCGCCCTGGCGGTCGGGTTGGTCTTCACGATTCTGGTGATTCAGTTTCGCGCGTGGCTGCCGGCGATTCTGATCCTGCTCGCGGCGCCGCTGTCGCTGAGTGGCGCCCTGCTCCTGCTGTGGCTGACTGGAATCGAACTCAACATCTCATCGGCGATGGGGCTGATCCTGCTCGTAGGTCTTGTGGTCAAGAACGGGATCATGTTGCTCGACTTCTCCGAAAAGCTGCATGCGGAAGGCGAGCCGTTTCATCGAGCGATCGCACACGCTGGTCGCATCCGTCTCCGGCCAATCCTGATGACGACCTTCTGCACGCTGTTCGGGTTGCTGCCGCTGGCCCTCGGCCTCGGGGCCGGCGCGGAACTGCAGAAGCCGCTTGCGCTCGCCGTGATTGGAGGCCTTGCGCTGTCGACGCCGGTCACCCTGCTCGTGGTCCCCGGTCTCTATGCCGCGATCAAGGGCGAGAAGTGAAAAGGAGATCATATGTCCATGCGTAAGCTGATGACGTTGGTCGGTTGTCTCGCTGCCAGCGTGGGCCTGCAGGCGGCGGATCCCAACTACCACGTGGTGAAAGAGATCCAGATTGGAGGCGAGGGTGGATGGGACTACCTGATCGTCGATCCGGATGCGCACCGCGTCTACGTGTCACACACGACGAAGATCGTCGTCGCTGATACCGAGACCGGCAAGATCGTAGGCGAGATTCCCGATACACCCGGCGTGCATGGATTCGCCATTGCGTCCGATCTCGGGCGCGGGTTCACGAGCAACGGTCGCGGGAACTCGTCGACCATCGTCGATTTGAAAACGTTGAAGCCGCTGGGCACGGTGATGACCGGCGCCAACCCTGACAGTATTCGCTACCTTCAGAAACGGAAGGAGGTCTGGACGTTCAACCACACCGGCGGGTCGATCACCGCATTCGATCCGATGTCCGGAAAGGTGATCGCGACCATCGACGTCGGAGGTGAGCTCGAAGAGGCAGTCGAGGATCCGGCCGTCAATCGCGTCTACGTCAACGTCGAAGACAAAGGCACGATAGCCGTGGTCGACACGGTCAAGCACGCGGTCGTTGCCACATGGCCGATCACCGGCTGCGAAGGCCCGACGGGGCTCGCCTTCGACGCACAGAACCATCTTCTGTTGAGCGCATGCGACGGCAAGATGGCGGTCACGGACAGCAGATCGGGAAAAGCGGTAACGAGCTTTCCTATTGCCGATCGTGTCGACGGTAATGGGTTCGACCCTGACACCCGATTGGCCTTCGCATCGAGCGGTACGGGCGTGCTGACGATTGCGCACGAGGACGCACCGGACAAGTTCACCGTGGTGCAGACAGCAAAGACGCAGCCGACAGGTCGGACGATGTGGCTGGATCCAGCCACGCATCGTGTGTTTGTGCCCGTCGCGACGACGACACCTGGCCCGAACGGCCGTGCCGGGATCGTGGCGGACACCATGAAGGTCCTCGTCCTCGATCGGAAATGAAGCCTGCGGCCCAGGCGTCTACCTGGGCGATTGTCTGCCTTTGTCTCGTCGTCGCGAACTGTCCGCGGCAGGTCCCGGAGCCACCGTTTACCTTGCGCCAGATCGGCCCCGGTGCCTGGGCTGCGATTGATAACCCCAAGGCCGCGGCGCCGGCTGCAGCGAACGCCGGCTTCGTCATCGGCGATGCGGGTGTGACGGTCATCGACACGTTCTGGAGCGTCGATGCGGCCAAAGAACTTCTTTCAGAAATTCGGCGGCGGACGCCCTTGCCGGTCAGATTCGTCGTCAACACCCACTACCATCTGGACCACGTTGCAGGAAACGGCATCTTTGCAGGAGCGGGAGCCGTCGTCGTTGGCCATCGCAACGTGCGTGACTGGATTCACACCGAGAACCTGCGATTGCTTGGCGCTTATCTCACTCCTGAGCTGAAGGCGACCACTGAAGCGTCGGTTGCGCCCATCGCCGTGTACGACGAAGGGGTGAATCTGTACCCTGGGGTTGGAAGAATTCAGGTACTCAGCTTTCCCGGTCATACCGGGGGAGACTCGGTCGTGCTGATTCCTGATTCCAAGGTCGCCTTTCTCGGCGATCTCTTCTGGCGCAACATGCTGCCCAACCTCATTGACGCGTCCACACAGCCCTGGGTCGATTCGCTCGAAGCCATCCTCGCGACAAACGACGTCGGATACACGTTTGTGCCCGGACATGGCGACGTGGGTAGCGCGCAAGACGTCGCGGCGTTTCGCGACTATCTGATCACACTGCGGACGCTCGTGGCGGAGGCCAAAGCGGCCGGGAAGTCTGGTGACGCCGTCGTCGAGATGGCAGTCCCGAGATTGAAGGACAAGTACGGTCAATGGGAATTCGCCGAGCCGCTCGCGAAAGACAACGTGCTTCAGACCGAGGCCGAATTGAGCGGGACCAAGCGAATTCCGATACCGCAACGCGGAGGCTAAAGCCTCCGCGCTACTTCGCATGTGACGGCCGCGGCCGAGGACCCGCTCCTACTTCGTGTCCTTCGTATTCTTCGTGTCCTTCGTATTCTTCGTGATCTTCGTGTTTCAGAAATCGAACTGCGCGCTCACCTTGGCGAACCGCGCCGGAAGCACCAGCGTCGGCGTCAGGTAGCGCGTGCCGTACGTCTGGTTGTACGTCTGGATCGCACTGGAGTTCGTCACGTTGTAAACATCGACCCCAACTTGCGTGCGTGTGCGCCCAAAACGCAGGATCTTCGCCACGCGGATATCGAGCTGATTGATGCGGTCGCCATACAGCTCGCCCGGCTGGACGATATTCACCGTCGTGTTGGCCGCGTTGCCCGAGAGCGGACGTCCCAGCGTGAGGGCGGCAAGCGCGCTCGGAACGTTGAAGTTGGCGGCCAGCTGCGTGCCTGGCTTGCTTTGGAGTGTTGCGCTGACCTGAACATCGATTTTCGGAACCGTGTAGGCGCCCGCACCTCGAACCTGCGTCAGGAACGGTTGCTCGATGTCACACCATTCAGACGACAGCCAGGAGGCTGCATTCGCGACGAGAAACGATGTCGCTCCGAACAGCGCCTCGGGCACCTGCGCGATCACTTCGCAGTTGTTCGTGCTCGTGCGTCCCGTGCTCACCCCGGCCTGAATCATGATGCCGTTGGTCGTCCGGGCGTTGACGTTGATGTCCAGGCCGTTCCAGTGCTCGGTCTGCTTGCCGTAGTTTTTCGCCAGCGTCGTGAGGTTGTCGGTCAGACCGAACTTGGCCGGCACCACGTCATAGAATCCGCCGATGACAGTGCTGCCGCCGTCCGGCAAACGTGAATCGGATGGAACGGGAACACTGAAAGCAGTATAGTCGGCCGCGCTGACTGCGCGGTTATCCACGACGGTGAAGTTTCCATACACGCGACGGAAGTACCCGACTTCGACCGATACGCGCGGTAGCACTTCATGCGTGACCGACCCGCCGAAGTCCCAGTTATAGGCACGCACGCCCCAGCCTTGCGTGAGCTCGGGATCGTAGCTTGACGTGAAGACGTTCTTGCCGAAGTTGGCCGATGCCCATGCCCCGCACAAGTCGCCGCCCGTGCTGCGGAAGTCCTGCTGCGCCGGGTTCAGCAGGTCGCAGTCGGCAACGTAGTTGCCGTTGCCATCGGTCCATGACCTGGTGGTCGACGTGGTAAGACGGCTGATCGGGTTGAGCGCAGAGTAAATACCCGCGACGCTTGAAGCTTCCAGATAGCGGCCCATCGTGAACTTCAGGGCCGTCTTGCCATTGCCCCGCAGATCGTAAGCAGCGCCAAACCGTGGCGACACGTCGTTGTATTCGATGCCGCCTTGCGCGGGGAACAAGATGGGCGTCGGGATGAAGAGCTCGGGGCCGAGCTGCTGATCCGGAAAGCCGCTCGTGACGCGGTCGTATCGAATGCCACCCTGGAGCGTCAGTCGCCCGGCTGTCCATTGCTCCTGCGCGTAGAGCCCTGTCGGCCGCGTATGCGAGTCGGTCACGAAGCGAAGGCCCGACATCGTGAGCTGATTCGGCACGCCGTTGTTGAAGCGATACGCGAGCCTGTAGTTGTTCGTATACGAGTCGGTCTTGTTGCGATAGTAGTTGCCGATGGCGCCGAACTTCATGCTGTGCGCGCCAGTCACATACGACGCTGAAGCGCGCCACGTCAGTGTCTTGCTGTAGGGCCGCGACCAGTCCTGCGAGCGGTACTGAAGGCCGGGAATGATGCCTGCCTGCTCGGTGACTCGGATCAGATCGCGGTTGTTGCCCAAGCGTTCCTTGCCGCCATACCAGCTCAAATACGTGCCGAACCCGGCCTCGAGCAGCAGGCGATTGGTCATCGGCGATGTCCAGCTTCCTTGCTGCACACGATGTGGATACCCCATCGTGGTGCCTGCCGCCTCGGGCGAGATCGTCGACGATCCACTGCCGATGCAGTTGACGCAGACCGACGTCTCATCCCAGAAGATGCCGAACTTGTGTTTGGGGGCGGCCTGCCATGTCAAACGGAGGCCGAGCGCTTTCCAGGTACCATCACCTGTCGCCCGCCGATCGAGATCGGGTTCGTAGGTCCACGACGCCGGGTTGCCGGCGTTCTTGTTGTAGTACATCCCTTCGACATATTTCCGGTTGCCCTGATAGCGCCCCGTAACGACGTACCACAGGCGATCCTTCATCAGCGGACCGCCGAACGTGCCGTTGACGTCCCAGATCTTCTGGAGTTCGCCAGGCGCTGCGAGACCAGCGTCCTTCAATTCCTGCGTGAAGTTGCTGCTCTGCAACGCTCCCGAGGCGCCGTTTGCGAAGATCGTTCCGTTGCGGACGTTGCCTCCCTGTCGTGGCACGACGTTCATCAGCGGCCCGCCAGTCTCGGACTCGCCCATGCCTCCGGAAGTGCTGAACGTCACTTCCTGTGCGTTGCCGACGTCGACGACGTAGTACGACGTGCCGCTTCCGCCGACGGCCGCGCCTGTTGACGTCCCGTCCAGCTGCAGACGTCCCTCACTGAATCGGCCGCCGTGTATCGAGAACGTGATGACGGCAGGGCCACCCAGCCCGCCGACATCGCTCGTGCCCGAGAGGTTGATTCCCGGGATGAGTCCCATCAGGCTGTGATATACGCGCGCCGTCGGAATCGCCTGAATGAGCTCGTCGGGCAGTACCTGTTGGCGCTTCGAGCTCTGCACGTCCACAGTCGGACTCTCGCCCGAGACGGTGATCGTTTCCTCGAGCGAGCCCACTCGGAGGTCGGCGTTCACTGTTGCCGTGAACGATCCGGTGAGCTCGATCCCTTCGCGCTTGACCGTGCTGAATCCAGTGAGCATGAACGTCACGGTGTAGTCGCCGGGACGCAGGTCGACGATTCGGTACTGGCCTGTGCTGTCGGTGACCACGGACCGAACCTTTTCGATCAGGGCCGGACTGGTCGCTTCGACGATCACACCGGGCAGCACGGCGCCCGACGTGTCCCTGACCACGCCCGTAATTGATGCCTGTTGCGCGCGAGCGGTCGCAGGCGCGAGAACGATGACGCTGAGGAGCAACGCGGCAAGAAGCGATCGACGCATCATGACCTCCGAGGGATTGAGGTCGAAGACGCGAACTACGAGTTGAACGCGGCGTCATGGTTCCGTGGCCCCGCGCATGACAAACCCGCAGCCCCGCTCGACACCACTGGATTGGAGGCCATACTGTAGCGTGCGGTTGTGCCGGAGCCCAGCGCTTTCTTCTGGGCTTGGCACCTCAACGATTCACACCGGATCCCGAGGCCAAACACCACGCGGAGGCTGAAGCCTCCGCTCTACGTGTGCTCGGAGCCCCGGATCCCGAATCCCGGATACCGAGCCCGAGTCAGTGCATGATCCCCATGAAGAACAGGACCAGCTCGAAGATCAGGATCAGGACGATCATCACCTCGAGCGCCTCGCCGCGCGCCATGCCGGTCTGTTCGACGGCGAAGCGATAGATGTCATCGAGCGTTTTGAGCTTCTCCTGGACGTTGGCTTTCCACTGGTCGAGGCCGAGCCGCGCTCCCGTGAGCGTGAGCACACGTGCGGTGTAGATGTCGCCCGCCACTCTCAGCGCGTTCTCGGCGCGATCGGTGAGCTCGTTGACGTCGATGAAAAGCGCGTGGACCTGCTGCGCGGCGCGCGTATATCGGCGGCCTCCCCATCCCTTGAACCACGCTGGCGTCTGCAGATCCGCGTAGATGCGCGCGAGCTCGCGCGCGAGCAGGTTGTCGTAGTAACGAAACTCCAGCAGCTGCGAGTTGGCGAACTCGACGATCTCTGAAGCGGCCTGCGCTCCGCTTTCGTTGTCGTACACGAATGCGGCATTCCACGTCGGCACGAGCAGATCGTGCTCCAGATACGAGATTCGATGGCGCAGCACTTCCTCGCGTTCCTGCCGGCTCAGTGGTTCACGCTCGCCGCGCAATAGTCGGACGATGTCGTCGCCGTGTTCCTCCACGAGCGCCTGCGCCGTCGGGCGGTTCTGCATCGCCGTGATCGAGAAGACAAGGTAGTCCTCGGCGACGAAATGCTCACGTGGCGACGTCATCGCCGGCTCCAGGCGCGTGATCAGGTCGCGCGCCAGCGACTCGCACGTGGCACCCAGACGCGCGTCGTCCTGCAGGGTGATTCCGCAGTCCACGAGCTCGGGCCATGTGCCCGGAATCGGCCGCGTCAGCGCCACCGAGATCACGCCGTAGTCGAACAGCTTGAAACGAACGGTAAAGCCGAGCGCCTCAGGGAGGCCGATGGCTCCGCCGTCGATGGTCAGCGGTGGCTGCTCGTACTGCACATACGGCGGCGTTGCCGTTTTGGGCGTCAGCCGAACTCGGCTCGTTCCGCCGATCAACGTGGCAACCGCGGCCAGGTCGATGACCTCAGCGGCGTCATACAGAAAGAACGCGATAACGTGACCCGTCACGATGTCGGGCATCGGACCAAGCGTACTGCAGAGTCGTCGTGCGTCGCGATTGTTTGCAACAACGAGAGCACGAAGAAGAAGCAAGTGAATCGCCAACCGCCGCAAGTGTTGAACAGAGCACTGAGCCGTTTGGCGATCGCTGGCGGCCGATTTGCTTCGATCGGCGGTGTATGGCGAAACACTCTAGCTTGGACGTTGGCACGCTTCCGTATTGGACCGACACCGGATCCTTTCCGGCCTTTACGACGATCGACCGTGATACCGACGTCGATGTCGTCGTCATCGGCGGCGGCATCACGGGATTGACGGCCGCGTACTTGTTGCTTACCGCTGGCAAGTCTGTAGCAGTGATCGAACGCGGCACATGCGGTGATGTCGATACCGGTCACACGACTGCGCACGTGACGATGGTCACCGACACACGGTTGAATGAACTGGTTCGCCGGTTCGGTCGATCGCACGCACAAGCGGTATGGGATGCAGGACTCGCCGCGATCGATCAGATCGCTTCCATTGTCGAGGAACGCCAGATCGACTGCGCATTCGAATGGGTACCAGGGTATTTGCACGCACCTTCGCCACGCCCCGGCGCGAGTGAGATCAGGTCTTTCGAAAGCAGTGAGATAAAGTCGCTCGAAGACGATGCGACGTTGGCAACGGAGCTCGGCTTCGCGGCCAGTTTCATTTCAGACGTCCCGTTCGTTGGCGGGCCGGGCGTGCAATTCCCCGATCAGGCGCGGTTTCATCCGCGAAAGTACCTGAGGGGCCTCGCGCAAGCCGTGCGCGCGAGCGGGGGCGAGATCTTCGAGCACAGCGCCGTCGAGCAGTTCTACCAGGACCCGATTCGTGTTCAGGCCAACGGACGTCGCCTGCGATGCCAGGACATCGTCATTGCCACGCACAACCCGATCGCGGGTCTGAGCGGCATGATAAGCGCGACCCTGTTCCAGACGAAGCTGGCTCTTTACACGAGCTACGTCATCGCGGGGCGCGTCGCTCGAGTCACCGTGCCCGATGCGCTCTTCTGGGATACGGCGGACCCCTATCAATACCTCCGCCTCGATCCGCAACCCGATCAGGACGTTGTGATCTTTGGCGGCGAGGATCACAAGACTGGTCAGGCGTCAGACACCAACGCGTGTTACGCGCAGCTGGAGGCGGCGCTGCTCGCCAGGATCCCGACGATCGCGTTGAGTCATCGATGGTCGGGCCAGGTTATCGAGACGCCGGACGGTCTGCCGTACATCGGGAAGATGGCGGAGCATCAATACGTGGCCACGGGATTCGGCGGAAATGGCATGACCTTCGGAACGCTGGCGGCACTGATGATTGCCGATGCGATTCAGGGGCGGAAGAATCCATGGACCGAGCTGTTCGATCCAGGTCGCACCGCTATTCGCCACGGCCTGTGGGACTACCTCAAAGAGAACACCGACTACCCGTATTACATGATGCGTGCTCGTGTCGCGGGAGGGGAGAGCCGGTCACTTCGATCGGTGAAGCCGGGACACGGAAAGGTCCTGCAGCAGGACGGCAACTGCATCGCCGTGTATCGTCGGCCCGATGGCTCCCTGACGCTTCGCTCGGCGACGTGCACCCACATGGGCTGCACGGTCGGCTGGAACGAGGCCGAACGGACGTGGGACTGCCCGTGTCACGGGTCGCGGTTTACGCCGGAGGGTGAAGTGATTTCCGGTCCGGCGGAGAGGGCGCTCGACGTTGTTGAGTAGCGAGGTCCGGCTAAAGCCGGACACTACGGGCGCCGGGTCGCAGAGTCCGGTTAAAGCCGGACGTTACGGATGGCGAACGGATCGGAAGGTAATCGAATAGCGTAGTGTGGTCACGGCCGGAATGTGGTGCTCGTAGGCATTCCGCGACTGGCCGGTCATGAGGTACGCGGAGCGCGGTTCGAGTGCGATTTCGTGCGTGGCGATCCTCTTTTCACCTGCTCCGGACGCTTGCGTGTCAGGCCGGATGTACGGACGAAACTTCATTCGGCATGTGGATAGCAGTGAGATGCCGGCAGTGATGTCGTATCGAGGCGCGTCGCGATGCCATCCAATCGGCGCCCCGGGACGATATTCATTGATGAGCGCCATCGCGAAGTCATCGGCGCGGATGTTCGCCCACGCCGCCACCCTGGCGCGCAAAGGGATGAGAAACGAGGGAACCGGCGGCGCGACCGTTGCGCGATCGTACGACCTGCCGAAGAAAGCCACGCGCCGGCGCGCGACGACTCCGCGCATCTCGAACAGCGAGAACTCGACGCGTGAGAGGTCGTCGACCAGCGCCGCCTCTTCTTCCGTCGTCACGAAATCAAGTCGATAGTGAAATCCCTCCGGCACCGTCTCGCCGAAGAGTGGACGTGATCGCTGAACCACGCCCCCAGTGTGGCATGCGTCCTCCGGAAGAGGTCGCTCCATCACCGGTGTGCCGTGGCAAGCGTTGTGTGGTTACTGGCGACCTCGCGTTTGAACTGACGCCATACCGCGGCGACGAGAAGGCCACCAACAATGGCATATGGGACGCACGTCACGACGCCCGGGTCGTACGCGCCTTTCTGAAGTGATTCGATGACGTGGTGGACTTCCGTCACGCCGAAGAGGCCGAAGATGGCAGGGACGATCAATCGCGGCAGGCCATCATGGAGTAGCGAGAAGAACAGCACCGAAACCACCGTCCAGACGATGGTGATGAGGAGCACGGTGGCGTAATCCGCGGCAGTCGGATCGAACCACGCGTAATAACCACCAATCAGATCCCGAATCGAGTAGAACTCATCGATACCGGTCAGAAGCTGCTCCGCCATGTGCAGCGGTCCGATGATCGTCAGCAGCAGGAACAACGTTCGAATTCTCGGCATGTCAGTCTCCTTGTTCCCGGGGTGTGCTTCAACGCTCCGGAGTGTCCTGACGACGCCATATTGCGGGCTCCGTTCCGTTCGACTCGGCGCCGTGGCGTCACAGCCGTTTCGACGCAAATCGCTGTCGGACGACGACTTGCCTGCTTGCTGAGGGTGCCTGAGGGTGATCGTGCCTTGATTCGATCCGGACAAGTGCTCCAAAGCGGACAATCAGGGTCGCACGGGATTAGACTCGGGAAAGACCAAGTCCCGCATGGAATACGAACGACTGCTGGCACGCGAACAGGAAAGACGCCGGAAAGGCGACAAGCTCGAGACGCTGCTGCAGACGATTGCCGAGGCGCTCGATATCCGCACCCTCTTTCCGCGCATGTCCGACGTCATTCAGGAGGTCATCCCTCATGTGACGGTTGCGCTCGCCTTGCTCACACCGGATCGACTCGGCGTCAAGATCCACGTCGCGTCGAACTACGAGGTCGGTGACCTTCCGATCTATCGCTTCACGAACGAAGGCGAAACGATCGGGCCCAATTGGCGCTCGTTTATCGCGTACGACTGCGCGGTTCTCGAAGAAGGCGTGGTTCGCGCCCAGCTGTCGCCACCGGATGCATCCGAGCCGGCGTTCGTGGAGCTTCGTCCGGGTCCAACGTGGACGCGCCTGCTCTCGGATATGCGAATCCGCTCGCTGCTTCGCGTGCCAGTGCGCATCAAGGATCAGCCGATCGGAGGGATCTCGTTTGGGGCGGACCGGCCCGCCGCGTACGGCGACGACGATGTGGAGCTTGCGAGGAGGATCGCGGATCACATCGCGCTCGCGTTGGCCCACGAGCAATTGGCCGAGGAAGCCGGCCGTGCAGCCCGCGCGCAGGAGCGCGCCAGCATGCTGGAGGAGAGGGTGAGCTCGCTCGTGCAGGAACTGGAGAGCCGCGGTGCGCACCGTGCGCTTGGCGAGTCGGCGGAGTGGAAACGTGCGCTCGTCGACGCGACGAAAGTCGCGGCGACCGACACGACGGTGTTGATCACGGGAGAGTCCGGGACCGGGAAGGAGGTCGTGGCCCGCTACATCCACCGCGGCTCGCAGCGCGCGCGTGGAGCGTTCATCGCTCTGAACTGCGCGGCTCTGCCAGAACAGCTGCTCGAATCCGAGCTCTTTGGCTACGAGCGGGGAGCATTCACCGGAGCGCACACCGCTCGCGCAGGAAAGATCGAACAGGCGGCCGGCGGCGTGCTCTTCCTCGACGAGGTCGGCGAGATGACACCGTCAATGCAGGCCAAGTTTCTCCGTGTCCTGCAGGAGCGGGAGTTCCAGAGACTGGGGGGAACGAAGACGCTCAAGGCTGACGTCCGTGTGATTGCGGCGACCAATCGCAATCCGCGCGCCGCGATGGAGCGCGGAATGCTCCGCGAGGATCTCTACTACCGGCTCAGTGTGTTCGAGATCGTGTTACCGCCCCTGCGCCATCGACCGGACGACATCCTGTTGCTCGCGGATGCGTTTCTCAAGGACGTGGCGGCCAGCGTGGGACGTCCTGCCGCAGGTATCTCCGAGGACGCACGCGATCAGCTCGTCCGCTATCCGTGGCCCGGCAACGTGCGCGAGCTCAGGAATGCGATCGAGCGTGCCGTGATTTTGTGCGAAGGCGGTCTGGTGACGAGCGAGCATCTGCCGAGCGCCATCGCCGAATCGCCGAAACCCGCGCACGCGTTGTCAGCGCCGTTCGGCGCGGGCAATTTCCCCGCGGGCGGTGTCAGTCTTGCGGAGGTCGAGCGCGATCTGCTCCGCCAGGCGCTCGCCAGTGCGCATAACAACAAGTCGGCGGCCGCGCGGCTGCTGGGTCTGCAGCGCGGCCAGTTCTATTCCCTGCTCCGGCGCCATCGTCTGACCGACGCGCGCCGGTAGCGTTGGTGGGGTCAGACCCCTTCACAGATCGTCACATGTGAAAAATCGTGAAGGGGTCTGACCCCAAGCCTAGTAGGTTTTCAGTCCGGCCTTGCGGAACACGTCGCACGTCTGTTCAACGAGCTCGTTGCTTGGCGGCTGGCTGTTCTCGAGTGTGTACTCGAGCCCAAGCTTCTTCCACTTGTACCGACCCATCTGGTGGAACGGCAGGACGTCGACGCGTTCAACGTTGCCGAGCTCGCCGGCGAAGGCCGCGGTTTTCGCGATGTCCTCCAGATCGTCGGTTAACCCGGGCACCAGCACGTAGCGGACCCAGATCGGTCTTCGACGCGCCGCAAGGCGCCGCGCGAAGGCGAGCGTCGGCGCGTTGTCCATTCCGGTCAGGCTGCGGTGCCGTTCGGGATCCCACGTCTTGAGATCGAGCAGCACGAGACTGACGGTTTCAAGCGCCTCATCACTCAATCGATCGCCGAAGTAACCATTGGTGTCGAGCGCTGTATGGATGTGCATCCCGGTCGCCGCGGCGAAGAGCTTTTCCACGAAGCGATGCTGCATCAGCGGCTCGCCGCCGCTCACCGTCAAACCGCCGCCCATGACCTTCAGACCCTGACGATACTTCCGCAGTTCCTCGACCGCCCTGGTCACCGTTACCGGAATTCCATTGGTCATCGTCCAGGTGTCGGGGTTGTGACAGTAGCGGCACCGCCACATGCAGCCAGCCGTCCACGCGACGACGCGCACGCCGGGACCGTCAACGGTAGCGCCGGTCGTGAACGAGTGCAGGAATCCCACGTCGCCACTGGCGAGCGCGGTTCGCATGTCGGACTCGGGGACGTGCTTGCCGAGACCGACGCGCAGCTCGAATGGGCTCGCGGCTTCGAGCGGGGTCGTTGACACGGCCTCGTTCTCAGGCATGGCGGCCTCCTCCGTGGAACGTCCGGTTGATGACGTCCATCTGTTGTTCTCGCGTGAGCCGCACGAAGTTGACGGCATAGCCCGAGACGCGAATCGTCAGGCTCGGATACTTCTCCGGGTGCTCGACCGCATCGAGCAGGGTCTCGCGATTCAGCACGTTCACGTTCATGTGATAGCCGGTGCTCCCGAAGAACGCGTCGAGCATGCCGGTGAGATTGTTGATGCGATCCTCCGGCACGCGACCGAGCCCCTGCGGCACGAGCGAAGCGGTCAGCGAGATGCCGTCAGCCGCGTCGCGGTAGGGAATCTTGGCGACGGAAGCTGCCGACGCATGGATGCCGTGGCTGTCACGTCCGTGCATCGGGTTCGCCCCTGGCGCAAACGGCGCTCCCTGGCGTCGACCGTCCGGTGTGTTGCCAGTCGCCTTGCCGTAGACGACGTTCGACGTAATCGTGAGGATCGACTGCGTGTGCACCGCTTTCCGGTAGGTCGGGTACTTCCGCAGCTTGTTCATGAACGTCGAGACTACCCATGCGGCGAGGTGGTCGACGCGGTTGTCGTTGTTGCCGAACATCGGGAACGTGCCTTCCGTCTGGTAGTCGGTCACCAGCCCGGTCGCATCACGAACGACGCGCACTGTCGCGAACTTAATCGCCGAGAGGCTGTCGGCCACGACCGACATCCCTGCCATGCCGAATGCCATCGTTCGCATCGGCGCATAGTCGTGCAGCGCCATCTCGAGCCGCTCGTACGCGTATTTGTCGTGCATGTAGTGAATGATGTTCATCGCGTTCACGTACACGCCGGCAAGCCAGTCCATCATCTTCTCGAACTTGTCGATCACCTCGTCGAACTCGAGCACGTCGCCGGTGACCGGCTCGGACTTCGGTCCGATCTGGTCGCCGCTGATCTCGTCGCGACCGCCGTTGATCGCGTAGAGCAGGCACTTCGCCAGGTTGGCGCGCGCGCCGAAGAACTGCATCTGCTTGCCGACGACCATCGGCGATACGCAGCAGGCGATCGCCCCGTCGTCGCCCCAGGCGCGACGCATGATTTCGTCGCTCTCGAACTGGAGTGAGCTGGTGTCGATGGCGACCTGCGTCGCGAATTTTCGGAAGCCGTCGGGCAGACGCGGCGAGTACCAGATCGTCAGGTTCGGCTCTGGCGCAGGACCGAGGTTGTACAGCGTCTGCAGGAAGCGGAAACTCGTCTTCGTCACGAGTGGCCGTCCATCGTCGCCCATGCCGGCGATCGACTCCGTCACCCACGTGGGATCGCCGGCGAAGAGATCGTCGTACTCGGGTGTGCGGAGGAACCTGATGATGCGCAGCTTGATGACGAAGTCGTCGATGATCTCCTGCGCCAGCTCCTCGGTGAGCGCGCCGGATGCGAGATCGCGCTCGAAGTAGATGTCGAGGAATGTCGACGTCCGTCCCAGTGACATCGCAGCGCCGTTCTGCTCCTTGACGCCGGCGAGATAGCCGAGATACAGCCACTGCACTGCTTCACGGGCGTTGCCTGCCGGTCGCGAGACGTCGAAGCCGTAGCTTGCAGCCATCTGCTGCAGTTCCTTCAGCGCGCGGATTTGCTCCGCCAGTTCTTCCCGATCGCGAATGACGTCGTCGGTGGACTGGAGGAAATCGAGCTCGCTCTTTTCGTGCTGCTTGCCGTCGATGAGCCGCTTGACGCCGTAGAGTGCGACTCGCCGGTAGTCACCGATGATCCGGCCGCGACCGTAGGCGTCAGGAAGGCCGGTGAGGAGATGCGAACTGCGGCAGCGCCGCACATCTGCCGTGTACGCATCGAACACAGCGTCGTTGTGCGTCTTGCGGTATTTGCTGAAAGTCTCGACCACGTGCGGGTCGGGCTCGTATCCGTACGCCTTGAGCGCGTTGACGACGAGCCGAAAACCACCGTTGGGCATGATCGCCCGTTTCAGCGGCGCCTCGGTCTGCAGGCCGACGATGATCTCGTTGTCGCGATCGATGTAGCCGGGTGCGTGCGCCGTGATCGAGCTCGGTATCTGGGAAACGTCGAGGACGCCTTTCTTGCGCTCCTCGATGAACAGCTTCTTGAGGATGTCCCAGATGTGCTCGGTCCGAGGCGTGGCGCCCTTGAGAAACGAGCCGTCATCTTCGTATGGCGTGTAGTTCTGCTGAATGAAATCGCGGACGTTGATTTCCTTCTGCCAGAGCCCGGTTCGAAACCCGTTCCAGGGCGCAGCCGCGCCCTCAGCTGTCTTCTCCTGCGAAACCATCGCAGTCATGCATTACTCCTTGTGGCAGGGTCAGACGCCCCGCGCAGGCGTCTGACCCCATCTACACCCGCTGTTCGATCAGGCCCAGCAGCACGCCTGTGTGCCTGGCGATCATCAGTTCCTCGTTGGTCGGAATCATCCACACCGGCACCTTGCTTGCGCTGCTGGAAATGCGCGACGCTTTCCTCGCGTTCGCCTCGTCATCCAATTCGATGCCAAGCCACTCCGACGCCTGGCAAATGCGTTTGCGAATTTCGGGGGAGTTCTCACCGATGCCGGCGGTGAACACCAGCCCATCGAGTCCGCCGAGCGCCGCGGTGAGTGCGCCGATCTCTTTCGCCGCGCGGTACACGAAGTAATCCACGGCGAGACGAGCGTCTGGCTCCGTGCTCGCAAGCAGCGCGCGCATGTCGTTGCTGACTCCGGAGATGCCGAGGAGCCCGGACTTCTTGTAGAGGATCGATTCGACTTCCTTTGACGAGAGGCCGAGGCCCTGAAAGAGATGAAGGATGACGCCCGGATCGACGGCCCCCGGACGCGTGCCCATGCACAGGCCATCGAGCGCCGTGAAGCCGAGGGTGCTGTCGATGCTCTTGAGGTTCTTCATCGCGCACATGCTTGCGCCGCTCCCGAGGTGCGCGACGATGATGCGACCGCCAGCCATCTCGGGCGCGACCGACGGCAGCACCGACGCGATGTATTCGTACGAGAGCCCGTGGAACCCGTAGCGCTGCACACCGGCGTTGCGGATATCACGCGGCAACGCAACGATCTCTGCGACCGCCGGTTGACCGCGATGGAAGCTTGTGTCGAAGCACGCGACCTGTGGGACGCCGGGCAGCCGTTCCCAGACCGCTTCGATTGCCGCGAGGTTGTGCGGCTGATGCAGCGGCGCCAGCGGGATCAATTTGCGCAGGTCGTCGAGGACCTCTGGTGTGACGATGGTCGGGCCCGTGTATCGGGCGCCACCGTGCACGACGCGATGACCGATGCCGCGCACGCGCGCACCACCATGGCGTTCGCCCAGCCAGTCGGCGACGTAGGCCAGCGCCGCGCGTCCATCAGTGAGCGATCCTGTGATTGTCTGGTCGGCAATCGGCTGCCCCTCGCCGTTCTTTGCAGAGAAGTGGGGGCTGGTGCCGATGCCTTCGATCTGGCCGCGCGTCTCGAGCCGCCACGCGTCCCGCTCCGGCCGGCGGTACACGGAGAACTTCAGGCTCGAAGAGCCGGCATTGATTACGACAGCAAAGTCGTCCATGGCTGCGACTCCGGAATCAGCCGCCTTACACCGTCGCCTGCAGTGCTCGCCTCCGGGCGTGAGCCACGAGCATGGCGACGGCACAGCTCGCGCTTCGCGCCCTCACGCTGTCGGCGCGGCTCGTGAGGATGATCGGCACGCGCGCGCCGAGCACGATGCCAGCCGAATCGGCGTTTGCGAGGAACGTCAGCTGCTTCGCGAGGATGTTTCCCGCTTCGAGATCAGGAACGAGCAGGATGTCGGGATCGCCGGCAACCTCCGAGCGAATGCCCTTGATTCGCGCCGCGTCGCTGCTGATCGCGTTGTCGAACGCGAGCGGTCCGTCGAGCAGCCCGTGCGTGATTTGTCCGCGGTCCGCCATCTTGCACAATGCGGCGGCGTCGAGCGTCGCCGGCATTTTCGAGTTCACCGTCTCGACGGCCGCGAGAATCGCGACTTTCGGCGTGTGAACGCCGAGAGTGACCGCGAGGTCGATGGCGTTCTGACAGATGTCGACCTTGTCTTCAAGCGTCGGTGCGATGTTAATCGCCGCGTCGGTCACAAGCAGGACTTTGTGGTACGTCGGTACGTCCATGATGAAGACGTGACTGATCCGTCGGCCGGTGCGCAGCCCCGTGTCGCGCGCGACGACGGCGCCGAGCAGTTCGTCGCTGTGCAGGCTTCCCTTCATCAGCAACTCGGCCTCGCCCTGTCGCACCAGCGCCACGGCCTTCGCCGCGGAGTCATGGCTGTGCGCTGCATCGACGATGCGGGTCTTGCCGAGATCGATACCGTTCCGAGCGGCCACGTCACGGATCTTCGTTTCCGGGCCGACGAGGATCGGCGTGATCAGTCGCTCCTCCGCGGCTTCGAAGGCGCCGGCCAGAGACGACTGATCGCATGGATGCGCGACTGCCGTCGGCACGGGATCGAGATGGCGGGTCTTTGTCAGCGCTCGCTCGTATTTTCCGGTTCCCGTTTCTCGCGTCATATTGCCTCGCGTGATGCTATGGGGATCGACGCCGAAACCGTTCGCGCGGCCGGCCCCGTCTCTTTGAGGAGGAAGGTGAGAACGATCGCCAGCGCCACGCCGTAGAGCAAGGGTTGGAATGCCATCTGGTAGTGATCGAGCGTCATCTGTGTCGCTCCACCACTGACCGTGACGAGCAGCCAGCCGAATACCGGTCCGAGCAGCGCGCTGAACGTGAAGTTGAGGAAATTGACGACGCCAGTCGCGGTGCCGCTCATCGAGGGCGGGTTCGCTTCCTTGATGACCGTATACGGCAGCATAGCGGCGCCCGACGCGATCCCTGCGAGTAAACCGAGTACGTATGGTGGAAACAGATCCACGCGGCCAAACAGAATCCACGCCAGGCAGGCGAGCAGCACCGTCGCGCCGGCCGCGATGACGGGTTTGCGCCTGCCGATGCGGTCAGAGATGAAACCGAGCAGGGGGCACCCGATGATCCAACCCAGCGGCACCATCGATGAACGCATGACCGCCGATCCGTACTCGAAACCGCGCGCCTCCTGCAGGTACCGGACACCCCACACCATGTCGAAGATGGTGGTGGGGATGAACAGCAGGCCCGCGATCATGCCGCACAGGATCGACTGCGGGTTCAGGAACACCGTTTTCATCGCGCCGCCTGCACTCTTCAGCCAGTCCGCGCGCCGCTCTTTCTTCTCTGGCTCAGGCAGCATGAAGAAGAGCACCCCGCTGATCACGAGCCCGACGACGCCCATCGCGATCCAAAACGTGCTCCATGAGACCCCGGCTGCGATCGTCGGTCCGACGAGGACCTGGCCGGCAGAGCCACCAGCCATTCCGAACATCTGGGTCGCACCGATCAGCGTGGCCGCGCGGGATGCGGGAAAGTTCGTCGTCGCAATATAGGCGGCGCCGACGAGGGCGAACACGCCGCCGGCGCCCTGCACGAATCGTCCGATGCTCGCGGCTTCATTGTTGCCCGACCCGAAGAGCAGCGCGCCGATTCCTACCAGCGCTGCACCGATGGGAATGACTTTGCGCGGCCCGAGCTGATCCATCGCGATGCCCGCGACCAGGCTGAACGGCGAATAGCCGTAATAGAAGAGGCCGACCATCGACGCCACGCCGAGCGCGCTCAGACCGAACGCCTCCGACAGCTGCGGCATCATCACGGCAGGTGCCGAGCGAAGCGTGTACTGATAGAAGTAGTACACCGCCGTGATGAGCCACGCGATCGCCGCCGTCTTCGTGGCGCGGTTCATGATCGTATGAGCGCGGTCGAAGGCGCGTCAGCAGAGCACGAGCGAGACCGCGAGTCCGCCTTCCGACGTTTCCTTGTATTTCGCGTTCATCTCCCTGGCGGTGAGTGCCATCGCTGTAACGGTCGTGTCGAAATCGACGCGGCGATTGCTCGGGATCTCGTTGCTCGCGATTATGAACCCGGTAAACGCCTTCACGGCGCCGAACGCGCACCGTTCGATGCACGGCACCTGCACGAAACCGGCAACCGGATCGCACGTCATGCCGAGGTGATGCTGTAGTGACGACTCCGCTGCGTTCGCGACCACCTGATGCGGGAAGTCGTGCGCCTGCGCGATGAACGCAGCGCCCATTGCCGACGCGACACCAATTTCCGCCTGGCATCCGCCTTCGGCGCCGGACAACGTCGCGTTGTGTTTACACAGGTATCCGATTGCGGCGGCCGCGAGGAACCCGTCGCGCAGCTTCTCCTTCGGGAGATTGCGGCCACCCTCACCGAGCCCGTAGACAAGCGCAGGCAGGACGCCGGCGGACCCACCGGTCGGCGCGGTCACGACAAGATGACCGCGGGCGTTCTCTTCCGATCCTGCCAACGCGTAGGCAGCAAGCACTCCCACGCCGCGCTGCTTCTCGTACTTGTCATCCATCGCGCGCTTGTAGACGTCGCCAGCCTTCGTCTTCAGCTTGATCGGTCCGGGCAGCGTCGCCTCCGGCGCCTTCAAACCGGCTTTGACGATGTTGACCATTGCGCCGTGGATCTTGTCGATGAACGCGTTGATCTCGGCCTCGCTCTTACCCGAGACGGCGACCTCGTTCGCCATCACGAGTTGCGCGATCGACAGCTTGTTCTGGTCGGCGTGCGACTGCAGCTCCTTCATCGTCGAATACGGGAACTTGGGCTGTCCCTTCTTCGGCGGCTCATAGCCTTTCCATTCAATGAATCCGCCTCCGACGGAGTAGTACTCCTGCTCCAGGAGGACGGTGTCGCCACCCATCAACCTGCACGTCATCGTGTTCGGATGCGGGAACTCCCCCTTCGGGGAGTCGTACACGATGTCCTTGAGCGACATCGTCAGCGTCTTGTCGCCGAGTTTCACGGGGAAGGTCTGATCCGGCTTGGCGGCAAGGCTGTCGAGGAACTCGGGCTCGACCGTCGCCGGTTCCTTTCCGACGATGCCGGCGAGAGCCGCGCGTTCGGTGCCGTGCCCTTTCCCGGTCGCACTCAGGCTGCCGAACAGGTGCACCTTCATTCCGGTGACCTTGGCGAGCTGGTCTGCAGGCAGCTTGGTGCAGCGCTGATAGAAGTCGTATGTGATGCGCATCGGGCCGATGGTGTGCGAGCTCGATGGCCCGGGGCCGACCTTGTAGAACTCATCGATCGTCGTCATCACCGGCCCTTTCGCCTTCTTGACCACGTTCAGGTCTTCGGAGAGCGGCGGCGCCGCCGGGGGCGCGGGAGCTGGTGGAGCGGACGCGACCTGTTGCTCGGTAGGTGCGGCGCAGCCGGTGATCACGGCCGTCGCGCCGAAGAGCGCCGACCGCATCATGAACGCCCGACGGTCGAGGCCGGCCGGCAAGTCCGCGCCGGCAGGTGCAGCGTCTGGCAACAGGGCCTTCGGTTCTGAGTGCTGGTCACCAATCATGTGTGAGTCCTCATTCGAATTTGGGAATTCGATGGACGAGCGCCGACTTCGCGTCGCTATAAACAGCAGGGCTCATGCCTGCCGACCGCGCGAGATTGCCTGAGCTGGAAGTGACTGAGTCAGCAAGACTTCGCCGAATTTCTTCGGACGTGAGCCGACTCGAGGGAGGCGCGATGCCTCCGTCCTGTCGGAGGCCTTCACGGATATTGGAGGGCCGGTGTCAGGCAGTGAATCGTGAATGGACTCGCCGCTCGGGACTCGGGCGTCATAGTCAGGGCACCGTAAGATGACGTCGAAG
>Ga0207706_10000817_pt1 | contig 32335 bp, 26 predicted proteins | sample KBSC53metaG_FD_184318 | JGI IMG/M metagenome (GOLD analysis project Ga0207706, IMG submission 184318) | Corn rhizosphere microbial communities from Kellogg Biological Station, Michigan, USA - KBS C5-3 metaG (SPAdes) (version 2) | ecosystem: Host-associated > Plants > Roots > Rhizosphere > Soil ... | reverse complement strand
TTGTCGAAGACTGTTAACTGATTTCTGAAAAATGAAAACAGCTATGCAAGATTTTATCCTTTAAAATTTAATGCCTGATTTTGCTTACACAAACAATTTTCCCGTTCTGCACCGTTAAATACCGGTTCAGAATATTCTCTTATGTACTTCATTAATTGTATTTCAATTTTATTATAATAACCTGTTGTTGACTAAAATTTTTATTTATGAAAATAACCGTATCAAACCTGGTATTTATTGCACTGCTTTTTGCTTTAGTTGAAGCCTGTACAAAAAATGATAATAACAGTAATAATCCTACGTTAATAAAAACGTGGACAGTTAGCATGAATGTGCGAAATGAATTAACAGCTCCTCCGGGAAGAACAGATAGCGGAACTGCTACGCTTAGTCTTTATTCCGATAATACTTTAAAATTTGATATCGTTGCAACAAACCTTGCAAGCGGAGATGCATTAACCGCATCGCATATTCATGCAGGTGATGCAGTTACGAATGCTGCTGTTTACATTCCTTTTCCGGGATCATTCAGCGGGAATACACTTAGTGGTACTACGCAGTTAACTGCCGCTCAGGCAGATTCAATTCAAAATTTTCCGATGTATGTAAACGTACATTCAACTCAATCACCCGGAGGAATTATGAGAGGACAAATGGATAAGATTATAACATTTGCCGCTAACGTAGAGATGACAGGCAATAACGAAGTACCACCTGTTAATACTACTGCAACAGGAACTGCTTACCTGCGATTAACAGATGGTGATACATTATTTTCGAAGGTCGTAGTTAACGACCTGGAAAGCGGTGATACTTTGATAGCAGCACATGTACATCCCGGTGCTGCGGGAGTAAATGGTTCTGTGTTAATTCCTTTATGTGGTGGCACTGCTGATTTCGGTGTGACAAAAAAGATTCCTTTAACGAGCGCAATGGTATCTTCGTTGCTTACTGATGAAGTTTATGTAAACGCACATACAACTTCGCATCCTTCAGGAATTATAAGAGGACAGATCCGCTAATATTTTTGTCTTTTTACTTAATAAAAATTTGATGCTTGTAACAACACGGGTCGAGCAATAATTTAAACTGCTCTCACCTGCATTGTGCAAATAGCTTGCTGATGGCAGCATTTGGCTGAACCATTTTGTACTTTCTTTCCCTGGTAGTTTAATGCAGCTTCCTCATCATGCAGTTAATTCATTTAAATCTTATTTCTGAGAAGTGAAGGTTGGGTTCATTGAGTTCGGATAAAAATCTGAAAAGCAAAAGCTTCAAAAAAATTACTTACTGTTGGTGGTGTCAGGTTTTATTACATTGCTATCGTTAACAGGTGGTGTAACGAGAATGCTGCTGCTATCTTTAACGGGAGGTTTTACAACCGGCATGCTATCTACACCGGACGATGTTTTTCCAGTATCGTTTTGAGGCATCTTGCTTTTACCTGTGTTACACGCAATGCTGTTTGATATAATTATCAAAGCAATGAGGTAATTAAAAAATTTTCTTTCCTTCATATTTGTCTTCTCCTTTAATGCACATGTAAAATTGATTACCTTCTTACTATAAAGTTACGTTGTTATGTTGTTTGCTGATGTTTCCATTCAGCATGGGCTGTGACAAAAAACTTTGCGACCTCTGTGATAAAAAATTGTGGGCTGGTGTCTGATAATGCTCACCATTGTTCTAACCGTATAAAGTAAGTGACACACCAACCCATGCCACATGCATTTCAGCCCGTCACCAAAAAATTCCTCTTATCAAACGTTTGCATAGTTTACAACATCTCTCTGTTATTTTCATTAAATTCGTTTTACGATTGCTAAAAGATTCTTTTTCGTCACATTATAACCATGCTAAAACTACGCTTGATGAAACACCGGTTTATTCACGCTTATATTTTCTTTATGCTGCTTATGCTCGTTTCGGTTGCACATGCGCAAACACGGAATGTTTCAGGAACAGTGGTATCGGCAAAAACGGGTACGCCTGTAAGCAAGGCTACTATATTGGTGCAAAACGGTAACGCCGTTGCGGCAAATGATAACGGTGGTTTTGTCGTTGCATTGCCTGCGGGTAATGCAGTGCTGCATGTGAGCGCCGTTGGTTACGCGGCAAGAGATGTTACAATTAATGCAAATGATACTGCAATTATTATTCGGCTTGAAGAAACAAGCAATGATCTTAACGAAGTTGTTGTGGTAGGATACAGCGATAAAAGAAGAAGCGAACTTACCAGTGCCGTTACAACGGTGAAAGCAGATAAACTGAAAGATGTTACAACAAACGATGTGGGCAGTTTGCTTCAGGGGAAGGTGGCAGGGCTTGAAGTAATTAACAGCAGCGGTGTGCCGGGTGCATCGGCGGAGATTCGTTTGCGTGGTGTATCGAGTGTGAATGCATCGCAAAGCCCGCTCTACGTTGTGGATGGAATTATCGGCGGCAACTTTGATCCGAACGATGTGGAGAGCATCACTGTGTTGAAAGATGCGGCGGCAACAGCAATGTATGGCTCGCAGGCGAATGCGGGTGTTATTGTTGTCACAACAAAAAAAGCACGCAGCGGTAAAACCAACTTTGAAGGGAAAGTAACAACGGGTTATCGCACACCCGATTTTGGAAGTCTTGATATGATGAGCGGAAGCCAGCTTTATGAATACCAGAAAGAGTTTTACCGTGATTATATCCCATCGGATACAGGTAATTCATACAAGATAGATCTTCTTAAATTTTATGCAGAGCGACCGATAGAACTTGCAAGCCGCGATTACAACTGGCTTACAACAATTTTTAAACCTGCATTTATGCAGAATTATTATGCGTCAGTTTCCGGCAAAACGGAAAAGAATGATTATTACTTAGGTATTACCTATTATGATGAGAAGGGTACGTTCATGAATACTAATTTTAAACGTTTGAATGTGCGTGCAGGGTTGGGATTAAACTTCAGTAAGAATGTATCGTTGAATACAAGTATTAACATCAGCGGGGTTTCGGGAAAGAGTTATGATTACAATGATATTTATTATGCTTACCTGAATTTGCCCTGGGATAATCCTTACGACAGCACCGGCGCTCCTTTGTATGTTGATGGGAATGTTCCTTTCAAATGGTGGAGCAGGGATAAAGTAAATCCTGTGCACACGATCGCAAATTCAGATCATCCATACAAAGGCTTTGATGTAAATTATGATATTGCTTTAAACGTTGGCATTACAAAATGGTTGAGCTTCTCTTCTACAAACAGAATTTCCGCGAGTTACAATAAGAGCACTTCCTTTTATTCGCCTGTTGTTGCAGGACAATTTCATGGCACCGGTTACCTGGAAGAACAAAGTAGCGTAAACTATGGAGGTGTCTTCAATAATCTCCTAAAGTTTAATTTTTCAAAAGGCAAACATAGTATAACCGGTCTTGCAGGCATGGCGTATGAAACAGGAAGAACAGAGTTTCTTGGTGCAAGCGGAAGAGGTTTGCCGCTTGGTGTGAAAGTGTTGAATGTTGTATCAAATAATTTAAGCGTGAATGGTTCTTGGGATGAAGGCTCAATACTCTCTTTTATCTCGCAGGTGAATTACAGTTATGCGAACAAATATTTTCTTACAGGTTCATACAGGCTTGATGGTTCAACGGCGTTTCCCAAATCAAAACGGTATGGTTCTTTTCCTGCAATCTCTGCAGCATGGATAATAAGCAATGAAGATTTCTTGCAAGGCAATAATGTAATAAATAATTTGAAGTTGCGTGCAGGTTATGGTGTTACGGGCACGCAGGATATTGGTGCATCACGTTATCTTGGTTTGTATTCGCTCTCTACGCAATATAATTCACAACCCGGTGCAACGCCTTTGCAGTTGCCAAGTCCTGATCTTACATGGGAAAGCAAGTACCAATTGAACATCGGTGCAGATGTTGGTTTATGGAAACGTATTGATCTTACGGTTGACGTGTATCACAACACAACAAAGAATTTATTGCTGCAGGTTGCGCAACCGCTCTCTGTTGGTTTTGAACAACGCTGGGAAAATGTTGGTGAGATAGAAAACAAAGGAATTGAAGTTGCGATAAGTTCGAGAAACATCGAAGGAAAAAATTTCTTATGGACGACAGATTTCAATATCAGTTTCAACTCAAACAAACTGCAAAAACTGCCTGCAACATTTATCAAGACAGGTGAATGGGCAATCTCAGAGATTTATAGAAATGGCGGAAACCTTTATGAGTTTTACATGCCCGTTTATCTCGGTGTAGATAAGCAGACAGGCGCTCCCTTATGGGAGAAAGTTATAAAAGACAACAACGGTAATGAAACAGGAAGAGAAGCAACATCAAGTTATGCAGATGCAACTTATGAAGAAGTTGGTTCGGCATTACCGAAATACCAGGGTGGCATGACAAATACATTTTCTTATAAAAACATTTCGCTTGGTGTGAATTTATATTACACGGGAGGCAATAAAGTGTTTAGCAATATTCTTCGCTTTACAATGAATGATGGAAATGAGCCTTACTATAACCAGGTTGTGTTGCCTGATGATTATAGTATTTGGACGAAGCCCGGTGATGTAGCAACTAATCCAAGTCCGCAGAATTCAGCAAGCTCTACTGAAACATCAACAAGGTATCTGAAAGACGGAAGTTTTATTGCAATAAGAAATGTAACACTGTCGTATATTTTACCGCAAGGCTTTACAAAACGGTTGGGTTTGCAAACAATACGCGTAGCTGCGTCAGCAGACAATGTTTATACGTTCACAAAATTTTTAGGTCAGGACCCGCAAACAACGATTACACCTGATGTGTATGCAACACCGGGTGTATCAGATTTTAAGTATCCAAACAACAGGCAATTTTTATTAACGCTGAATGTTAACTTTTAAAATTATCTAAGTGAAAAAATTTCTCTTTATATCGTTTTGCATGTATGTTTTTTCAGGTTGTATAAAAGAAGTAACGCCAAGTGATGCAATAACACCTGATATTCTCACAAGCACTGTTGAAGGAATGACACAAGCAGTGAATGGTGCTTATGCATTGTTTAAAGATCATGTAGTTTTCAACGGCACTGCTGATGATAATAATATGTACCTGCGACAATATTTTCAAATGAGTGATTTTGCGAGTGATGATATTGTGTGCGGCCAGGTAACGGAAGATCCATTCTTTTTAAGCTTCTCATTGAATCATTCTCCTGCGCAAACAAACAGCAGGTATTTCTGGTTTATCTCGTACAAAGTAATTAATGATGTAAACACGGTAATTGAAGCCACGGAAAAAATCGAAAATCCCGATGCAACGATTAACCAATTGAAAGGTGAGTGTTATTTTCTGAGAGCATTTTGTCATTTCAATCTTCTTCGTTTTTATGCAAGACCGTATTCACAAAATCCCGATGCGGATGGAATTGTGTTGCGGCTTTCAACAAGCGACCCTGCGATAAAAGCAAGATCATCTGTAAAAGAAGTTTATGCTTCTATTGTTGAGGATGCAACAAAAGCTGCGGAGTTGATGACACAACCAAGAGGTGTGGCTTATGCATCGCAGGAAGCAGCGTGGGCTTTGCTTTCAAGAGTCTATTTGTATGAAGAGGATAATGCAAATGCAATTGAGTATGCGAACAAAGTAATTAACTCCGGAAGATTTCAACTTACCAACAAAAACACTTTTAAAACAATGTTTCGCGATGCACAAACAAGCAGTGAAACAATTTTTTGTATTGCATTTACTGCGGCGGAAGATTATGGTAAGTTTGGTTCAATTGCTTCGATGGTTTATTCTGATGGCAACAGCGGATGGGGAGAAGAATATGCATCTCAATCTTTGCGTGATGTGTTGAATGAACATCCCGAAGATGTGCGCTTGTCTTACATTGTTCCATTGAGTGATGGCAGTGGCGGTGTTCAGAAAAAGAATGGAATTGAAATTTATTATATCACGAAGTTTTCTTTCCAGGATGGAAGCCCCACGTTGAGTTCCCCTATTATGTTTCGTCTTGCAGAAATGTATCTAAACCGTGCAGAGGCAAGTGCAAAGCTTGGCAAAACAAAAGAAGCATTAGATGATGTTGATATGATACGAAAAAATCGCAATCTTGATAATGCTTTATATAAAGGTGTTGTGCCGACGGGTACAACTCTTCTAAATGTTGTTTTAAAAGAAAGACGTTTGGAGTTTTATGCGGAAGCACAACGCACGTTTGATGTGTACCGAAATAATCTTAAGATGAACAGAACATATTGGGGTTATCATTTACCGGGATTGAAAGAAACAGACATTGACCTTTCGAAACAACCGACAGGATATACTAATATGATAATAGAACCAACATCGCCAAGAATAATTTATTATATACCGATTGATGAAGTGCAGACGAATACAGAGTGTACGCAGAATCCTTAGTGTAAATCGTCAATCGTGAGACGTGAAACGTGAGAATAACATAACATTTAAATGATTTTGTATGTTCAAAATTATTTTTCATACTGCTGTTTGTGCGGGTGCTTTTGTTTGCATGTTTTCTTCATGCAAGAAAGATGAGGACAAACCTGCACCGTTTGTGTTTTACAGTGTTGAAGTGAATGGCAACGATGTTACGTTTACGAATAAATCGACAGGTGCAAGTTCCTATAAATGGGATTTTGGCGATGGAACAGAATCAACAGATGAGAGCCCCACGCACACTTATCCCGGTAAAGGAAAATATGTGCCAACGTTGTATGCAACTTCTTCAGATGGTATGACGGCAGAAGCTTCCACTGTTTTGCATATTTCAAAAACATCTCCTGTTAAACTTGATGACCATTCGCTTGCAGATTGGGATACCATTACAACAAACATGGTTGTAGGCGGTGCAGATGCAGGAAATTTTATTAAAGCTAAATATGATTATGATGCGGAGAATGTTTACTTCTATTTTGAACAACACGCATCAAAAAGCGATGGTGATATTTACGACCTCTATATTGATGCAGATAATGATATTTCAACGGGATATTTGACAAATGAAATTCCGGGCGGTGGTTATGAAGTGCTGCTCGAAGGAACGATATTCGATGATTGGCTTGATGTATATTATCACAGTGGTGATCAACAGAGTTTTGACGGGTATCAATCTCAAAGCATCAGCGAATTTTACACAGTTGGCACATGGCAGGAAAGCAACGGCGTATTGAAGTTCGAAGGCGCTTTAAAACGCAGCAAGCTGAAAGGCTTAACCGGACAGGGTTTGCGCATAGGCGTTCAGGTTGCAGCAAATGACTGGAGTGCGATTATCGGTTATTCACCGGATGTGGGAGGTGATGCATTTTTTCTTGATATGAGTGAGTGAATATTATTTAACTTGAAATCTTATGATAACTTCAACCTCTAACCAATAGAGTTTTGAAAATAAAAGTGTGCGATGCTGCGGGTGAAGATTCGCGTACTGCGGCTGATGTTCATAAAAATTCCTCAAATTCAAAAAAATCTGCAATCTGCAATCTGAAATTTATAATCATTCCCCTACCTTTGCCGCCCCAAAAGTTCTTTCTCATCTGCCATAGCTTCGGCGAAGGCAGATTATTAATTGATCTTGGGAGTTCCGCTACGCGGAACGTTTGAACCAATAAAATGTAAACAATGGCTAAAGAAATCACAGGCTACGTAAAGCTGCAGGTGAAAGGCGGTCAAGCCAATCCTGCGCCTCCGGTGGGTCCTGCGCTCGGCTCTAAGGGCGTAAACATTATGGAGTTCTGCAAACAATTTAATGCAAGAACACAGGACAGGATGGGAAAGGTTGTTCCCGTAATCCTCACCGTTTATTCAGATAAGTCGTTCGACTTTGTAATTAAAACTGCTCCCGCCGCTATCCAGCTAATGGAAGCCGCTAAAATTCAAAAAGGTTCAAAAGAAAGTAACCGCGACAAGGTTGGTAAAGTAACCTGGGCACAGGTTGAAGCAATTGCTAAGGACAAGATGCCAGATCTGAATTGCTTTACTACGGAAAGCGCGATGAAAATGATTGCCGGTACTGCACGCAGTATGGGCTTAACCGTTGAAGGTACTGCTCCGTGGCAGCAATAAATCACCTTTAAAAAATTTTAGCAATGGCAAAACTTAACAAAAAAAGAAAAGCAGCGGAAGCGAAAATCGATAAAAATAAAGTCTACTCTTTAAAAGATGCATCAACATTGGTGAAGGATATTAACACCGCAAAGTTTGATGCTTCTGTAGATCTTCATATACGTTTGGGTGTTGATCCTAAAAAAGCAGATCAGCAGGTTCGTGGTACAGTAACGCTTCCTCACGGAACCGGTAAAACCAAACGTGTTCTTGTATTAAGCACTCCTGATAAAGAAGCTGAAGCAAAAGGCGCAGGCGCTGATTATTTTGGATTGGAAGAATTCATTCAAAAAATTGAAGGCGGCTGGACAGATGTGGATGTAATCATTGCTACGCCATCAGTAATGCCTAAGATTGGCAAGCTTGGTAAAATTCTTGGTCCAAGAAACCTGATGCCGAATCCTAAAACCGGTACCGTTACCAATAATGTTGCAGAAGCTGTTAATGAAGTGAAAGGTGGTAAAATAGCATTCAAGGTTGATAAAGCCGGAATTGTACATGCATCTATCGGTCGCGTTTCATTCGCTCCAGAAAAGATTGCAGGCAACAGCCATGAACTCATTAATGCTATTATCAAGCTGAAACCTTCCACTGCAAAAGGTATTTATCTTAAAGGTGTAAGCATGGCAAGCAGCATGAGTCCCGGTATCATTATCGACACAAAAACATTAAGCTAATCCTTCGACATTGAGCGAAGCCGAAATGCGCTCAGATCATTCGTAGGATTTCAAAAAACGAAGCGTTATGACAAAAGATCAAAAAAATGAAGTAATTGAAGTTCTTAAAGAGAAGTTCAATCAATATAATAACTTCTATATTACCAACACGGAATCATTAACTGTTGCACAGGTAACAAAACTGCGCAGGATCTGTTTCAGCAAGAATGTTGAAATGAAAGTGGCGAAGAACACTTTAATCCGCAAGGCATTAGAATCTATTGATGAGGAAAAATATGCAGGTGTTTACGAAAGCTTGAACGGTGTAACCGCATTGCTTTTCAGCGAAAACGCAAAAGAGCCTGCACTTATCATCAGCAGTTTTCGCATAGATACAAAAGGTGAAAAACCTGTTTTAAAAGCAGCTTTCATTGATACTGATGTATTTGTTGGCGACAACCAATTAGAGGCATTAAAAACATTAAAAAGCAAACAAGATCTTATTGGTGAAATCATTGGCTTATTGCAATCACCTGCGAAGAATGTTATCAGCGGCTTGAATGCCGGTGGTAAACTTGCAAGTCTGGTGAAAGCTTTGGAAGAAAGAGCGCAAGCATAATTAATGTGAAAATGAAATTCACATTTCCACATTCACCACATTTTCACATTTCCATATTATTATCTCAGCCTGAGAGATAAATACACAAATTTTTTTAAAACCTCCGCTGGAGCACAGGCAATGAAAGCGGAAAAAATTTGAAACAAATGGCAGACTTAAAAGCATTTGCTGAACAACTGGTTAACTTAACAGTAAAAGAAGTTAACGAACTCGCTAAAATTTTAAAAGAAGAGTATGGAATTGAACCTGCTGCTGCGGCCGTAGCTGTAGCAGGACCTGCTGCCGGTGGTGCTGCTGCACCTGCGGCTGAAGAAAAAACTGCTTTCGATGTGATTCTGAACAGCGGTGGTGCAGCTAAACTTCAAGTGGTTAAGATCGTGAAAGACTTAACTGGCTTAGGTTTGAAAGAAGCTAAAGATCTGGTTGACGGCGCTCCGAAACCAATTAAGGAAGGTATTCCTAAAGCTGAAGCTGATGAAATTGTAGCTAAGCTGAAAGAAGCAGGCGCAGATGTAGAAATTAAATAATTTTCTTCTGAAAATTATAAAACCTCATTCATTTTTATGGATGAGGCTTTTTATTTTGTACTTAGCTGCATTGCTACTATTGAGCTTTCGTTGTGTCACTTCACTTTTGCGTTTTGAACATTACTGAACAAAAAGTAAAAGGTGTTGCAATTTTTTACTTTTTAATTATCTGTTCCAATTAGAACTTTAAAGTGAGTCCTCCGGTTAAAATATATTTCCCATAACCGCCTTCAATATAAAATCCTGCACCTTTAGAAAGATTAAATCTTGCACCCAATGAAACCTGGTAAGCAAGTTCTGAAGGATCAGGAATATTTGCTGCTTTGTTGCCGGATTGATCCAAATAATTTTGTGTCCAATTATTTATTCCAAGCGCCGTGCGGACATATGGTTCAATCGCGTTATTATAAGTTGGAGCAAAACTCATTATATTCAGCATTACACTCCAGTTTTCAAGAGAGCCGGTAAAAGTAGGGGTGGCGCTATTGGAATTGTAATCGTAATAGGGAGCTGTTACTTTTCCATAAGTGCCCATTACTCCGATACTCATGTTCCTGCTGAATTGATAATCTACTGCACCGACAAAAGGACCTTTTTGAGAAACAGTGCCCATGTATGCATTCCCAAAAGAAACCAATTGATCTTTGTCAAGATTTGGAAATCCATAACCAAAACTAAAATTTACAGTTGGTTGAAAAGCTGGTCTCTCAGGTGGTGCTTTTCTTTGAGGGGCAGGTCTGCGATACATTCTTGCATGTGGTCTTGTATAGTAATACATGTATTGTGCTTCAGAGGCAAGGGCAAACAGTAAAAAAACAGTTGTTAAAATGGTTAACTTTTTCATACACGCGATTTTTGTTATGATGTTGCATTTCTTTGAAAGTTTAATTGGTTGTTATAATTTCTCCAACATTCACATTTGTGAAAAAATAGTTTTTACATTTCATCATTGATACTTAACTTTGCCGTCCTTTAATTTAGGCTAATTAGCATTGATTGTTACGGTTCGGCGCCATAATCCCGTAGCAAACACATCAAACAGTTGAGAACTTAAAGTTCTTCATCTATTGTTTAGTAAAACCGGTTAAATACAGATATGTCATCAACTACACTTAATGGTAGAATCAGCTTCGGAAAAACTAAAAACCTTGCTGAAACACCAGACCTTTTAGACATTCAGTTACAATCTTTTAAAGACTTTTTCCAATTAGAAACCACACCTGACAAGCGAAACAACGAAGGCTTGTTCAAAGTGTTCAAGGAAAATTTTCCGATAACAGATACACGTAACATTTTCGTACTCGAATTTTTAGATTACTTCATTGATCCTCCGCGTTACACCATTGAAGAATGTATGGAACGTGGATTAACTTATGCTGTTCCTTTGAAAGCCAAACTCCGCTTGAGTTGTAATGATGAGGAGCACGTAGACTTTCAAACAATTGTACAGGATGTGTTTCTCGGAAACATTCCTTACATGACACCTCGCGGAACATTTGTGATCAACGGTGCAGAACGTGTTGTTGTATCACAGTTGCATCGTTCACCGGGTGTATTCTTTGGTCAATCAATCCATCCGAACGGAACGAAGATTTATTCGGCAAGAGTAATTCCTTTCAAAGGTGCATGGATGGAGTTTGCTACAGATATTAACAATGTAATGTATGCTTACATCGACCGTAAGAAAAAATTTCCTGTAACAACTTTATTGCGTTCTATCGGTTACGAAACAGATAAAGATATTCTTGAATTGTTTGGTATGGCTGATGAAGTTGCTGCAGATAAGAAAACGCTCAAACGTTACATTGGTAAAAAATTAGCGGCGCGTGTTTTAAGAACATGGGTAGAAGATTTCGTTGATGAAGATACAGGTGAAGTTGTAAGCATCGAGCGTAACGAAATAGTAATGGAACGCGATACTGTTCTTGACGAAGAAGCAATACAGATTATCAGTGAACTTGAGATCAAGAGCGTTTTCGTTCAACGTGAAGATGTAGGTGGAGATTATGCGATCATCTACAATACATTAAATAAAGATACTTCCAACAGCGAATTAGAAGCTGTTCAACATATTTATCGTCAATTGCGCGGCGCTGATGCTCCGGATAATGAAACAGCACGCGGCATCATTGATAAATTATTCTTCAGCGATAAACGTTATGATCTCGGTGAAGTTGGTCGTTATAAGATCAATCGTAAACTTGGCGTTCAACAAAAGTTGACAAACAAAGTTCTTACTAAAGAAGATATTATCGAGATCATCAAATACCTTGTACGCTTAACAAACGGCAAAGCTGAAATTGATGATATCGATCATCTCAGTAACCGCCGTGTTCGTACAGTTGGTGAACAATTGTATGCACAGTTTGGCGTTGGTCTTGCACGTATGGCACGTACCATTCGCGAAAGAATGAATGTTCGTGACAATGAAGTGTTCACTCCCGTTGATTTGATCAACGCAAGAACACTTTCTTCTGTTATCAATTCTTTCTTTGGAACATCGCAGTTGTCACAGTTTCTTGATCAGACAAATCCTTTGAGTGAGATCACACACAAACGTCGTATCTCAGCACTCGGTCCCGGCGGTTTGAGTCGTGAAAGAGCAGGCTTTGAAGTTCGTGACGTGCACTACTCTCACTATGGTCGTTTGTGTACAATTGAAACCCCTGAAGGTCCAAACATTGGTTTGATCTCTACGCTTTGCGTTCACGCAAAGATCAACGATATGGGCTTTATTGAAACGCCTTACCATAAAGTAAACAATGGTAAAGTGGATATGAAGCAACTCACTTACTTAAGTGCAGAAGAAGAAGATACTGCAAAGATCGCTCAGTCAAATTCTGCGGTTGATGAAAAAGGAAATTTTGTTGAAGAGAGAATTGTAAGCCGCGAAACAGGTGATTTCCCGATTCTTGATAAACATGAAGTGGAATATATGGACGTAGCACCAAACCAGATCGTTGGTTTAAGTGCTTCATTGATTCCGTTCCTTGAGCATGATGATGCCAACCGTGCATTGATGGGTTCGAACATGCAACGCCAGGCTGTTCCATTGATCAAGCCTGAAGCACCTGTTGTGGGGACAGGTCTCGAAGCAAAAGCAGCAAGAGATGCACGTATCCAGATTCATGCAGAAGGCGATGGTGTTGTTGAATATGTTGATTCAAAAGAAATACATGTTCGTTATAACAGAAACGATCTTGATCGTTTGATCAGTTTTGAAGATGATTTGAAAGTTTACAGACTTACCAAGTTCATCAAAACAAATCAGTCGACATCAATCATTCTTCGCCCTGCTGTAAAGAAAGGGCAGCATGTGAAAAGAGGTGATTTCCTTACAGAAGGTTACGCTACAAAAGATGGTGAGCTCGCATTGGGTCGTAACCTCCAGGTTGCATTTATGCCATGGAAAGGTTACAACTTCGAAGATGCTATTGTTATCAGTGAGAAAGTTGTTCGCGAAGATTTGTTCACTTCAATTCATATTGAAGAATACGAACTTGAAGTTCGCGATACAAAACTTGGTGAAGAAGAATTAACTCCTGATATTCCAAACGTATCTGAAGAAGCAACAAAAGACCTTGATGAAAATGGTATCATTCGCATTGGTGCACAGGTTCGTGAAGGAGATATATTGATTGGTAAGATCACTCCTAAAGGTGAATCTGATCCAACGCCTGAAGAAAAATTGTTGCGTGCGATCTTCGGGGACAAAGCAGGTGATGCAAAAGATGCTTCATTAAAAGCACCGAACGGAACAGAAGGTGTTGTGATAGATAAAAAACTTTTCCAACGTGCAAAGAAAGATAAGAACGGAAAGATCCGTGAAAAAGCACAGCTTGAAAAAGTTGAAAAGGTTCATGAGAAGAATGTAGAAGAATTGAAAGAAGTTTTGTTGAGCAAATTGCAAACATTGCTTCGTGATAAATCTTCTGCGGGTGTTACCAACAACTTCGGAGAAATGCTTATCGGTAAGACTGCAAAATTCAATGCAAAAAATCTTGCAACTATCGATTATCAAAATGTAAATCCGCTTGGTTGGACAGGCGACATCGAAACAGATGATCTCATTAACACATTATTGCATAATTACAACATCAAATACAACGAAGAACTCGGTCGTTACAAGAGAGAGAAATTTAATATCTCAATCGGTGACGAATTACCAGCCGGTGTGTTGAAACTTGCAAAAGTTTATCTCGCTGTAAAACGTAAGTTGAAAGTAGGAGATAAGATGGCGGGTCGTCACGGAAACAAAGGTATTGTTGCAAAGATCGTTCGTGCAGAAGATATGCCTTTCATGGAAGATGGAACGCCTGTTGATATCGTTCTTAATCCATTGGGTGTGCCTTCACGTATGAATCTCGGACAGATCTATGAAACAATTCTCGGATGGACCGGTAAGAAATTGGGCGTTCGTTTCTCAACACCGATCTTCGATGGCGCAACTGTTGAAGAGATCGCTGAATACTGCGAAAAGTCTGGTATACCGTCAATGGGTCATACTTATTTATATGATGGTGAAACCGGCGAACGTTTCCACCAAAAAGCAACCGTTGGTGTTATTTACATGATCAAGTTACACCACATGGTTGATGATAAGATGCATGCCCGTTCAATCGGACCTTACAGTCTTATCACGCAACAGCCTCTTGGTGGTAAAGCGCAATTTGGTGGTCAGCGGTTTGGTGAAATGGAAGTGTGGGCGCTTGAAGCTTATGGTGCATCAAACATTCTGCAGGAATTACTCACACTTAAATCTGATGACATCATTGGTCGTGCAAAAACTTATGAAGCCATCGTTAAAGGTGATAACATTCCAAAAGCAGGTGTGCCTGAATCATTCAATGTGTTGGTGCATGAATTACGCGGCTTAGGTTTGGATTTGAAGTTTGAATAAGAAAACCCTCTAAATCTCCCTAAAGGGAGACTTTAAAAGAGCATCAAAATATAAAGTCACTTCGAAATATTCGGAGTGACTTTTTTGTTTGTGATAATTTTTATGAACCCAACTATATTACTACTATTAAACTTCTCGTGCGTCGCACACTTATACTGTATCAAGTGGCGCAACAATAAATTTCAAAATCTCCCAATACCAAAAATTCAAAATGATAAATGTTCAGAATGCTGAAGTGAGTGACACAACAGTCGATGAGTAAAATATCAACAGTTGGTAACAAAAAATTATTTATTCAAAACAGTACTATAAGCATTGATATATTTTTCAATCATTGTGTCTATGCTGAATTTATCTACTGCGTATTCATAACATTTGCGACGATCAATTATTTCAACAGCAGAAATACTGTCGATAGCCTCGTCAATATTATTTACAAGAAAGCCGGATAAATGGTTTTGAATTATTTCGGGCATTGAGCCACGATTATATGCAATTACAGGTGTGCCACAAAACATTGCTTCCACAACGCTTAAACCAAACGGTTCATTAAAATAGATGGGATGCAATAATGCAATTGCATTGCTAAATAATTCTTTGCGCTTTTCAGGACCAGCGGTGCCAACAAAAATTATTTGTTCGCCATCTGCAAAAGGTTCTACTTTTTCTTTAAAATAATTTTGATCCTGTATAATACCTGCAATCATCAATTTCTTTTTTGATGCTTGTGCGATGGAGATTGCATCATGTGTTCCTTTGTCAGGATGAATGCGACCAAAGTAAAGCAGGTAATCTTTTGGTGTTTCAACAAATTCAAATTCCTTTTGCTGAACGCCATGATAAATTGTTGCGAGATATTTTAATGAAGGATCACGATCTGCATTGCTTATAGAAATGTAATGATTGATATCGTTGAATCTTTTGTAAACCGGAATTATTTTCTTTGATGAAAAACCATGAATGGTTGTTATCACCGGTGTATTGATAAGACGCGAATAAGTAAGCGGTAAAAAATCAAAATGATTGTGTATAAGATCAAATTTGTGCGCCTGCTCCATCACATAACTGATGTGCATGCACTCAAGCACTTTTGCATCAGATGTTTTATCTTCTTCATATCCTTTTTCAATAATACCATCAAGTTTTGCCGTAGTGAAAGAATCTTTAGTTGCGAAAAGTGTTACATCAATTCCTCTTGTAGCCAATCCTTCTGTAATGTTGTAGGCCACCTGTTCCCATGGACCGTAATGCCGTGGAGGCGTACGCCAGGCAACAGGTGCCAACATTGCTATTTTCATACTGCCATATATTCAACTTTCTGAATAGATTTCAATTCCTGATGTTTATACTCGTGTTCCCATGCTCTTGCTTTTTGCACAACAAGATGCGATATTAGATATGCTAATGTGCTTTCTGCACCCTGGTTGCGGTTAAGACCCTCGCAGCATAAGCCGTCACAGCAACCGTTTGTTTCATGATCATACAAAGGCACATGGAGTTCATTCTTTCCAAGGAACCATGAGAAGCATGTGTTGATGTTATTGATATGCTGTGGATCCTTTGTAACAAGATATGCCTGCTGATACATAAATATCATTGCCATTGTTTCTATTGCCTGCTGATCAAATACAGGCAGTGTGCCGTTTTTAGAATGCCAGCCATCATTTCCTATTGGAATAAAATGTTCTTTGTATAATGTTTTTCTTTCAAGAAAATAAACAGCGTCCAATGCAATATTTTTTACATAATTGTTGCCTGTAATTTCACAGCTATGCAACAGCGCTAATGGAAGAATGGCATTGTCGTAAGTCATTTCTTTTTCAAACCATCTCCATTTGTTTGAAACATTTTGACGATAAGCCTCCACTAATTTTTTTGTAAGCTTCATCAGTGTATGCAGCATACCCTCATCAGTATGATAAGCCTTAAGATAATGACTAATGCCGATCATTGTATTCGCGATACCACGCAATGCTCTGAGGTTTGTAAAATTCGGATATGCCTTTATAAAAATTTCTCTTGCGAATTCTTTGTAAGAATTATTGGGTGCATAACGAATAAGATATCCAAGCGCCCAGATAGTCCGACCAAATGAATCTTCAGAACCAACTTTATCAAGATAATTGCGGTTATAATGGAGAAAATTTCTAAATCTTCCATCTTCTCTTTGCATGTAATTAATATAGCTTAAATATACAGGCATCAATTGCAGAGCGTCGCTGCTTCTTAGTTGCTGATATGCCATTAAAACTGTTATCAATGCTCTCGCATTATCATCAAGACAATAGCCTTCTTTCCAATTCGGAATGCCATATTTCGCATGTTGAATAACACCGGTTGAATCAGTTAATCTTTTTAAATGCTCAAGAGAAAACCGGGGTATTTCCGGTTCATTAGGATCCGATTCTTTCACAGCTTCATCATAATTTTCAATTGCATCTTTTGCTATCTTAACATACTTTCCGCCTATAAGTGGCCATTTCAAATGTTCGCCGTATTGATAAGCCTTTTTGCGGATATATTCCATTTGGGCAGGATCATCAAGCAATTCATTTAAAATGGAGCTTAATGCTTCGGCATCTTTAAATGAAAATAATATACCGCGATCATTGGATAATAATTCCTGCGCATGCCAGTAAGGTGTTGACACCACAACAGTTCCCGCACCAATTGCATAAGATAAAGTACCGCTTGTTATTTGCGCCTCGTTTAAATAAGGCGTTATATAAATATCGGTTGCTTTCAAATAAGCAAAGAGTTGTTCATCTGTTACAAACTTGTCAATAAAATATACATGTTCCTTTACACCTGATTTCTCTGCAAGTTGCTTCAGATAATTCCTGTATTCTTCACCTGAATTTCTTAATACAGCGGGATGCGTTTTACCTAATACTACATACACTACGTCGGGATGATTTTTTACAACCTCCGGCAACGCTTCGATTACTGTTTCAATTCCTTTATTCCTGCTTAATAATCCGAAAGTGAACAATATTCTTTTGCTAGAGAAAGGGAGAAGTTCTTTTTGCAAAGGCTCAACTTTTTCAAGGTGCGGAACTCCATGTTCTATCAATGCAATTTTTTCATCAGGTATATGATAGATCGTCTTTAAAAATTTTACAGCAAGACGACTCATCACCACAACTTTTGATGCCTTATTGCTTATTTGTTGTAAAATTATTTTTTGTAAAAAATTAGGATCTTTTAAAATAGTATGTAAAGTTACAATTACAGGTACGTTTAATTTATTGAGAAGTGTTAGAATATAAACGCCATGCTGGCCACCATAGATACCATATTCATGCTGCAATACGCAAACATCGGCATTGTTATTAATATATTCTGCTGCTTTTATATAATCATATTGTGCGTTTTGATTGATTGAAAATTTTACTTCTTCCGGATATTCATAACTGTTGTCACAATCATTAACAGATACAACAAATGTCTCAATGCGTTCATCACCTTGAACAGCATTGGACATCGAGTTTAAAAGATTATGTGAAAATGTAGCAATGCCACATTTACGTGGCAAGGAACTTCCTATCAGACAAATTTTCATAATACTTTCGTTTTAAATAAAAATCTCTTTAGATCCCTTATTAAGCAAAAAGCTAACCAAAGATTTTTATACTTTTAAAAAGGATTATTTGGCATGATTATAGAATTATAACAAACAGTTTTATGAAAAGTTGTTAACCTAAATTGTTACATATGGATAAGCTTGAAATAAAAGGTAGATGGAATGAAATAAAAGGTAAGATAAAACAATCTTATGGCGATCTTTCTGATGATGATTTAAAGTATGAAGAAGGAAAAGATGAAGAACTTTATGGGCGATTACAACAAAAAACGGGTAAGACCCGTGATGAAGTTATAAAATGGCTGAGATCACTTGGATAAGCTATTTAGTGAAAAACCTATAAGAAACACTCGTTCTCCGATGCAATAAATTTTGCATCGGAGAATTTTTTTTCTACACTTTCCTGTGGCGTTTTTTCTACATTTTGGATAAGGTGATTTGTTGGGGTTTTTAAAAAATCTCATTCTTTTTTATATTTGTTGCGGGATGCAGTTCATGATAAATTTCCACCAATTTTAAAACAGCTTTTTTCCCTTCTTCACCTAAGGCAATTGAATAATTGTTCACATAAAGATCAATATGTTGACGCATAATTTGCTCGCTTAATTCCTGTGAATGTTCTTTCACGTAAGTTGATAATTTTTCGTAATTATTTTTATAGGCGTATTGAACACTTTGTTTTATTAAGATATCAACTTCCTCAATTATATTTTTTTCTAAAACTCTTTTTGTAACAATTCCTCCAAGGGGAATAGGAACACCTGTTTCTTTTTCCCAATAATCTCCAAGGTCCATTAACTTATGTAAGCCTTTCAAATGATAAGTAAAGCGATTTTCATGAATGATCACTCCTGCATCAACTTCTCTGTTTAAAACCGCATCTTCAATTTCATTAAATATTTTAAACACTTTTTTCTTTGCATGTGTAAAGGCAAGTGTAAAAAGCATATGAGCCGTTGTATGTTCCCCCGGAATTGCAATCAATGATTCATTCACTTCATCATTTGTAATTCCTTGTTCCTTGTTTGTTATTAATAGCGGTCCAACACCTTTTCCCAAAGCACCACCGCTGTTTAATAAAACATATTTGTTTATAATAAGCGGCAATACACCATAACTTATTTTTGAAATATCAAGCTTTCCCTGCAATGCCCATTCATTCAATGTTTGCACATCTTCAAGCACAACATTAAACTCTAATCTGCCTGTATCAATTTTTTTATTAACCAACGCATCAAAAATAAAGGTATCATTAGGACAAGGAGAGAAGCCGAGAGAAAGTTTCATCAGGTTTGCAGTTTATAAATTTTATGTTTTGAGTTCGAGTTCTAAGTTCTGAGTTTCTCATGCAACTTTGTATAACTTATCAACATACTTTAAAATAGTTTGATTGAGATTATTTATCGCTTCCTTCATTTTCCATTTTTCTTTATCTCTTTCACCAATATAATTGCTAACAGCCCTGATCTGCAGAAAAGGAATATTCATTTCACGTCCCACAAAATGCAAAGCAGCACCTTCCATTGATTCAATTGCAGGGTCATATTTTTTTATCAACTGTTGAATGCGCTCTTCATTCGTTGTAATTTGATTCACGGTAATGCCTGTCACTTCCTGAAGTTTCAATAGGTTAAATTTTTCAATACAATGATTGGGTAATCGTCTTCTTTCAAAAGGCGGATAACCGGCCTTCTCTAACTTCAAATCAAAAATATCTTTCCATTTTCCATCTTCATGAGCTCCCATATCACCAAGAATTTCTTCACGTACAGCAACCACTTTTCCCAAACCCAAGAGCGAATCAAAGCAGCCTGCAAGTCCAACTTGTATTATCAGATCAGGCTTTTCCTCAAACGCAAGCCGGGTAAGCGATACAGCATTTGCAAGCAAGCCAACGCCGCCCTGGTGAAATATAATTTTCAACCGCTGACTTTCGCTTGTGTACAATGTATCTATATCAAGAAAACTCGGCATCCATTCGCCAACCGTTGCGGCTGTTATTACTACACGCATAGTGGTAAAGGTCGTAGATATTTTTTTAAAAATAATGTGCACAATATGTTGTTTAATATTAAATTTTTTTGAGCCAAACTGAATTACTACTATTGAACTTTCGTTGCGTCGCACACTTATACTGTGACAGATTTTTCAGCACAAAATCAACTGGCTTTATGAAATTTTTTTCACTGATTATTTTTTGTTCTTTTTTTTCTTTTACACTTGAAGCTGCAGATTCATTAACTGTATTATCTCCTGATAAATCAATTCATGTTACGATAAACACAAATAAATCTCTCACCTACAGCATTACGATTGATAATAAAAAAATTATTGAACCATCAGTTATTGATATGCAATTGACCGATGGCAAAAAGCTTTCTGATTATCTTTCGGTTCAATCAACAAAATATAATTCGGTAAATCAATTCATCGAACAAATTGTACCTTATCAGCAAAAAAACATTCCTGATGTTTATAACGAAGTCATCATTCAATTCAAAAAAAATTTCAGTGTCATTTTCAGAGTTTACAACGATGGAGTTGCTTACAGAATCGTTTCACGTTTTAAAGATCCCATTACTGTAAAAAATGAAACAGCGAATTTCAATTTTATAAAAGGAGCGAATGTTTATGCGCCTTTAATTCAAAAAAGAGAAGGACTTGATATTTATCACACAAGCTTTGAAGAATTATATCAATACAAATCCTTAGACAGCATTTCTTCAACCAATGAAATGTTTTCGCCTGCACTTGTTTCTACAATCGACAACATAAAAATTGCGATAACAGAGTCTGATCTTCTCGATTATCCCGGCATGTTTTTAAAAGGAACAAATAACTTTTCATTGCAAGGAGATTTTGCACCTTATCCCGAAGAAGAAAAAATTGTTGAAGGAGATTATCCTGAAATGGTTGTTACAAAACGCGCAGATTATATTGCTAAAACAACAGGCTCAAGAAATTTTCCCTGGAGAGTTTTAATGATTGCAAAACATGATAAAAAATTGCCCGAAAATAATATCGTTTATCGTTTGGCAACACCTTCAAGATTGAAAGATGTTTCATGGGTTCATCCCGGCAAATGCACCGATGAGTGGATCATTGATGTAAATCTTTTCAACGTGCCTTTTAAAAGCGGTGTAAACACTGCTTCCTATAAATATTACATTGATTTTGCAAAACGTTTTGGTTTTGATCGGATCATGATGGATGCGGGATGGAGCGATACAAAAGATCTTTTCAAAATAAATCCTAACATCAACATGGATGCCATCGCTGCTTATGCAAAGGAAAAAGGAATTAAACTTAGCATGTGGACTTTATCTATGACACTCGATAAACAGTTAGACAGCGCATTGGATCAATTCAATAAATGGGGAGTTGATTTCATCATGACAGATTTTATAGATCGTGATGACCAAAAAACAGTAAACTTTTATCAACGCATTACAGAAGCATGTGCAGCACATCATTTGATGATCATGTTTCATGGAGCATATCCACCAAAAGGTTTTAACAGAACTTATCCAAACAATATTACAAGAGAGGGTGTGCTTGGCTCTGAGTATAATGCATGGAGTGATAAAACAACGCCGGAGCACGATTTGATTTTACCATTCACACGAATGCTTGCCGGTCCTTTTGATTATGAGCCCGGCATACTTGATAACGCAACGAAAGCGCAGTTCCGACCGATATGGGGCAAAGTAATGAGCCAGGGAACGCGTTGTCATCAACTCGCTATGTTTGTTGTGTATGATAATCCTTTGCAAATTTTTTCCGGCAATCCTTCACAGGGTTATATGGAACCAAAGTTTATGGAGCTGCTTGGAAGTATTCCAACAACCTGGGATACAACTATGATACTTGATGCAAAAGTTTCTGATTATATTATTACTGCAAGACGAAAAGGAGAGGAGTGGTTTATTGGAGGAATGACAGATTGGTCATCAAGAAATTTTACAATTCCGCTTGATTTTTTAAGTGAAGGAAATTATGAAGCAACAGTTTGCGAAGATGGCATTAATTCAGATCGCTATCCTTCTGATTATTCAATTAAAATATTTGAAGCAACGAATAAAGATTCCATCCAAATTCAAATGGCGTCCGGAGGTGGATATTTATTGCGATTGAGGAAGAAATAAGTTGGGTTTGTAGTCTGTAGTTTATACTCAATCAAATTTCTAATTCCTTGTTTCTTGTAGCTTGAACCTTGTTCCTTGTCTCTTGTTCCATATTCATTTACCTTTGCGAAAATTTTTCAGAAGAGCGATGATTTATCTTACGAGACTGGAACATTTTAACGCTGCACATAAGTTGTACAATCCAAACTGGAGCAAAGAAAAAAATGAAAAAGTGTTTGGAGCTTGTGCAAATGAAAACTGGCACGGGCATAACTTTGATCTTTTTGTAACGGTGAAAGGCACGCCTGATCCAGAAACAGGATTTGTAATGGATGTAAAAAAATTAAAGGATTTAATAAAGGAACACGTAATAAAAAAAGTTGATCATAAAAATTTAAATCTTGATGTTGATTTTTTAAAAGGAAAGATGTGCAGCACAGAAAATTTAGCAATGGGAATCTGGAATCAACTAAAGCCGCATCTTCCCGAAAATGTAACACTGTATTGTGTTAAGTTGTATGAAACACCACGTATATACGTAGAATATTTTGGCGATACCACCAACCTCTAAAGGGGAGTATTTATATCTTTATTTGGATTAACCAAACACAAAACTTAATGAGTCACCGTGTAGCAGTATATCGCAAAGAACATTTTAACGCAGCGCACCGTTTGCATAATCCTGAATGGACTGATAAAGTGAATCAGAAAGTTTTTGGAAAATGCAATAATCCAAACTACCATGGTCACAATTATGAATTAATAGTGAAGGTGATTGGTGATCCTGATCCGCACACAGGTTATGTGATGGACATGAAACACCTCAGTGATCTCATCAAGAAACATGTGATCGATAAATTTGATCATAAAAATTTGAATCTTGATACGGAAGAATTTAGTTTACTGAATCCAACGGCGGAAAACATTGCTATTGTTATACACAACATTTTACGTGCACATATAGATACACGTCTTGATTTGCAGGTGCGCTTGTATGAGACTGAAAGAAACTTTGTGGATTATCCGGTGTGAGGTTGAAGGCGTAGGGTGTAAGGTTTAAGGCAGAAGCTGAAGTGCTGAATAAAGATATAAATGTACAAGAGTGCGACGCAAGTGGAGCATCATAGATACTCAAAAGCCCGGCTCAAAAAAATAAAATCATGGCTTATAACAAAACTGAAAATTACCAGGACGGTGTAACATCTCAATTAGCTGAACATTACAAAAGCGTTATTGATTTGATCGGAGAAGATTCGCAGCGTGAAGGTTTGTTGAAAACACCGGAACGCATTGCAAAATCGATACAGTTTATGACGCAGGGTTATCACCAGGATGCGGTAGCGATTTTAAATTCTGCAAGGTTTCATGAAAGCATCAGCGAAATGGTGATTGTTAAAGACATTGAATTGTATAGTTTGTGCGAGCATCACATGTTGCCGTTCATTGGAAAGGCGCACATCGCTTACATTCCAAACGGTTGGATAACCGGACTCAGTAAAATTGCAAGAGTGGTTGATGTGTTTTCACGCAGGCTGCAAGTACAGGAGCGGCTCACAGTGGAGATCATGAACGCGATCACTGAAAGCCTTAGCCCGCTTGGTGTTGCGGTGGTTATCGAAGCAAAACATTTGTGTATGATGATGCGTGGCGTATCAAAACAAAATTCTGTAACTACCACTTCTGCTTTTTATGGGGAGTTTGAAAAAAATACTACCCGCAGTGAATTTTTAAAATTGATCAGCGCTGATTTGAGTTAATTTATTTGTTAACCAACTGCATTACTACTATGTGCTGCGGTTGTGTCACTCACTTGTACGATCAAAACTTTCCTCAGCAAATCAACTACAAACCACAAACTACAAACTTCTATGAGTAAACATGCTTATGTTTTTCCGGGGCAAGGTTCGCAATTCAGCGGCATGGGAAAAAATTTGTACGAGAATAATTCTTCATCAAAAGATTTATTCGGGCAGGCAAATGATGTTCTTGGTTTTCGTATCAGCGACATAATGTTCACAGGAACCGATGAAGAATTAAAACAAACCAAAGTAACACAGCCCGCGATTTTTTTGCATTCAGTAATTGCGTATAAAACTTTAGAAAAACCAACACCGGATATGGTAGCAGGTCATTCACTTGGTGAGTTCTCTGCATTGGTGATAAATGCAACATTAAGTTTTGAAGATGCTTTAAAACTTGTAAGCATTCGAGCGCAAGCTATGCAGAAAGCATGTGAATTAACTCCTTCAACAATGGCTGCAGTATTGGGTTTGGACGATGCAAAGGTGGAAGAGATTTGTGCTGCTGTTCAAGATGAAACAGGTGAAGTTGTTGTTCCTGCAAATTATAATTGCCCCGGACAATTGGTAATAAGCGGTTCAATAAAAGGAGTTGAGTTGGCATGTGAAAGATTAAAAGCTGCCGGGGCTAAGCGTGCATTGATGTTGCCTGTTAGCGGAGCGTTTCATTCACCATTGATGGCGCCTGCAAAAAAAGAATTGGCTGAAGCAATTGAAACTACTGCATTTAACAATCCAACATGCGCAGTTTATCAAAATGCGGTTGCAAAAGCAGTAACAGATCCTTCAGAAATAAAAAAGAACTTAATTGATCAGCTTACCAGTCCTGTTCGTTGGACACAAAGCGTACAAGCAATGATTGCAGACGGAGCAAAAGAATTTACAGAAGTTGGTCCAGGAAAAGTGTTACAAGGATTGATTCTGAAAATTGATAAAACAGCAAAAACAAACGGCATAAGCTAAATTATATTTTCTTTTTTGGCCGAGAATTCTTAAGTTCACAATCATCAAAACTTAAAGCTATGAGAAACTTTTTACTTTCCCTCACTTCATTCATGTGCTGTTCTCTTGTTATAACTTCTTTATTTGCGCAACGCACATGTGCTACCTATGAGTACAACCTTGCAATGATGCAAACACATCCTGAATTTGCTCAAAATCAGAAAGACATTGAAAGAGCTACGCAAGAATTTATCAAACGCGGAGGTGGTGAATCATTATCAGGTATTGCAAATCTGGGCACACCTCTTTACACTATACCGGTTGTTGTGCATGTCGTATACAAAACTGTTGTTCAGAATATAAGCCAGGCGCAAATATTAAGTCAGATTAGTGTACTTAATAAAGACTATCAATTAAAGAACAGCGATACCAGCCTTATTCCATCTGTATTCAAATTGCGGCGCGGCGATTTTAAAATAAAATTTTGTCTTGCCAAAACCGATCCTAATGGAAACGCAACAACCGGAATAATTCGAAAGAAAACAACAAAAAAATCTTTCTCATCAAATGATGCGGTAAAATTCAGTAGCATGGGCGGCGATAATGCGTGGCCTGCAGATAAATATTTAAATATCTGGGTTTGTAATTTAGGACAAGGTTTATTAGGTTATGCACAATTTCCGGGTGGCCCTGCGAGCACAGACGGAGTTGTTATTTTATATTCTGCGTTTGGCGACGAACTCACTGTTGATCCTCCATATGATAAAGGAAGAACTGCAACACATGAGATTGGTCACTGGCTTAATCTTCGTCATATCTGGGGCGATGATGGTGGCGCATGCACGGGAAGCGATCTTGTTGGTGATACACCCAACCAGGCAGGCGAAAATTATGGTTGCCCGTCATTTCCTCATATATCATGTGGCAACGGACCCAATGGCGATATGTTTATGAATTACATGGATTACACAGATGATGCGTGCATGTTTATGTTTACAAAAGGTCAGCGTGATCGGTCTTATGCTGTTTTGCAACCAGGTGGTGCAAGATATTCTGTTACGCAATCAGGCAAGTGTGCAGCAGTAATTGCATCGCTGATGAATAATAATGCGACTGAAATTTCAAACACAATAAAGATTTATCCTCAGCCTGCAAACAATTATGCGAACATCGGGTTTAAGACAAATTGGAAGGGTAACACAACAATCACCTTAATTAACGGGATGGGCAGCATCGTTACTGTTAAACAGACAAATGCAGAAAGTAAAATATACAGGCTCGATGTAAGTGCTCTCAAAAGCGGCATATACTACATCCGTTTAAATAACAACAAAGAAATGATCTCGCAAAAGATAATAGTTCAACACTAAGCAAGTTCTTATAAAATAAAGCTCCTGAATAAGGAGCTTTATTATTTGGAATATTTTTATGTTACCGGCAGTAGTATTTCATGTAATCACCTGTTGCGTCGCACACTTCATCTTGAGAAGAAAAATCAGCACGAAGAAAATTATTTGTTTGCTGCTGCATAAATGCGTTCAATAATATCAACCACTTTCAATCCTTCCAGTGCATTCGTGGTGATAGAAGAGTTGGAATGAATAACATCAATCACATTTTCTATTACATAAGCATGATTGGCTGCTGAGCCCTGGTAACCCCCGTAATCATTACCGGGATTGGTTTTCGGAAGTTGCGGCATTGTATAATCTTTTACATGGCAATATTCAATTTGTTCCATATACTGTCCGCCGATCTTTATGCTTCCATTTTCTGCAATAATGGTCATGCTGCTTTCCATATTTTTATTCCAGACCGAAGTTGAAAAATTTATACTGCCGATTCCACCATTCACAATATCAAATGTTACAAGACCGCTGTCTTCAAATTCAGTTAAACCTTCGTGATTAAAGCAACGAAGTTTTGTTTGAATGTTTTGAATGTCACCAAACAACCAGTAAAAAATATCGACGAAGTGAGAGAACTGAGTGAACAAACTTCCGCCATCTAATTTTTTTGTTCCGTGCCACGCATCTTTTTTATAGTAACGCTCATCCCGGTTCCAGTAGCAGTTCATTTGCACCATAAAAATTTTTCCAAGCTTTCCTGATTCAATCATTTCTTTTATCCAAACGGAAGGAGGTGAGTAGCGGTTTTGCATCACGGCAAAAACATACTTATGTACATTCAATGCTTTGAAAATAATTTTTTCCGCATCGGCTTTTGTAATGGCGATTGGTTTTTCAATAACTATATTTTTTTGCGCATTCAAACATTGCAAAGCCTGTTGCGCATGTAAACCATTTGGCGTTGCAATGTTTATTACATCTGCAGCAATGCCTGATTGTAAAAACTCTTCAAGACTTTGGAAGAATGGAACATTATAAGCATTAATGTTGAGAGAAGATTTTTCTTTTACATCGATCAATGCAACTAATGCGGCTTTCGGATTGCGGCAGATCATTTCTGCATGCCGCTTTCCTATATGTCCGCAACCAATAACAGCAAATTTTACAGGTTTCATTTATTTTAAATTGAAGTAAACATTAGACCCTTCCTTTGTCAGGGTGACAAGCTATAAAGAAATGAAAAGCTGAAGAATAAATTTCAGCATAATCAAAAAATCTGAGCTTGTCATGCCGAAGAATGAGGCATCTAACTTCATCATGTTCCAATACATTCAACAGTACAAGGGTGCGACGCAACAGAAGCATCACTCATATACTTCTGTTTGGACCACAAAAAAATCTTACTCAACTTTAACCACAATGTTATTTATGAACTGATATTTTTCACCGTTCTCTTTACAAGTTGCAAACCCATTTTCATCAAATTGCAAACGATGACCATGAGCACTCATCCAACCGATTTGTTTTGCCGGATTCCCAACAACCAATGCATAAGGTAAAATATTTTTTGTGACAACAGCGCCTGCACCAATGAACGCATACTCACCTATTGTTATGCCGCACACGATTGTTGCATTGGCACCGATGGTTGCACCTTTTGCAACATGTGTTGATTGATATTCATTCTTGCGCACAACGGCACTTCGCGGATTGATAACATTTGTGAACACACATGAAGGTCCAAGAAAAACATCATCATCACATGTAACGCCTGTGTAAAGCGAAACATTGTTTTGAACTTTCACGTTGTTGCCAAGTGTAACGCCGGAAGAGATAAAAACATTTTGACCGATGTTACAATTTTTGCCGATTGTGCTACCACTCATGATGTGCGAAAAATGCCAGATGCGAGTGCCGGCGCCAATTACAGCGCCTTCATCAATCACGCTCGTCGGATGAACAAAATAATCGGCACTCATTTGCATAGAATTAATGCAAAATAAAGAAGCATGTGCTTGCAGTAAAATAAAAATTGATTAAGAGTTATAGTTGCTGCAGTTGTTGCCAGAACGCTTCGGCAATTTTATCTCTTCTGAAATGCGTGTTTACAAAATGTTTTCCGTTGTTGCCAAGTTCGTTTGCAAGTTCCCTGTTTTTGTATAAAGTGACGATTGCGTTAGTGAGTTCGTTTACATTTTCCGGTTCATAAAATAAACCGCCTTTCGCATTATCAATGAACAATTCTTTTGCTTCGCCCTCAACCCCAAGCAACACGGGCTTTCCAAGAGCAAGTGGTTCAAATAATTTTGATGGAATGGCTCCTTTAAAAAGATCGAGCTTGCGTAAAGGAACGATATATGCATCACACAATTTTAACCACTCGATAATTTTTTCCGAAGGTTGATTTTCAATAAATGTAATGTTGCAGAGCTGTAATTGTTGTTGAAGAGCAAGCAAATTTTCTTTAACAGGACCGTCACCGATAATATAAAAATGTATATCGTTTTGTTGTTTAAGTTGACTTGCTGAATGAAGTATAACTTCAAGCCCTTGTGCATGCCCTATGATCCCTGCATACAATAAAGTAAACTTTCCGTTGCTGTTTGTATATGGAACATGATTGTTGAATTTGGGAAGATCAACGCCATTAGGAAACCAGAATAATTTTTGTTGTGGCTGCATTTTGCGAATTGTTTCAACAATGCCCTGTGTTTGACCTGTGATAAGATCTGCATTGCGATAGATCCAGTTCGCAAGTTTATAAGAACGTTTGATGATAACCTTATTAGTGATGATGCCCATTTTCTCGGCGCTCTCCGGCCAGAGATCAGATACGTTGAACACGAGTTTGCATTTCCATTTTCTTTTAAGCATTACCGCTGTAATACCAAGAAACAACGGCGGCGATTCGCAGATAATAATATCTGCAGGTTGTATTCTTTTGCCGGCACAGTAATAGGAAGTTGTTACAAAAGAAAAATAATTTGCGAGACGATTTATCATCGCTTTTTTCTTGCTTACATAAATGGAAGAGCGATGAACGGAAATATCCTCAATTATTTCTTTATGATATGATTTGTTTTTATACTCCGGAAATATTTTACACTTAGGATAGTTGGGCATTGCTGTAAGAATCTCTACTTCGTTTCCAAAACACGCAAGATATTTTGCAAGACTCGAAAGCCTGTTTTGAGGAGCACCGGTTTCGGGCAAATAGTATTGAGTTAGGATCAATATGCGCACAGTTAGTTGGTATATTGTTCAAGGATTTCTACAATTTTTTCTCCTGCCTTTCCCTCGCCATATAAACCTTGCTTATCAATAAAAACTTTTTGCGAAAACTTATTTGCAATATCAGTAATTTTTTTTGAATCACTTCCCGCAAGTTCACAAAAGCCGTTTTCATATAATTCAACCCATTCGGTTTGTTCACGCAACACAATGCAAAATTTTTTAAACCAGTATGCTTCTTTTTGTAATCCGCCGCTGTCTGTAATTACAAGCGAGCAATGGTTCAACAACTGAAGCATATCAAGATAACCTACCGGTTCAATAATTGTAAAAGTTGGTTTAGTATTTAAATGATGAATAAGTTTTGCAGTGCGCGGATGTAACGGAACGATTACTGTTTGATCTGTATTCAATTCATTTAGTGCTTTGACAATTGAAGCAAGATGTTGCAGATCATTTGTATTTTCTGCACGATGAATGGTTGCAAGAATAAATTTTTTCGATTGAAGATCCAGTTGTTTAATTATCGCATCGTTCGATTTTGAAAAATAGAACAGCATGGCATCATACATCACATCACCTGTTAAGCAAACATGATGAAAAGGTTTATCAAAGCCTTCATGTTTTAAATTATCAACAGCCTGCTTTGTAGGGCAAAATAAAAATGAACTAACTCTGTCTGTCAATATGCGATTAATTTCTTCAGGCATTTGCATATTAAAACTGCGCAAGCCTGCTTCTACGTGTGCTATTGCAATTTTCAGTTTAGATGCGGCAAGCGATGCAGCCAGAGTGCTGTTCGTGTCCCCATATACTAAAACAATATCCGGTTTTTCATTCATTAAGACTTCTTCAATTCCACAAAGCATTTTTGCAGTCATTGCTCCGTGAAGATTTTCTTTAACAGCAAGATTGTAGCCGGGTTTAGGAATTTGCATTTCATCAAAAAAAATTTCACTCATGTTGTTATCATAGTGTTGACCGGTATGAACGATCACTTCATCAATGCCGCTCTTCTTTGCAATGGCTCTTGATACCACTGCCGCTTTTATAAATTGCGGTCTCGCTCCAACTACGGTAACAATTTTCATGAATAATTTTTTCTAATGTTTTTTTACCGGCTTTTGAATCTCTGTTCATCTTTTGTTGTGTCACTCACTTCAGCGTCCTGTTAATAATGAGCAAAAGCTTCATTTTTTTTCCAGTGCCTTTGTTCGCTTCACTTTTGAAATCACTGCCTGGAACTTTCCATTTTTGTTCAAAGGAATCGCATCCACACAATCAAAATAAATATTTATATCTCCCAATTGACTAATAATTCTTTCACGCATTAGCTGTTCTTCTTTTTTGTCAAGCTTTTCATCCGCAACTATTTTTATGACCAGGTCATCTATACTTTCTTGTATCACCTGTGCCTGTTTTACTGAATGTAATCCATTGAACATACTGTGAAAGCGAACCATTTCTCTTCCATCCTTTCCAATAATAACGTCTTCGTTTCTTCCAAGTATTTCCTGAACAACGGGCATTGCTCTTCCACATGCGCAAGTTTCATCAGAAAGAATTATTGAATCACCGATTGCATACCTTATTAAGGGCTGATCATAATTAATAAAACCTGTGCAGTAAATTTCACCTGCTTCTCCATAATTTACCGGTTGCATATTTTCATCAAGTACTTCTATTAAACCTGCGTCAGGACTTATATGTAAAGAGCCGTGTTCACATTCTGTAATTAATGCGCAAGCCTCCACTCCGCTCCAGCTATCAAAAGTTTTGCAACCATAAACTTCTTTGAAAACTTCACGCATTTCGTTTGTAAGCTTTTCACTTGATGTTAATACAGCTTTTAATTGTGGTGCATTTAATTTTTGTTCTTTAAAAAACCTTGCAAGAAAAAAATTACTCATCGCATAACCGGTCATATATTGAACCTTGTATCGCTGCATTCCCTTTAGATAATTCTCAGCATTTTCCGCGCTGATATGATAAGCCGAAAAATAAACCTGCTTCTCAAAAAAATTGTACCGATAATAAGGAGGATTATTAGAAGAGATAGATAATACCCTTCTTCCTCCAATCATTCCACGTGGAATAAAACTATTAACACCTGCCCAGCTTCTAACCCGCTGCTCAAATATTCCGATCCATCGTTGATGCATTGGATGTGAAAAAAGTATTTGAGTTGGCGTTCCTGTACTGCCGCTGCTTGCAAAAAAATGACCACCTTTTTCTTTTTTTTCTGCGATCAACGATGTCGTTCCATGTTGTCGTAAACTCTCTTTTGTAAGAACAGGTAAGCATGATAAAGATTCAACAGAAACATTTTTTAAAGAGGCGGTAGTTATTCCATATTGTGCAAAAGTTGTTTTGTAAAAAGGAACATGTTTAAAAGCATGCAATAATATTTTTTGCAGTTGCTGGTTTTGATAATCGCTCCACCGGGTAGCTGAAAAGCTTTCGCGCTCTTTCGTTTTTACATATTCATCATGAAAAATACCACCA
>Ga0207706_10000811_pt1 | contig 32449 bp, 24 predicted proteins | sample KBSC53metaG_FD_184318 | JGI IMG/M metagenome (GOLD analysis project Ga0207706, IMG submission 184318) | Corn rhizosphere microbial communities from Kellogg Biological Station, Michigan, USA - KBS C5-3 metaG (SPAdes) (version 2) | ecosystem: Host-associated > Plants > Roots > Rhizosphere > Soil ... | reverse complement strand
CGAAGCGCCCGGCCACGCTGCCCATCTGCGCCCGCTTGCCGCGATCGCGGTTGCCGCCGCACCCGAACACGCAAACCAGCCGGCCATGCAGCTCGAGCGTCGGGCGAATGGCCGCGAGCACCTTCTCGAGCGCGTCGGGCGTGTGTGCGTAGTCGACAATGACGAGGGGAGCCGAGTTGCCACCGAATCGCTCCATCCGACCCGGCGGCGGCGTGACGTGCGCCAACGCGTCCAGCGCGGGCTCGAGCTCCACCTCGCTTGCGAGCAGCACGCCGAGGACACCGAGCAGGTTCTGCACGTTGAACATGCCGCTGACGGGAACGGTGACCTGGCCCGACCCTTGGGGCGTGCCTACGCGGATCGCCATTCCCGCTGGGACTGTCTGGACCTCCAACGCGGTGATGTCGGCGCCATCCGCGCCGTACGAAATGATTTTCTGTCGATGCGCGCGCGCATTGGCGATCAGCGTGCGCCCGAACGCATCGCCTGCGTTGATGACGGCCGCGCGGAGGCCGGGCCAGTGCACGAGCCGCGCCTTGGCTGCACCGTACGCGGCGAGCGTGCCATGGTAGTCGAGGTGATCGCGGGTGAGATTCGTGAACAGCGCGACGTCGAATGCGACGCCATTGACTCGGCCCTGGTCGAGACCGTGCGACGACACCTCCATCGCGACGGCGGCGGCGCCATCGCGCATCAACTTCGCGAGCAGCGCGTGCAGCACGCAGGCATCGGGCGTCGTGTTGGATGACGGTTGCAGCGCGTCGACGAAGCCGTTGCCGAGCGTGCCGACAACGGCTGCGCGGCGACCGCACCGCGCGAGCGCCTGCGCAGTCCAATGCGAGCACGACGTCTTGCCGTTGGTGCCGGTGACGCCGATCATCCACAGCGCGCGCGATGGCTGGCCATAGACGGCGGCCGCGATGAAGCCGAGACGCGCCTTGAGATCGGCCACTGCGACATGGGGCACGCGCCAGCCCGTGTCCCAGTCGAAGCCGCGCGCTTCGAACAGCACCGCGGCGGCGCCGCGCGCGATCGCGTCGCCGATGAATGCTCGCCCATCGCGAGCGCCACCGGGGTATGCGGCGAATGCGATCTCCGGCGCCGCCATGCGGCTGTCCGACGTGATCCCGGCGAGCGGCCCCAGCCGCCCGACGAGCGCGTCGGCCTGTGCAGCGAGCAGGCGCGTGTCGTTCACGTTACGGCCTCATTGCCGCGCAACGCCGTGCATTCGATCGCGCGTCGGCCTCCAAACGATCGCGCGCCGCCGCGCCCTTCGGGCCTCGGCTCGGCCAAGGCCTCGCCCGTCGCGCTCACGTTTCCTCCTGCACAATCGCGTCGGGCGGCGGCAGCACGACGTTGTCGACCGGTGCGTCCGTCGGCACGCCGAGCATCCGCAATGCGGCACCCATCACGCTCGAGAACACGGGGCCCGCAACGCTGCCGCCGTAGTAGTCGCCGCCGGTCGGCTCATCGATCATCACGGCGACGATCAGCCGCGGATTCGACACCGGCGCCATGCCGACGAACGACGCCACGTATTTGCGCGTGTACTCGCGACCCTCGATCTTGCGTGCCGTACCGGTCTTGCCGGCGACGCGATAGCCGGCGACCTGTGCCTGCGGCGCCGTTCCTCCGGGCAGCGTCGCGAGTTCGAGCATGTGCCGCACGGCGCGCGCAGTCTTGACCGACACGACTGGCCGTCCCGCGACCGCGCCTTCGGTCTTGAACAAGGCGACGGGCTTCAATTCGCCGTCGTCGGCGAATATCGTGTACGCACGCGCAAGCTGGACGAGATTGACCGACAGGCCGTGGCCGTACGACATCGTCGCCTGCTCGATCGGCTTCCATGTCGCCGGCGGCCGCAATCTGCCCGCGACCTCGCCGGGAAAGCCGGTCGCAGGCAGCGTACCGAAGCCGGCTTCCGAGAACATTCGCCACAACGTCTCCGACGGCAACGAAAGCGCGATCTTCGCGGCGCCGACGTTCGACGACTTCTGAATCACCTGCTCGACGGTCAGCGGGCCGGCGCGATGCGCGTCGTGGATCGTCTGCTTGCCGATCGTGAGCTCGCCGGCTTCCGTGTGGATCACCGAATCGGGACGGATCTTGCCGGCCTCGAGCGCGGCGGCGATCGTGAACGGCTTCATCGTCGAGCCGGGCTCGAACGTGTCGGTGAGCGCGCGGTTGCGCATCTTGTCGCGCGCGACCTTGTCGCGGCGATTGGGGTTGTACGTCGGCCAGTTGGCGAGCGCGAGTATCTCGCCGCTCTTCGCGTCGATGACGACGAGGCCACCCGCCTTGGCCTTGTTGCGCTCGACGGCCGCCTGCAGCTCGCGAAACGCCAGGTACTGCAGCCGCGAATCCACCGACAACGCCAGATCGCGGCCCGCCTGCGGCGCATGGATTGCGGCGACATCCTCGACGATGTCGCCGCGGCGGTTGATGATCACGCGCCGGCTGCCAGGCGTGCCACCGAGCCACGCCTGCTGCGCGAGCTCGATGCCTTCCTGACCCGCGTCCTTGTCGCCGGTGAAGCCGATCACCTGCGCCGTCACTTCGCCACCCGGGTAGTAGCGCCGGTATTCGTTCTGCTCGTTCAATCCCTGGATTCCGAGCGTCAGTGCCCGCTCGGCCGTCTCGGGGGCGAGTTGTCGCGCAACGAACGCGAACTCGCCTTCGCCCTTGATGCGTGTCGACAGTTGCTGCGGTGTTGTCTCCAGCACGCGCGCGAGATTGCGCAACTGCTCGGGCGTCGCAGCGATCTTGTCGCGAAATATCCACAGCGACTTCACGGGTGTCGAGATCGCGAGCGCATCGCCGAATCGGTCGACGATACGGCCGCGATGCGCAGGAACCTCGATCGCGCGCGAGAACCTCGCCGCACCCTGGCTCTGCAGGAAGTCGTTATCCATCCACTGCAGCCACAGCGAGCGGCCAAGCAGGACCACGAGCAGCAGCCCGACGGCGCCGAACACCAGCAGCGCGCGAACGCGCGGCAGTTCCGCGGGCGGTGGCACGTGCTTGCGCGCAGGTGGCGTTCTCATTTTCCGTTCGCCGTTTCCACGACCTCGACGCGCGACGCGGCGGGCAGTTGCATCTTCAGCGATTCGCGGGCGACCTTCTCGACGCGCGCCGGCATTCCCCACGTCGACTGCTCGAGCGACAGCTGGCCGTACTCGACGTCGAACTGCCGCGCGCGCGCCTGCTCGCGCTCGAGCTCGACGGTAAGCCTGCGCGCCTGATGCCGCGACGTGACGAGCGACAATGCGCACACGACCAGCACGCAAAGCAGCAGGACGTTGACGCGCGTCATCGTCCGCCGCCTTCCCACCCGCGCGGCCAGTCGCGCGGCAACGCGTGCGGCGTGCGTTCGGCGACGCGCAGCACGGCGCTTCGCGCGCGCGGATTACGCGCGGCCTCGGCGTCCGCCGGCTTGATCGCACGGCCGACGATCGCGAGGGGTGCCGGCGGCAGCGCAGCTTCGCGAATCGGCATCCGCGCAAGGCGCTCGTCGCCGCCGAACGGCCGCGACGCGAACGCGAAGAAGCGCTTGACGATCCGGTCCTCGAGCGAATGGAAGCTGATCGCGACCAGCCGCCCGCCCGCGGACAGGCGCGCCGTCAGCATGGGCAACGCCACCGACACCTGGGTGAGCTCCGCGTTCACCGCAATCCGAAGGGCCTGGAAGGTCCGCGCGGCCGGATCCTGATTCCAATCACCCCGCGTGCGCGCGCCGACGGCTTGCGCAACGACGTGGGCGAGCCGCCGTGTCGTGACGATCGGCTCGATTTCGCGTGCCTTCGCAATTGCTCTTGCAACCGATTGAGCAAACCGTTCCTCACCATAGTCGCGAATGACCTCCGTCAATTCGGCAGTGGATGCGCGGGCGACGAACGCCGCTGCGCTCTCGCCGCGCGACGGATCCATCCGCATGTCGAGCGGTCCGTCGTGGCGATACGAAAATCCGCGGAGCGGGTCGTCGAGTTGCGGCGACGACACGCCGAGATCGAGCAGCACGCCGTCGATCGACGCGATGTCCAGCGCATCGAGCACATCGGGCAGATCGGCGAACTGCGCGTGGCGAAACGCGAATCGTGGATCGTCGATCGATGCAGCGAACGCGAGCGCGTCGGGGTCGCGGTCGACAGCGACGAGCCGGCCACCCGGACCGAGCAACGCGAGGATCGCGCGTGCGTGCCCGCCACGACCGAACGTGCCGTCGACATAGATGCCGTCGTCGCGCAGCGCGAGTGCGGCGATCGATTCTGCAAGGAGCACGGGAACATGACCGCCACCGGTTGCGCTCGGCATCCGTGCCCGCTAGAGGCTCAGGCCCTGAAGGCCGTCCGGCAGGCCGCCGGCGAACGTGATGGTCTGTGCGACCTGCGCCTGCCACTTCACCTCGTCCCACAATTCGAGCTTCTGACCCTGCCCGACGAGAACGACGCGCTTGTCGAGCCCCGCATAGCGTCGCAGCGCCGGAGGCACCAGGATGCGGCCGGCCGCGTCGAGCTCGACGTCGTCGGCGTGACCGACCAGCAGTCGTTGCACGCTGCGGATGCGATCGTCGAACGACGACAAGCCCATCAATTCGGCCTGGATCGGCTCCCATGTCGCCTGCGGGTAGACGAGCAGGCACCCGCCGTGATCGGCCGTGATGACGATGCGGCCTCCGCCGCCGGCCAGGCCCTCGCGATGGCGGGCCGGAATCGCCACGCGACCCTTGGCGTCCAGCAGAAGCTCGGAAACGCCGCGAAACACGGGTCGGCCCTCGCCGCCGTTGATCGCCACGCCGCGCTCGTCCCCGCCTCCGCCGACTGCCGCCACGCCACCCCTCCGCCGCCCGGTAAGTGAGTGCTTAGTCCGAACATCCGCTGCGGATGTCGGTCACCCCACTTTGTCCCACTTTTTACCACTTCGGCGAACTATACGTGCGATCCGCGTGGCCGGTCAACGTATTTGCGATTGCGGAACAACGACTTAGGTACAAAACGCAACAGACAAAAATGACTTGATAATGATCGGGTTATGACAGTATATGAATGTCGATTCCCACCTGAGAGGCAAATTCGACCCTGGAGCGTACGTTCGTTCGATGGTACGACTTCGCCAAACTGTTGCTTTCATGCCACCGACATAAACGCCACACGTCCACACGCGCTGGCCCGCCACGGCCGGCATCGGTAGACTGGTCGTCGCACATCGTGCGCGGCGCGGAAGCGTCGAAGTTCGCGGTGGCTGCAAAAAAACTGCGGGAGGTCTGGATGCAACGTCTTGCTGGCATCATGTTGGTCGCGTTCGTTTGCGTGGCGATGCTCTCCGGCTGCGCGCTGCGCGACTCACGCGCCGATTACGCGTATTCCCGCGCGTCGGATGGGCTGTGGGGAGACACGTCTTTCGAGTTGATCGATTGGAATTTTCCGACTTCCCTGAACCAGCCCCCGGTCGAGGCCCCCCGGCGCATCCGGCCCGAACGCACCGCCATCGGCGTCACGTGGGCGACGCGCAACCCATTGCCGCTTTCGGACAACCTCGCCCCGGCGGACGCGCCGCAGACGCTCGGCCCGCGCTCGGATGAGAGCAACGGCACGTCGACTGCGATGGCCAGCGCCGGCGCTGCTGGCAATGCCGCTGCTGATCGCGAGCGCCGCGGCGTTCGCTGACGATCCACCCACTTCCACCGCCTCACCCCCTTCGTCCACCGAGCCCTCCGCGGCACCCGCGGAGGGTTTGCGCTACCGCGTCGTCATCGACGCGCCGAGCCCGTTGCGCGAGACGCTTGCAGCAAGCGTCAACCTGATCCGCTGGCAAACCTACGATCAGATGAGCGCCAGCCTGTTCGACGCGCTCGTGCGCCAGGCGAGCGAGCAGGCGAAGGAAGCCGCCGAAACCGAAGGATTCTTTTCGGCGACCGTCGACGTCGCCGTCGACCGAAGCGTAACGCCGTTCAACGTGACGGTCCGCGTGACGCCGGGTCCCCAGGCGACCGTCAAGAGCGCGCAGATCGCCATCGATGGCATTGCAACGAACGACAGCGTCGGCGCGGCGGCGCGTGCTGTTGTGCAGCGGCAATGGTCGCTGCCGCCGGGCACGCCCTTCCGGCAGGCGGACTGGATAGCTGCTAAACAACTGGCAGTCGAAACCGTCGCCGGCGACTCGTTCGCGGCCGCCAAGCTCGGCTTCAGTGAAGCACTCGTCGATCCCGACGCCAACACGGTCGCGATCGACGTGCGGATAGACAGCGGACCTGTGTTCCACGTTGGCGAGCTCGAAATCGAAGGGCTGTCGCGCTACCCGTCCGAACTCGTCCGCAACTACCGGACGCAGCGCCCGGGTGACCGCTACTCGATCGCCGAGCTCGACCAGTTCGTCCGGCGCTTGAACGGCACGGGTTACTTCGCGAGCGTTCACGCGGCGATCGACGCAGATCCCGCGCACGCGGACGACGCACCGGTACGCGTGTCGGTGATCGAAGCGCCGCCGAAGAAACTCGAGATGGGCGTCGGATACTCGACGGACACGGCGTTTCGCGCCAACGCCAGCTACCGCGACGTCAACGTCGACAACCAGGCGTTGCAAATGAACATCGACGCGCGCATCGAATCGAAGCTGCAGAACGCGTCGTTGCGTTTCGTGAGACCGCCATCCGCCAGCGGCTGGTCGCCGTCGGCGTTCGCGAAGGTCGAGCGCACCGACATCAGCGGGCTCGTCACGCAAACCGCTTCGATCGGTGCACGGATGAGCTCGCTCGACGAGCGCAACCAGTGGCAATACGGCGTCGCGTATTACACCGATCTGCAGGAGCCCGAGGGCGCGCCGCAGTCCGATGCGCGCGCGTTGTATGTCGATGTCGAGCGCGCGTGGCGGCGCGTCGACGATATCGCCGCGCCCACCCGGGGATGGGTCGCGCTCGCGCAGGCAGGCGCCGGCATTCCCGGTGCGTCGTCGCGCAGCTTCCAGCGCGTGGTCCTGCGCTACGCGTACTGGCACCCCATCGATCGCCAATGGTCGTTCAGCACACGCGCCGAAGCGGGCGTCGTGTTCGCGCAAAGCCGGAACGACATACCAGCGGCTCTGCTGTTTCGAACCGGCGGCGACACGACGGTGCGCGGTTACGCGTTCGAGAGCCTCGGCATCAAGCAGGGCGATGCGGTGCTGCCGACACGCTACTACTACGCGACGAGCGTCGAGGCGACACGCTGGATCGGCGAAGCGTGGGGTATCGCGGTGTTCGTCGACGCCGGCAATGCGTTCGACGATCGCTCGGAGGCGAGGCCGGCGCTCGGCTATGGCTTCGGTGCGCGCGTCAAAACGCCGATCGGCCCCTTCCGACTCGATGTCGCGTACGGTGAGAGGTCGCGACAGGTGCGGCTCCACTTCTCCGTCGGCGTCGCGTTTTAGAAGCGAATGACGCAACAGCCGACGCCGCCGCCAACGACCGTGCGAAACGAGCCGCGACGGCGCGCGCTCAAGATCACGCTCGGCGTGTTCGCGCTGCTGGCCATCGCCGTCGCAGCGCTGATCGGCTATGCACTCAGCGAGCGCGGCCTGCCGTACATCGTCGCGCGCATCGTCGCGCAGACGGGCGGCCGCATCACCGTCGACGACCCGACCGGGTCGGTGGCGGGCACGATGCGTTTTCGCCGGATCACGTGGCGTGGCGTTGACGCAACCGTCATTGCGGACGACGTTGTCGTCGACTGGAACCCGGGCGCACTTTGGTCGAAGCGCCTCTCGATACGCGGACTCGGCGCGCGGCGCGTCGATATCGCGCTCAAGCCCTCCACGGGCGCCACCGCGCCGCCGACCGATCTCCGGCTGCCCCTCGCCGTCGACATCGGTCGACTCGCCGTCGCCGAGCTCACGTGGCAGGCCGGCCCGCGGACCGGTCGCATTTCGGGACTCGAATTCGGATACGCAGGCGACGAGCACGTTCATCGGATCCGGCAGCTGCGCCTCGTATCGGATTTCGGCCGGCTGACGGGCGATCTGTCCGTCGGTGCGCAGGAACCGCTCACCATCGCGGGCACGGCAACGATCGCCGGCGACGGCGTGCTCGCCGGCGCGCAGGCGACGACGCGACTGACGGGCACGGCGGCGCAGATCGGCATCACCGGCGCGGGCACGCTGCGCGACGCGCAATTGTCGCTGCAGGCGACGGCCACGCCGTTTGCCGAAGCGCCGTTCGCCTCGGCGACGGCCGACCTCACGGGTGTCGACGCCGCGAAGTTCGATGCGTCGCTGCCTCACACCGAGGCACGCGTGCGCCTCGACGCGCAGCCGCGCGGCGCGGGCATCGCCGGGACGCTTGCGTTCGTCAACGAGGTGGCGGGACCGATCGATACCGACAGGCTGCCCATTGCAACGCTGTCGTCGCGCTTCGTTTACGACCGCGACGTGCTCGTGCTCGAGCAAGTCGACGCAACGCTGCCGGGCGACGGCGGTGTCCGGGGCGATGCGCGCATCGCGCTCGCGGGCGAGGCCTCGGTGCGCGTGACGCTCGGCGTTCACGATCTCGACCTCGTCCGCGTGCACTCGAAGCTCGTCGCGACACGGCTGTCCGGCAACGTCAGCGCCGACGCGACGCGTACACGCCAGACGCTCGAAGGGGACGTGCGCGATCGTGACATCGGTCTCGCGTTCGCCGCGGTGATCGCCGACGAGCGGATCGACGTATCGCGATTCCGCGCGACGACGCCGGGCGGCTTGCTGTCCGGCACTGCGCGGATCGACTTGAACGACGCGAACGCGTTCACGCTCGACGCCGCGATGCAGCACCTCGACCCTTCGAAGTTCGTGGCAGTGCCGGCAGCGTCGCTCGACGGCCGCGTCAACGCGCGTGGCGTCCTGCGTCCCCGCTGGCGCGCCGATGCGGACGTGTTGATCGCCAGTGGCAGCCGTGTTGCCGGTCTCGCCACGTCAGGAACATTCAAGGGCACCGTCGCACCGGGTACGCTGCGCGACGCGACGATCGACGTGACCATCGCCTCCGCCAAGGCGCACGCGACGGGTGCGGTGGGTTCCGCCGGCGACCGGCTGGCGTACGCGATCGACGCACCGAACGTGGCCGATGTCGCCGCATTCGTCCCGGCAGCGGTACCGCGACCGCTGAGTGGCGAGTTGCATGTCAGCGGTGTGATCGCGATCGCACCAGGCGCGTACGGCGGCACGTTCGACGTCCGTGGACAGGCGCTGCACGCCGGTGCATATGGTGTGCAGACGATTCAGGGAACAGGCTCGCTGCCACCGCCGGCGGCCGGCTCGCGCAACCTGCTCGCGGATCGCGCGCTGGCGCTCGACATCACGACGACGCAACTGACGCTGCCGGGGCGGGCAATCGACAGCGCGCACACGACGATTTCAGGGTCGCTGTCGCACCACCGACTCTCGCTTGCGTTGAAATCGACCAACTTCGACGTCGCGCTCGCACTCGACGGCTCGGTGGCGAATGTGGAAACGCCGGCGCGCGCCGCATGGAGCGGAACACTGACGTCGCTCGCGAACACCGGAACGGTCCCCGTCAAGCTGCGCGCCCCTGCGACGTTCACGCTGCGCGAAGGCTATTTCCGCTTCGCCGACGCGCACATCGACGCGGCGGGAGGCACCGCCGACATCGGCGAATTCGTCTGGAACGACGGGCATATCACGACGCGCGGCGCGTTCACCGGCATCGCCGTCGCGAATGCGGCGACGCTGGCCGGCATCGAGTTGCCAATCGAGTCGACGCTCGTCGCCGGTGGCGAGTGGTCGATCGCGGCGGCACCGCGATTGAACGGCACGTTCGCCATCCGCCGCGAGCGCGGCGATCTCGACGTGAATATCGGCACCGACGGCGCGACGCAACTGCGCGGTCTCGGCATCACCGCGCTGACCGTCGCGGGCCGTTTCGATAACGACGCGCTCGATGCAACCGCGGCGTTCGCCTCCGAGCGCGCAGGAACGGCGCGCGCAACGGTCGCGATCGGCGCCAGTGGCGCATCGAGCGGAAAGATCGACCCGGCTGCGCCACTGCGACTCGCGCTGCATGCCGATCTCGGATCCCTCGCCGTGTTCCAGCCGTGGTTCGGCACCAGCGCGGCGCTCGGCGGGAAGGCGCAACTCGACGTGGCCGCAACGGGCACGGTCGGCAAGCCGCTGTGGTCGGGCTCGGTGACTGGCGAAGCGCTGCGCATCGACGCGCCGCAGTACGGGATCAACGCGACGCGCGGACGACTGCGCGCGCACCTGACGCCAAACGGAATCGAACTCGACGACGTGTACTTCGCCGGCGGCGACGGGTCGTTCACCGCAACGGGCCTGGTCGCGTTGCCAGGCGAACGCGGTACCGTCCCCACGCGCGTCACCTGGAAAGCCGAGCGCTTCCGCGCAACGAACCGCCCGGACCTGCGGCTGGTGCTCGACGGACAGGGGTCCGTCACGCTGCAAGAAAAGCGTCTCGCGCTGTCCGGCAGCGTCACCGTCGTCGAAGGCCACCTCGAATATGATCCGATGCCTACCGGCGAGCTCGCACCCGACATCGTCATCAAGGGGCGAACGCCGGTATCGCGCCGCGAAGCAGAACTGCGCACGTCGCCGCTGGCACTCGATCTCGACGTGGATCTCGGTCGCGCGCTGACGTTTCGGGGCGAAGGCATCGACACCGGGCTCGCCGGGCGCGTCCACGTCACGACATCCCCCACCGGCGCGCTGATCGGCCGCGGCACCATTCGCGCCGTCAACGGCACCTATGTCGCATTCGGCCAGAAGCTCACGATCGATCGCGGGCGGCTGATCTTCGACGGTCCGCTCGACAATCCGGCGCTCGACGTCGTCGCATTGCGGAAGAATCTCCAGGTCGAAGCCGGTGTCGAGTTGAGCGGGACCGTCAAGGTGCCGCAGGTGCGCGTCACGTCGAGTCCGCCGGTGCCCGAGAACGAAGCGCTTGCGTGGCTCGTCACGGGCCAGGGCTTGAGCAACACGTCGCGCGTCGATTACGCAGCGCTGTCGGCCGCCTCCGCAGCGCTGCTCGGCAGGAACGGCAAGCCCTTCACCGCCGATCTCGCGCAGCGTATCGGCGTGGACGACATCTCGCTCAAGAGCTCGACGTCGGCCAGCGGCGGTGACGGTTCGGCGGCGTCGCAGGTCGTCGTGTTCGGCAAGCGGATCAGCGATCGGCTCTCGCTCGGCTACGAGCAGGGGTTATCGATTGCCACGAGTGCCGTGCGCCTCGAATACGCGCTGTCGCGCCAGGTAACGCTGCGCGCCGAAGCGGGACTGGTAAGCGGCGTCTCCATCGTCTATCGCCGCAATTTCCAGTAGCGATCCATCGACACGCCGCTTCAACGAACGAAGCGGTACAGGATGTTCGCCAACCACTCGTAGCACGCGAAGTAGCTTCCCTGCAGTCCGGCGACGCTCGGCACGAAATCCAGCACCGAGTAAGGTCCGGCCAACGGTAGGCCGATCGGCGCGCCGACCACCGTCAATCCCGCCGCCTCGAATTCGTTGCGCGTGCGCGGGAAGTCGAACGCATGGCCGACGAGGATGATTCGCTGCACGCCGGCCGCCTTCAGGATCGCGGCCGAAGCGAGAGCGTTCTCGCGCGTGTTGCGCGAGTGGGTCTCGACCCAGCGCACGTTCACCCCGTACTCGTTGGCGAGCGCATTGCGCATCAGGACCGCCTCGGGCGGTGCGCCCTCGATGGCGCCGCCCGATACCAGGATCGGCAGTCCCGTCGCGCGGGCGAGGCGCGCGCCGAAACGTACGCGCTCCAGCGTCAGCCCGCTCATCGTCGCGCCTCGATACTCCGGCGCGTAGCGACGCGTGCCGCCGCCGAGGATGACGATGGCCTGTGCATCGACCGCGCGCGCAGGGTCGAGCACCGGCGTGCGATCGAGCGCGCGGATCAGCAGCGTCGGGACGATGGGCATTGCGAAGATCACCATCAGCAGCACGCCTGCGAACGCAATGCGACGTCCGGTCGCCGGCTTGCGCCCGGCCATCGCAAGTCCGCCGATGATCAGCAGCAGAGGACCGTTGGGCGGCAGAACCACCAGTTTCACCAACTGCTTGAGCCAGAATAGCGCCTCGATCATCGCGGGCGCATCGCGTTGTGAAGCGTCACGATTCGTCCGTTGGAGGTCCGGCATCTGGCGGTGCGTATGCACCGAGAACGGCATCCATCACGCGAAACGAACACGCCTGCACGCAAAATTACCGTCGGTCGAGTCGCGCTGAACAATCCACCACTCATACTGTCAATGTAGGATAATTCTTACAAATTTATTGGACTAAACAACAACTTACATGTACTTTCGTGTCGGGGTACTTTACAGGCAAACCACCGGCGCGGAATCGCCACCCTTCAACCGACTGTTTTTGGTAGTGATTGGCGCGCGCAACCTTGTGGAACGCAGCTTGCTTTAATTCAGCATGATGAAGTCTGACCAAAATCCCCCGAACGATCCAAATCCGTCGTCGGACAGCCGTCGCAGGCTGCTTCGCGGTGGTCTCGCAGTTGCACCCGTCGTGATGACGGTCGCCAGTCGGCCGGTGCTCGGACAAGTGGCCTGCACGGCGTCGGCGATCACGTCGATCAACATGCAGAGCAGCATCAACCATAATTGCTCGATCACCAGCGGACTCTCTCCGGAAAAGTGGAAGACGCTCGCCGCGCAATGGCCGACTCCGTACTCGGGCGCAGGCTCCGCCACGGGAACGACCGGCACGACAACGACAACGACTACGACCACCACAACCCGAATCAACTCGAACCAGCTGCTCCAGCAGCAGCTTGCAGGTGGCGGTACGTCATCCACGTCGAGCACCTCTACTTCCGGAACGTCGAGTCCGTATACATCCGGCGGCACGACAAGTCCCTATACATCCGGCGGCACGACAAGTCCCTATACGTCCGGCGGAACGTCGAGTCCCTATACATCCGGTACGTCGAGTCCCTATTACGCCGCCACAAACACGGCCACCATGTATCACTGCCCGACCACAGGATTGGGCGGACACGTCTTTAGCCAGAAAACGATGCTCGAGGTGATCGACGTCACGACTGGCGGACTCGGTTCGCTCGGCCGCTACACGGTGGCTGCGTTGCTCAACGCGCGCTCCGGCCGGACGCCGATGCTGAGCGAGACGACGGTGCGCGCGATGTGGAACGACCTCCTGAATCGCGGCTATTACGAGCCGACAGCGGGCATTCGCTGGGGCGCAGCGGAAATCGTCGCGTACATCAAGACGACGATCGCCTGATCAGGAAACGCGGGGACATCCGCCCCGCGGATCTCGTCGAATGACCGAGCAAGCGCAGTGGCGTGCGGCAACGCCGCAAGCTCTGGCGTGGCGCCGTTTCGATGATGAGATCGTCATCTATAATGACGCCACCGGCAGCACGCACCAACTCGGCGCGCTGGCCAGCGAAGTCATGCTTTCCCTCATACAAAATCCTTCGGGCATGGACTTGCGCGCGCTGGTGGGCGCCCTGACCGCCCGCGTGGAGGTCGCGGCCGACCTCGACGTTGCCATCGAGGTTCAGCGCGCACTCGACGATCTGACCGAGTTGCACTTGGCGGCGCGCGCCCCCGCTTGATCGTCTCTGAACTGCCGGACGGCGAACTGCATCGACTGCTCGGCCGCTCGGGGCTCCGGCTTCGATTGGGCCCGATCGTTGCCAATATCGCGTCGCCATTCGAAACGGTCGAGGCTGCGCTAGCGCTGCATTACGCTTCGCACGAAGTGTTGCCGGATTCGGAATTCGCCGACTTCCACGTTGCGGTCGACCCGGTGCCGGGCCTAAGGCGGTGGATCAGGCCGCAGGCGTACTTCCGGTTCGACGCGAATCCGCCGTTCAACCCCCTGGCAGCGAGCCAGGCGTTCCCGCTGCTTGAATGGGGCCTCAACTGGTGCATCTCGGCCCATTGCCACCAGTATCTGATCATTCATGGAGCCGTCGTCGAGCGCGCCGGCCGCGCGCTCGTGATGCCCGCACCGCCGGGATCGGGGAAGAGCACGCTCTGCGCGGCGCTCGTCGCGCGCGGGTGGCGATTGCTGTCGGACGAGCTGACGCTGATCGACGTCGAGACGAGGCGCTTCGTCCCGCTGCCCCGACCCGTCAGCCTGAAAAACGAATCGATCCGCATCATCGCGGAATTCTGGCCTGAAGCGCGGATGAGCCCGGTGGTTCACGACACGCTGAAGGGTTCCGTCGCGCACGTCCGACCACCGTCGGCGAGCGTCCAGCTCGCCGATCAGACGGCCATGCCGGGCTGGATCGTGCTGCCGGCATTCCGCGCCGGGGAGCCGATGGCGCTGACACCGCTCGCCAAGTCGACGGGGTTCATGCGCCTCGTCGAGAACGCGTTCAACTACAGCGTGCTCGGGCGACGCGGCTTCGACATCCTCGCGGATGTGGTGGCGGCGAGCGATTGCCGCGAGTTCCGGTATGGCGGACAACTCAACGACGCCATCGCGGTCTTCGACGATCTCGCGCGCGTTCGATGAAGTCGTACGGCACGCTCGGCGAGACGTTGCGCGACACCGATCGCGCGTTCACCGATCCACCGCACTGGGACGAGCTCGTGCGCCGGGCGCGGGAGGCCGATCTGCTGGGCACGCTGGCGCATCGCTTCGACGCATCCGGGCGGATGGTCGACGTTCCGCGCGGACCGCGGAAGCATCTCGAGTCGGCGGCGGTGCTCGGCGTTGCGCAGCACCGGGCCGTCGCGCGCGAAGTGCGCGAGATTTTGCGCGCCGTCGACGGCCTTGGCTTCCCGGTGATCCTGCTGAAGGGCGCCGGGTACCTGATCGCCAACCTGCCGCCGTCGCGCGGCCGCCTCTTTTCCGACGTCGACATTCTCGTTCCCAAGGCGCAACTGCCCGCCGTCGAGTCCGCATTGATGCTCGCCGGCTACGCGACCACGCATCATCATCCGCATGACCAGCGGTACTACCGGCGCTGGATGCACGAGTTGCCGCCGATGCAGCACATCAAGCGATTGACGGTGATCGACGTCCACCACGCCATCGTCCCGGAAACCGCCCGCACGCACCCGGACACGCCGGAATTCTTTCGCGCGGCCGTCCCGATCGCCGGATGGCCGGGCGTCGCCGTGCTGGCGCCAACGGACATGGTGCTCCACAGCGCAACGCACCTTTTTCACAACGAGGAGTTCTCGCACGGCCTGCGCGACCTCGTGGACATCGATCAATTGCTGCGCCACTTCGGCACCGACGCCCAGTTCTGGACTGCCCTGACCGAGCGTGCCGGGCGGATGAATCTCGGACGCCTGCTCTACTACGCGTTGCGGTTCACCGCACGGCTCCTCGGCACCCCGATCCCGCAATCGACGATGGACGCGGCGTCCCGCTACGCGCCAGGCCGGGTCACTGGTGCGCTGATGGATCGACTGCTCCTCGATGGCCTTCGTCCGACCGCCGGGCTCAGGTCCACCCGCTTCGCCCGGCGACTCCTGTACCTGCGTGGCCACTGGCTCAAGATGCCGGTGCCGCTGCTGGCCTGGCACCTCACCGTGAAGACGTTCCGCCGCGAGCAGCAACAGCCAGCGTAAAACGATCGACGGCATGGAGCGGGTGTCGCCAAGCTTTACAGTTGTTGTTAGGTTCGGCAACAATTGACTTGTGTAGCCCACAACAACATGCCTTAAGTTGCTGTTTACATTACACTCGATTGACGTCTGACGCCGCCGGTATGCGCGTTGCTACATCCACGGGATGAGCGACGCGGAAAATCCATCGAGTCCCAAGTCCGACGCCCCGGGCGTCACGAACTCGCGCCGCAGGATCCTGCGGGTTGGCGCCGGGTCCGCGCCAATAATCCTGACTCTGCTGAGTCGTCCGGTGCTCGGCGTCAACTGTTCGACCGCCTCCGCGGTCGGATCGACGCTGCACTCGAGTCATTCGCCGCAGATCAGCAGCTGCAGCGGGTTATCCGTCTCTACCTGGACCGCCGCCAGCACCCAGTGGCCCAATCCCTACACGAAGAACGGGGCCAACGCCACGCCGTACCATTGTACGACGACCGGGTTCAACGGCACGGTATTCTCGGGCAAGGTGATGCTCCAGGTCATGAACCTCGCCGACGACGGGGCCAAAAATTCCGTTGGCCGCTACTGCGCCGCTGCACTGCTCAACAGCCGCACGAACCGCACGCCTGTTCTGTCGGAAACCACGGTTCGCAACATATGGAACGCGTATGTGTCGCTGGGATATTACGAGCCCACGGCCGGCGTCCGATGGGGCGCAACGCAGATCGTCGCGTACATCCAGTCCACGATGGGCTAACGCGCCGGCGCCGCTGCGCTTCGCAGCAGCGCTTCGAGGTGAGTCGAAGGAACTGCGTAGGTTATGCCGCTGGGTTGACTCAGCACCGCCTCCTTCGTGCCCTTGACGAACACCATGTTGACCACGCCGAGCACGTCACCGGTCGCCGGATCGTAAATCGGACTGCCGCTGTTGCCGGGATAGGCGGTCGCATCGAGCTGGAATACCGGGAACGGACCGCTGCCGCTGCCGAGCCGACGGACAACCGCCGCGTCCAGATCTCCCGCGCGCGCTTGCGGAATGGCGATCGGCGTGATCGCGGCGACGATCCCCCGGTGCGTCGCCGGGACGAGCCCCAGCACCGGTCCAATCGGATAGCCCGTGAGCAGGATTTCCTGGCCCTCGCGTACCGTGCTGGAATCGCGAACGCGGAGCGCCGGCAGCGGCGCCCCGGTCAGCTTCAGCAGCGCCAAGTCGCTGTCGAAGTCGACGGCGATCCGGGTGGCCTCGCGCACGCTGGCCGGCGTGCTTCCCGACGCCGGTATCGCGACTGCCAGCACTTCCGCGCGCCCCGGATCGAGCACGGTCGGCAGCACGTGGGCGTTGGTGACCACCGTCAGCCCATCCGCGACGACGAAGCCTGTCCCGCGAAAATTGAACGGCGGCGCGCGCGTCCGCTCGAACGAGCCGACGCCGACGATCGACGACCTGACGCGCGCGATCGTGTCCAGTGCGTCGGCTGCCACAACCGCCGGCGATGCGGCGAATATGCCCGCGAGCAGAACCAGCGTGCGCCACAGGAACGGTTGCCAGCGACGCGGCGCGGGGATCATGGACTGCCCGCGGCGGGTCGCGCAGCAACCGACGGCTCGACGACACTCGGGTCGTACGGATGCCGCGCCTTGCGGAACAGGCCCATCACGCGCCGGACATAGTCGCGCGTCTCGGGATACGGTGGCACGCCGCGATAGCGATCGACAGCCCCTTCGCCGGCGTTGTAGGCCGCCGCGGCGAGCGTGACCTCACCCTGGTAGTACGCCAGCAGCCAGCGCAGGTACGAAAGGCCGCCTCGCACGTTATCGTGCATGTCGTACGGATTGCGGACGTTGAACCGGGCGGCCGTCGCCGGGATCAGTTGCATCAGCCCGCGCGCGTCGCGCGGTGACCGAGCGGATGCAACAAAGTTTGACTCGACCGCGATGACCGCGAGTGCCAGACGCGGCTGGATGCCATAGCGCGGCGCAACCTCGTTGACGAGGTCCGCGACCTTCTTCCGATCGCCCGAAAGGTCGCCGAACGGATCGGGCGAATCGTCCTCGTCTTCCGCCACGACGCCGGCTGGCGGAGGATCGATCGGCCGCATGCAATCGGGTAGCAGACCGTGCGCGCCCGCGATCTGCCGGCGAGCCGTGACTGCGTATGCATGTCCCTCGGCCGCAGCGAGCTCGTACAGCGCGGCAGCGACACCGTCGTCGTGCTCGACGCCACGACCGTTCGCGTACATCCACCCCAGCCGGAACGCGGCCTCGGCGCTGCCGTTGACCGCCGCTTCGCAGTAGATTGCCGCGGCGAGGCGCTGATCCTTCGGCATGCCCTCGCCGTGCTCGTACGCGAGCGCACGCGCCAGTTGCTCGGCGGCTCCCGCGGGCTCGCGCAACGGCACCAGCGGCGCCGGCGGGGGATCTGCACGCGCTTCGCCTGTCGCCGTCACGCCCGATGCGGCAAGGGACGCTGCCAACGCCACGACCGCCGTCAGCGCCTGCAGCCGCGAGGCGAGTGCGGCGGATCGGCTTCTCCTACACGGCGCGGCGCACATTGACTTTACCGCTCGACGGATTCAGCGCGGCGAATTTTTCGTACCACGGCAATGCATCGGCCAGTCCATCGCGTGCGGTCCATACCGGGTTGTAACCCAGGAGGCGGCGGGCTTTGCCGATGTCCGCCTCGGAGTGGCGGACATCGCCCGCCCGGAAATCATCGTACTGCGGGGCCGGAATCGATAGGTCGGCATGCCGCTCGCCGATCAGATCGCGGAGGATCCGATAAAGTTCATCGAGCGACATGCGACCGCCGACGGCGACGTTGTAGACCTGCGCCAGCGCGGCAGGATCTTCGGTGGTCGCCGCGAGCAGGTTGGCCTCGACGACATTCGCGACGTAGCAGAAGTCGCGCGTCGTGCTGCCATCGCCGTGGATCGTCAGCGGCCGTTGTTCGAGCATCGCGGCCACGAAGCGGGGGATCACGGCCGCGTACGCGCCGTTGGGGTCCTGCCGCGCGCCGAACACGTTGAAATACCGCAGCCCGATCGTCGCCATCCCGTAGCACCGGCCGAACACGCTGGCGTACAGCTCGTTGACGAGCTTGGTGACCGCGTACGGCGACAGCGGCGCACCGATGACGTCCTCGACCTTCGGAAGCCCGGGATGATCGCCATACGTCGAGCTCGACGCCGCGTACACGAACCGGCTGGCGTTCGCATCGCGTGCGGCAACCAGCATGTTGACGAAGCCGGTCGCGTTGGCCGCGTGCGTGCGCAGCGGATCCTCGATCGAGCGCGGCACCGATCCGAGTGCGGCCTGATGCAGTACGACGTCGACGTTGTCGCACGCCTGCCGGCACGTCGCGGGATCGGTGATGTCGCCTTCGATCAGCACGTGGCGTTGCCACGCGGCCGGCGCCACGGCGCGCTCGACTTCGGCGAGGTTGCGCCGGTGGCCGGTCGCGAAATTGTCCAGCGTCACGACGTGCTGGTCGAGCTCGAGCAGCGCCTGCACGAGATGCGAACCGATGAAGCCGGCGCCGCCCGTGACCAGCCAGCGTCGCGGTCGGGATCGCAGCCGATCCTTCGCGGTGCCGATGGCCGAGTCCGGACGCGGAACGGCGTGCATCAGAGACGCCACACCATCACGCCCCGCGCGCGCAGCGAATCGGCGTCGACCTGGCACTTCACATCGACGAACAGTCCGCCGGTTTCGAGCTTCGCGAGGTAATCGTCGATCGGCCGGGCGTTGAACTCGCGATGCGCGACGGCCATGACCACCGCGTGGCCGCGGGGCAGCTTTTCCCACGATGTCAGCTCGACGCCGTACTCGTGCACCGCCTCCTCCGCATTGGCAACGGGATCGTGGACGTGCACGTCGGCGCCATACGAGCGCAACTCGTGGATGACGTCGATGACGCGCGAGTTGCGCAGGTCGGCGCAGTTCTCCTTGAACGTGAGTCCCAGCACGTTGATCTTCGCCGCCTTGACCGGGAAGCCGGCCTGGATCATGTGCTTGACCGTCTGCTCCGCCACGTATTTGCCCATGCCATCGTTGATCCGGCGACCCGCCAGGATCACCTGCGGGTGATACCCGAGCTTGTCGGCCTTGTGGGTCAGGTAGTACGGATCGACGCCTATGCAGTGGCCGCCGACGAGCCCCGGCCGAAACGGCAGGAAGTTCCACTTCGTGCCGGCCGCCTTCAGAACGTCCGTCGTGTCGATGCCGATCTTGTGGAAGATCAGCGCCAGCTCGTTCATCAACGCGATGTTCAGGTCGCGCTGCGTATTCTCGATGACCTTCGCGGCTTCGGCGACCTTGATCGATGCCGCCCGATAGACGCCTGCCTTGATCACGCTGCCATAGACCTCCGCCACGCGCTCGAGGGTCTGCGGCGTATCCCCCGACACGACCTTCGTGATGCGCGTCAGCGTGTGTTCGCGATCGCCGGGATTGATCCGCTCCGGCGAGTAGCCGACGTTGAAGTCGTCGAGCCACTTCATCTTCGAATGGCGCTCGAGCATCGGGACGCAGATCTCCTCGGTCGCACCCGGATAAACCGTCGATTCGTACACCACGATCGCGCCCCGCCGCAGGTACTTGCCGACCGATTCGCTCGCGCCGAGCAACGGCCCGAAATCGGGCTGGTGCGCATCGTCAACCGGTGTCGGGACCGCGACGACGATGAAATCCGCGCGCTTCAGTTGCGCGGGATCGGTCGTGACCTCGAGCCCGGTCGCCGCGGCAAGTTCGGCACCGCTCACCTCGCCCATGGGATCGACACCCCGGCGGTAAGCCGCGACCTTGGCCTCGGACATGTCGAAACCAATCGTCGTGTATTGCTTGCCGAACTCCACAGCAAGCGGCAACCCCACGTAACCAAGGCCTACGACAGCAATCGTTGTTGTATGGGTCATTTAAGAAGCGTGCGCGCCGCAGCCGGCGCCGTTGTTTGAATTTGCTTGGAAGCGGACCCGCGTTCGCACCGTCAGAGCGAACTCTTGAGTTTGTCGGCCTCGACGCGAACGGGCGAAGCGCTGTCGAGCTTGGCCAGTTCGTCGAGTTCCTTGCGCGCCGCAACCTTGTCGCCGGATGCGATGAGCGCCTTCGCGAGGTGCAGCCGGATGTCGGGTTGCGCCGGCCCCAGCGTGGAAGCCATCCGCAGCAGTGTCACGCCGCGTTTCGCATCGCCGCTCTTCAACACGGCGACGCCGAGCGTGTCGAGGACCCCCGGACTGAACGGTGCCAGCCGATGGGCCTGCTCAGCATACTCGAGTCCCTTGGCGTCGCCCTCCTCGGTCAGAATCCACGCGAGGTTGTTGAGCGCCGTGGCGTTCTCGGGCTCCAGCTCCAGCACCTTGCGATAGCCTACCTTGGCATCGGCGACATTGCCGCGCACCTGACTTTGCTGCGCGAGCACCAACGACAGCGTCGGGTCCTTCGGATAGTCCTTCATCCACTTGTTCGCCATCGCCGCGGCTTCCGGCGCCTTGCCGGCGCGCTGCAGCGAAACGTACGTGCCAACGGCGATGGCGGGCAGCGGCTGCTTCGACAGCGCGGTCTGGAACGCCGCGGCGGCGTCGGCCCACTTGGCCTGCGCGGCCAGTACCTCGCCTTCCAGCGCATAACCGGTGGCCTTGTCCGGCTGGCTCTTCTGCAACTTGCGCGCTTCGGCGATCGCGTCCCCCGGACGACCGGCCAGCATGTAGATCTTGGCGAGCTTCGCAGCGATCTGCGACGCCTCGGGCCGCAGCGCGAGCGCCTTCCGCTGGGTTTCGATCGCGGCCGGAAAGTCCTTCGCCACGACTTGCGCATCGGCAAGGAGGATGTACGCGCTCGGATTCTTGGGCAGCTGGTTGACGATGCGCTTGAACGTCTCGATGCCCTGGTTGACTTCACCCGCCGCGAGCTGGCTGCGTCCGAGCGCTTCGAGCAGCTGCGGGTCGTTGGGCATCGTCGTGAGCGCCGTGCGCGCCGAAGCCATCGCTGCGTTGCCGTCACGGCGCAGCAGATCGTCGTTGATCAGCGCGAGACGCGCACGAACCGACGCAGGATTCGCCGCCACCGCCTTCTCCAGCGACGCCTTCACTTCGGCGGCGGTTCCGCCCATCAACCGCAGCAATTCCGTCGACGCCAGCAGAGCCTGCTCGTTCTTCGGATTCTTCGCGAGGATGCGGTCGAAGCGATCGCGCGCTGCCTGCGGCCGGCCCTCGCGAATGTCGAGCAGCGCGAGGCTGAAAGCCGCCGAAAAGAACTCCGGCTCGAGCTCCAGCGCATGCTCGTAGCTCTTGCGCGCATTCACGAGGTCGCGCTTGGCGAGATACACGCTGCCACGAAGAACCGACGGCAGCGCTGCCTCGGGCTGCTTTTTCTCGAGCGCGTCGACGGCCGCAAGTGCCTTGTCGTATTGGCGCCTGCGAATGTACTCGGTGATGATGGCGAGATCGGCCTGCGTATGCGTCGGGTCGGCATTTGCAAGCGACTGCAGGTCGCCAAAAGCCCGCTCCGTTTCGCCGCCGGCAAGGCGCGCCTGCGCGAGCCTGACCTTGCTGGTCACGTCACCCTTGTCGACGGCAGTCGCGCGCTCGTACGACGCGGCGGCGAGCTTCGCGTTGCCGGATGCGAGGTAGGCCTCGCCGGCGGTGCGCAGCAACACAGGATCGTCGGGCGTGCGCTGCAACACGGGCCGCAGCACTTCGAGCGCGTCGGCGGGACGGCCCTGGCGCAGATAGACGAGCGCCAGGATCCGCCCCGCGTTAGCGTCTTCGGGAGACCGCGCCAGCACCTTGCGCAACGACACTTCGGCCGATGCGTTGGATCCGAGCTGGAAGTCGACGAGGCCGGACAGGAATACGCTCGGCAGGTGATCCGGCCTTGCCGCGACCAGCCGCTCGACGACCTCGTGCGCATGCTGCGCATTGCCGGTGACATAGGAAACGAGCGCGTCGGAATACAACGTCCGAAAGTCGTTGGCCTGCAACTCCTTCATCTTCGCGACCTGCGCCTTCGCGATGTCGTGCTTGCCGGCGAGCACCGCCAGGGATACGAGCGCAAACCGGGCGGCGAGCGAGCGCGGATCTCCGGCAATCGCACGTTCGTAGAGCTTGATCGCCTCGTCCCGCCTGCCCGCGGTCGCTTCGATCTGCGCCTTGACGATCAGCGCCTCGACGTCGTCGGGCGCGTTCTGCAGCACGGTTTCGACGAGCTTGCTCGCCTGCGCCATGTCGCCTTCCTGTGCCGCGAATTGCGCCTGCAGCAGCAGGCCGCGGGGATTCGCCGGATCCTCTGCAAGCGCTGCACTGAGGATGTTCTTCGCGCGCCTCACGTCGCCCTGGGCCGCCACGGCAGTTGCGAGCGAGATGCCCATCTGCACGCGTGCCGCAGGGGTGCCGAGCTTTCGATCTGCGAGTTCGCTCGTCAGTTTCTTGAAATCACCTTGGGCAAGCAGGGCGCGGGCGAGCAGCGGGTACGTGCTGTCCTCCGGCGCGCCCGCGACAATCGCCTTCCGCACCTCGGATTCGGCGCCGGCGGGGTCGCCCGTTTCCATCAGGGACGTGGCGAGGAGCAGCCGCGCTTCACCGTTGTCCGGCTCCCTTTGCAGCGCGTTCTTGATCTCGATCACCGCCGCCTTGTAGTCGCGCTTGGCGATGTAACTCTTCGCCGACGCGACGTACATCGAGGCGTCGTCCTTCGTGCACGCGGCGAGCGGTGCCAGCAGGCCGACGACGACGGCCATGCATCCGACAAGGCGAAGGCGTTGCTTCATGCTCGTTCCCGGGGTTGGTTGATCGGTCATTTGAGGCCGAATCGATGCATCAGGTCATAGAGCGTCGGCCGACTGACGCCGAGCAGCTCCGCTGCCTTGCTGAGGTTGCCGTTCACACGCCCCAGCACGCGCAGCACGGCATTTTTCTCGGCCTGCTCGCGCACATGGCGCAGGTTGAGCGCCGTCGTGTCGCCGTTGGTGACGCCAAGACCGATGTCCTGCGCCGTGATGTTGTCGGTGTCAGCCATGATCACCGCACGCTTGACGACGTTCTCGAGTTCCCGCACGTTGCCTGGCCATGCGTAGCCGTCGATTGCCTCGACGGCATCGGGCAGCAGCGTCATCGTACCCCGGCGCTGCTCGGCGGCGAACTTGCGCACGAAGCCGTGGGCGAGCAACGCTGAATCGCCATGCCGCGCCCGCAGCGGCGGTATCTCGACGACGATCTCGGCCAGCCGGTAATAGAGGTCCTCGCGGAACTTCGATTGCTCGATTTGCGTCTTGAGGCTCTGGTGCGTCGCACAGATGATGCGCACGTCGACCGGGATCTCCTGCCGTCCGCCGATGCGCTCGATCACGCGCTCCTGCAGGAAGCGCAACAGCTTCGCCTGCAGCGCCATCGGCAGGTCGCCGATCTCGTCGAGGAACAGCGACCCGCCATTCGCGGTCTCGATCTTGCCGAGCGTCTGCTTCGCGGCGCCGGTGAACGCGCCCTTCTCGTATCCGAATAGCTCGCTTTCGAGCAGCGTTTCCGGAATCGCCGCGCAGTTGATCGCAACGAAGCGCTCGGTGCGGCGGGGCGACAGGTCGTGCAGCGCGCGCGCGAGCAACTCCTTGCCCGTCCCCGATTCGCCGAGGATCAATACCGTGGCAGATGTCGGCGCGAGCTTCTCGATCGTTCGGCAGATGCGCAGCATGCTGGGGTCGCGCGTGACGACGCCGGACGTGGCGGGCGACTCGCGCACCGATTGCAGCCGCGCATTCTCCTCCTGCAGCTCATGCACGCGGAACGCGCGATCGATCGTCCACGTCAAGAGCTCGGGTTCGAAAGGCTTTGCGCAGAAGTCGTGCGCACCCATGCTGATCGCCTTCAGTGCGTTCGCCCGGTCGTTCTGACCGGTGAGCACGATCACCTTGGCGTTGGGAACGAGCGCATGCAACTCCTCGAGCAGCTTGAGCCCTTCCGCCGGATCGTCGGGCTGCGGCGGAAGGCCGAGGTCCATTGTCACCACTGCCGGCTCGAAGCGACGCACCTGCGCGATCGCCGACGCGCGGTCGTTGGCCACGATGGTCTCGTAGTTGTCGAACGCCCACTGCATCTGCTTCTGCAGCGCGGGATCGTCCTCGACGATGAGCAGCGGCTTGCGCACGTCGGTCATGCCGCCTGCTCCCGGCGCTGAATCAACGGCGTTCCGTTCGCGACGTCGCTGCGAGGCAGACGCACCTCGACCGACGTCCCCTTACCCAGGTTGCTCTCGATTGCGATCTCCCCGCCGATGGTCGACACGTACTGCACGCTTTCATAGACACCGATCCCCATCCCGGACGACTTCGTCGTCTCGAACGGCTTGAACAGACGGTCGCGAACGAACTCGGGCGTCATCCCCCTGCCAGTGTCCGCGACGACGATCGCGACCGTCGCGCTACGCCGCTCGACGCTTACGCGAACCCTGCCCGGAGGCGTGCTGGCATCGATCGCGTTCTGCAGCAGGTGGCCGATGACGTGCTCGAGTCGATCCTCGTGCGCGACGGTGCCGAGCGTCGCGTCCGACTCGACGTCGATCGCCACCCGCGACCCCGACTTTGCCGCGCAGACGCGGCGCACGAGCGAATCGAGCTCGACATGACGCGGGCTGTCGACAGGCTGCGACGAACCGGTCCGCAATTGCAGCATCAGCCCGTTCATCCGTCCGACGACATGCTCGACGGTCGTCAGCATGTCCGCCTGGAACGCCGGGTTGTCGCGATGTCGCTGCGCGTTCTTGAGCATCAGCGTCAACTGGGAAATGAGGTTCTTGAGATCATGCACGACAAACGCGGACATGCGGTTGAACGCGTCGAACTTCCGCGCCTCGAGCAACGCTTCGCTCGCGCGAACCTGTCCGAGGAAGCTCGCCGCCTGCCGGCTCGCCGTCTTCAGCAGATCGCGGATCTCCCAATCGACGTCGATCGTCGTCCGCGGCGTCATCAGCACGACGAAGCCCAGCAGCTCGCTGCCCGACATCAGCGGAACGATGAGCCAGGGAGACGGTAGCGCGGACAGCCACTCGGGAAGCTCGAGACCGGCATAGCGCGCGGGATCGCTGCGGCATTCCGGAATGCTGACGATCCAGCCGGTCCGTTCGAGGAACGTCGCAAGCGACGCGTCGGCGCGGTCGGCATGGTCCGCCGGCGGCAGGTTCCAGCGCGCCGAGGCGATGAGCCCGCGATCCGAATCGCGGAGGAACAGCATCCCGGCGGGGCTTTCCACCAGGTCGGCCAGCGCCACGATCGTGCGCACCTGCAGGTTCTGCTCGGAGCTTTCGATGGAGAGCGTGCGGGTGAAGCGCAGCCATTCCTCGCGGTAGTCGTATCGGTACGAGAAGAAGTGCTTGCTGACGAACACCTTGAGCTTCGAGCGAAAGCGGCCCGACGTCGCGATCAGCACGATGAGCAGCAGTGACGCGAACAGCACTTCGATCTGCAGCGCCCGGCCCCACGCGCCGCCGAAGAACCGGACGACATAACCTGCGCCCGCCACCGCCAGCAGGAACGCACCCGAAACCAGCAGCGCCGTCGAATGGAACACTGCACGCCGCGACAAGTGCAGGTCCACGGTCCAGCCGGTGTTGCGTGCCGTGGCCACGGCGATGAACGGCAGCACGATCACGTTGGCGAATCCGCGCGCGACCCAGATCTCGGGATCGAGTCGTCCGAACAGCATCGCATCGGCGTAGAACAGCAGTTCAAGGCCGAACACGCCCGCCAGTGCGACGGCGAGCGGCTTGATCCCCCACCGCATCCGCGGCTGCACGCGCCGCAGCACCTGCTCGGTCAACGCGAGACCGAACACGGCAAGGATCAGACGCAGCAGGAATCCGGCGCGAAGCTCGGGCGCAACGTCGGTGTGGTTGATGTTCATTCCGACGCCGAGCAGGACGCTCGCCACCAGGACGGCCGCGACCGCGACGAATGCGGAATGCTCGAGCGTCGAGTGCCCGCCGGACTCCGACTCCTTTTCGCGCATCAGGTCCCATAGAAACAGGTACCACGCCCCGTAGCGGACGACGTCCGCGATGTCCGCGGCGAGTTGTCCGGCGCTACTGGGCGCGAGCCCGATCGGCAGGCACAGCGTCGCCCAGACGACGGTGGCAAGCAGCGCCGCCAGAAGCAGCCGGGCGCGGGAGTTCTTGCGCGTCCCGATCGCCACCCGGATCGAGAACCCGAGGTAGACAACCATTGCCGCGCCGTAGCTCCAGGCGGTTGCGGTGGCGAAAGTGCTGGCGTTCAATAGGATCCAGTTGCAATAGGCTCCGCAGGCGCGCGGCCGAGGATGGGCCGGATCGTCGTGAACGGTGCGTCATCACAGGTACCCGGCCGCCGATCGGACCGTCCCACGGCCCTCAGCGACGGGAGGATAGCGCGGGCGTCAGCGTGCGCCTTCTCCGAGCAACACGACCCGAACGGTTTCGAGCAGTATCACGAGGTCCAGCAGCAGCGTGTGGTTTTTTACGTAGTAGAGGTCGTACTCGAGCTTGCGCACCGACTGCTCGACCGTCGCGCCGTAAGAGTACCGCACTTGTGCCCACCCCGTGAGGCCCGGCTTGACGCTGTGACGCACGGCATAGAACGGGATCTGCTCGGTGAGCATCGCGACGAATTCCGGTCGTTCCGGACGCGGACCGACGAAGCTCATCTCGCCGCGTAGCACGTTGAAAAGCTGCGGCAGTTCATCGATGCGTGCGCGACGAATGAGTCGGCCGACCCGGGTCACGCGCACATCGTTGACCGTCGCCCACGTCGCCTTCCCGTCGCGCTCGGCGTCCTGCTGCATGCTGCGCAGCTTGAACACGGTGAACGTGCGGCCACGATGACCGACGCGCTGCTGTCTGAAGATGACCGGTCCGCCGCCTTCGACTGCGATCAGCAGCGCGGCGAGCGCGACGATCGGCGCCGTCAGCACGATCAGCACTGCCGACACGACGAGGTCGAACGATCGCTTCACGATCGCGCGCATCACGTTCTGCCGAAAGCCCTGGCCGTAGATCAGCCAACTGACTTTGAGCGACTCGATGGGCACCTGACCGTGGACACGTTCGAAATAGCGAGCGAGGTCCGTGATTTCCACGCCGCTCAGTCTGCAGTCGAGCAAGCCGCGCAGCGGCAACACGCCACCGCGCTGCTGACGAACGGCGATGATGATCTCGTTGACTCCCAACTGGCGGACGACGTCTTCGAGCGGGCCCGTGCGCGCCACGATGCGTCCCGGCGAAACGACGGCCTCCTGCGGATTCTCGAGCGCGTAGAAGCCGACGAGCCGCATGCCGAGCGGCTGCGTCGCCGTCAGCGACGCCTCGACCAGGCGTGCTTCCGGCCCGGTACCGAGCACCAGAATGCGATGCGGAAGCAGCGTGCCGACGAGCGGCAGCACCACCGCGTGGCGCACGAGCAGCAATCCGACGAGCGCCAGCGTGATCGCCAGCAGCCATTTGTCATCGGCGGCGACAGGCCCCGGCAGCAATTGCGCACCGAGGAATGCGAGCGGAATGCCGACGGCCGGCGCAAGGATCACGCGAACGATGTACGCGCCCTTCGACAGCGTCTGGCTGCGTCGGTACAGACCGAACGCGCCGTTGAGGCAGATGATCGTCGCCGCAAAGAAGAACGCTATCAATGCGACGTCGGAGTGCTGGACGCCGTTCGGTCCGGCATCCAGTCGAACGACGAGCAGAATCGCGATGAACAGCCATGACAGCTCGACTGCAAGCTGAAACAGCGTTGCACCTGATACGTTCTGCCGCAATACGTTGAACAATGTGTCTCCGCAAGAATGCGCCGGTCACGTGACGCGGATTAGCGAATTATCCGAGCCCTTTGTTGAATGCTCATTAAACAAAGGGTTCCATTCGCGTGTGAACCGTATCAGGCAGCAATTAACATGCCCGACGCCAAACTGATCGTCACCGAACGGATCCTGCCCCTCGCTGCACGCGGTGAGCAACGGAATATTCCGCAAGTCGACCCAGACGTAAATATCGAACCGCCAATCGGCAACTAATGGTACGGGCTGTGCGTTACAGTTAGCTGCGCTACGGCGCAGCGCCGGACGGACCGTAATTTTACTGGCGAGGCAACCGCGTGGGCCGCTACGCGCGATTGGCGGCCGAGAGCTTTGATTTGACGCTCGATTTGACTAGCGATCGGCCGATTTTGCCGATTTGGCCAAACTCGTTTTTACCGTCTGTCGGATAGTCGGATCGGCGCTTTCCGGCAAAACCGGAAACTATGGCTGCGGAGCGTCAGCCGACGAACGCGCGCCACGACGACCGTCCGTCCGCCGAACGAAGGCCGCGATGACCACCAGAAAGAACAGCGTGGCAATGCGCGGGCCGTCGAGCAGGCTTTCGGAAAATCCGATCGTCAGGAAACCGATGATGGCTGCGAACACCGCCGTGTCGAACCAGTTGCCGGAGGCCGCAGCGCGTGCGACGCGGGCGACGGCCACGCCGATTGCCAGCGCGAATGCCACGATGCCGAGAACGCCCTGCTCGAACAGGAGCTCGACCCACAGATTGAAGATGTGCCAGGGGAGGTGATCGTCGGCCGCGAAATTCCAGCGTGCGCCGCCCTGCGCGAAGTCGCCGTTGCGGACGAGGTCGACGCCCCGCGCGTCGATGACCTGAACGTTGCGCAAATCGAGCGTGGCCGCTTGCCCTGAGTTTGTCACGGCGAGCACGAGCGGGCGCTTGCGCCACATCGGGCCTGCACCGAGATCGCCGGAATCGAATTGGACGCTGCGATGCAGCCATTCGGTCTCGGCCACGGGTTGCGCTGCCAGGGGCTTGCACCCGAACGAATACTGGTAGGTCTTCTCGCAAAGCGTCACGTCGATCGTCGCGACGCCGTCGCGGGATCGGACGTCGAACGACAGCATGTAATCGGTATTCGGCTCGATCGCAATGCCTTGCTCGAGATAGAGCGACCGGCCCGAGCCGAGTCGCGCGAACGACTGCCGGTCGATGCGTTCGTAGCGAAGCGATGCGGATGCGCCCGCACGATCCTTGAACAGCATCGTTCGGGGAAAGCTGCCGGGACCCATGCCGAACAGCAGCGCACGCGGCGTCGCGTCCATCATGTCGATCGCCCGGGTCCAATGATTGAAGCGCACGCCGGCCTCGGCGCCTGAATCGGCGACACGCGCCCGCATGAACGAGCCCGACATCAGCGGCAGCACGACGGCCGCCGCGGCAATCATCGTCACCAGCGCGACGGCGATTCCCTTTTGCAGCGCGCCCCCGTTGACCGCGCGCAGCGCCGCGAAAATCGCCAGCACCGCAAGCGCCGCAGCGAAGCCCACGTAGCCGCCACGCGTGAACGTCACCGCCACCGCGTAGCTGACGAGAACGAGGAGCGCGCACGCGGCGACGAACCGCCAGACGGCGATTCGAGCCATCGCCCACGCCACGACGAACGGCGCCGCCATCACCAGGTACGCATGCACGTCGCCGCCGCCGACCCGAAGCTCCGGGAACGTACCCTCGACGCGGTAATCCGTCGTCGTGTCGAACAGTCCCGCGAACGCATAACGCTGCCAGACGATCACGCCGATCAAGGCGCCAAGGCCCGCGACGATTCCTGCCGACATTCGCGACCGCCATTGCGGGCCGGTGGCGGCGAACATCGGCAGCATCAGCAGCGCCCACAGCGGTCCCTTAGCCGCGCGCAGCGTCGAATAGCTCGTCATCAGGCTGTAGAGCGCATTGCCGTCGGCCGGCGACAGCGGAAACAGGCCGATCGCCACGCTGATCACGAGCGAAAGCGCGAGCAGCGCCAGCGCGAAGCGGCCCGGCCGATCGAGCAGGCGATCCTTCTGCGCCGCGGGGTTTCGCAGCAGCACGACGGCAATGCTGATCGCGATGAAGCAATCGAACTCGTTGACGACGACCCATCCGGTGATGTCGGAGAAATCCAGAAGGGGCAGCAGTGCAACGGCGGCAGGCAGGCCGAGGCCGGGCCAGCGCCATAGCACGATCGACCATAGTGCGAGCGGCAACGCGAGGTACATCGCGCCCGGCGGATACGACCATGCCGCCGCGACGACGCCGCCGACGAGCAGCAGCGCGCCGGCGATCGCACCTCCGCCAGGAGCAGCGTCCGTGGGCGTACGGACGTCGCCGACGGTGGACGGTGCCGGCCCGGGCGGCGCGTGCACCGCGGGCTCGATGGCCCATCGATGCAGGCTTGCCGCGAGCGTGTAGGTCGCGGCGGCGGCCACCGCTGCGATCAGCACGTTCGTCGGATCGGGATGCGTGCCCGCGACGAACAGCTTGCCCGTCTCGATGACGAGCGCAAGCAGGCCCGCCGCGAATGCAGGAACGGCGCCGGAACCGCGGATGCCCGGACGGGTGCTTTCACGCCACATCCAGTAGCCGAGACCGACCGGTGCGTACATCGCGACGGTGAACAGCAGGCTTTGCAGCGCGAGCGTTTCGGTCGTGTAGTAGTGGTAGTAGAAAGGCAGCAGGCTCACGTCGTGAAATCGTGCCTGTGCGTTGTCCAGTCCCGTCAACCCGCGCGGGCTCCATCGATTGGCCCACGCCAGTCCCACGAGATAGAACGGCGCCAGCATCACCGCAATCCAGCCGAGGTGACGGCGAAACCGGTCGACCCAACGGATGTCGAAGGCCCGATAGCACGCTAACCCGGCGACCATCCCGACGGCACGCATCAACACCGACGCACCTTCCGAAACGCCCGACGCGATCAGCAACTGCGTCGCCTCGATGACCCCGCCGAGCAGAAGTCCGATGCCTGCCGTCCAGGCGAACGGCGCGCGGCTGCGACGCAGAAGGGGGCCGAGCATGGCGCCGAGGGGCACGACGGCCAGCGCCTCGACGATGAGCTTGGCGATGCAAAACGAGTAGCGGCTGCATGTTTGCGGCACGAGCCAGAGCGCGTGGCTGTCGGTGGCGAATTTCGCAGCGAACTCCTGCGACGACACCAGGAAGTCGTACGGAAAGAGGCTGTAGGCGAGATAGCCGATCGTGTAGATCGCGATGGCTGCGCGTATCGCGATTCGCCCACCTCCTGAGATCTCGTGCGCGAAGCGCGAAAGCGACCGGCCGAACATCAGCCACCCCACCACGCCGAGCGCACTGCCGATGATCTCGGCGAGGATGTCGTTGAGCGAAACGGTACGCGGCGGAAAGAAGAGTTGCGTGAACTCGATCGCCACGGCGAGAGCGACGCAGCCCGCGAACACGATCGCCACGCGGAGCAGTTGCACAGCCGCGTGCTGCGTCGCTCGCGCAAACACGGCACTCCACAGGTACGCCAGCGGGATGTAGAGCAGGATGTTGGCGACCCAGTCGGCGCGACCCATCACGTCGAGGTCGAGGTAGGCGGTCCGCAAGAACTGATCCCACGCGGCGGCGAAAGCGCTTGGGTGAAAATCCAGCGGCACGAGGCTGCCGTAGATGACGAACGCGAGGTAGACGAGCGCGACCCGCAATGTCCTGCGCCTGCGCGATTGGACGTCGTTTGCCGGGACGGTCATCTGAAGGCTGGAATGCGGCGAGGCGCGTTGCTGCGATCGCGCCCCTTCCGAGGCTGCGCCGCGTCAAATCGCACGCATTATGTCCGAGAAGGCTGCAGGACGCGGTACGGGGCTCGCAACCGGACGCGGCGGGAGCCGCATGCAGCGGGGCGTGCCGAATCCCGGACGCTAGTGCGCGTCCGGGCGTGCAACCGCCCGATCTAGCAGGACGTGCCTGCCTGGACGGTCACGCTGATAGTTGCGCCTGTCGAGATGTTGCAGAACGAGTACGTGCCCGCCGCGGTGCCAGGCTTGGGCTTGATCGCGTACTCGAATTTTCCGCCAGCACCGTAGTTGTACTGGATCCGGTCGTAGGATGCTCCAGAGCCGGCGGTGATCGTGTAGGTGCCCACCTGCTCC
>Ga0207706_10000810_pt1 | contig 32452 bp, 31 predicted proteins | sample KBSC53metaG_FD_184318 | JGI IMG/M metagenome (GOLD analysis project Ga0207706, IMG submission 184318) | Corn rhizosphere microbial communities from Kellogg Biological Station, Michigan, USA - KBS C5-3 metaG (SPAdes) (version 2) | ecosystem: Host-associated > Plants > Roots > Rhizosphere > Soil ... | reverse complement strand
GGCGACGCGCTCGAAGAGCACGAAGAACAGCGGCACGAAGAAGATGGCCAGGATGGTGGAAGCGACCATGCCGCCCACAACCGCGGTGCCGACCGCGTGCTGGCTGGCGGAGCCGGCGCCGGAGCTGATGGCCAGCGGCAACACGCCGAGGCCGAACGCCAGTGAGGTCATCAGGATCGGGCGCAGGCGCAGGCGCGCCGCGTGCATGGCTGCGGCGACGAACTCCTGCCCGCTTTCGACCCGGGCCTTGGCGAACTCGACGATGAGGATGGCGTTCTTGGACGCCAGCCCCACGGTGGTCAGCAAGCCGACCTGGAAGTAGACGTCGTTCGACAAGCCTCGCACTCCGGTCGCGACGACCGCGCCGATCACGCCGAGCGGCACGATGAGCAATACCGCCACCGGCACCGACCAGCTCTCGTACAGGGCGGCGAGACAGAGGAAGACGACGAGCAGCGACAGTGCGTACAGCAACGGTGCCTGCGATCCGGAGATGCGCTCTTGGTAGGACAGGCCGGTCCAGGCGAACCCCACCCCGGCTGGCAGCTGAGCGACGAGCCGCTCCATGGTGTCCATCGCAGCACCGGAGCTTTGCCCCGGCGCGGCGCTGCCCTGGATCTGCATCGACGCGACGCCGTTGTAGCGCTCGAGGCGCGGCGGGCCGAAGGCCCAGCGGGTCGCCGAAAACGACGAGAAAGGGACCATCTGCCCCGTGCCATTGCGCACCCGCCACTTGGCAATGTCTTCGGGGACCATGCGTGAAGGTGCATCACCCTGCAGATAGACCCGCTTGACCCGACCCCGGTCGACGAAATCGTTGACGTAGAAGCCGCCCCAGGCGATCGCCAGCGTGGTGTTGATGTCCGCCACGGAGACCCCGAGCGCGCTCGCCTTGGCGTGGTCGATGTCGAGCTGCAGTTGCGGCGTATCTTCCTGGCCGTTCGGTCGCACTCCGGCCAGACTTGGATCCTGGGCCGCCAAACCCAGCAGCTGGTTGCGCGCGGCAGTGAGTCGCTCGTGGCCGAGACCGCCTTCGTCCTGCAGCTGCATCGTGAAGCCGGAGGCGGTTCCCAGCCCGGAGATCGCCGGCGGAGAGAAGGCAAACACCAGCGCGTCCTTGATGGCGGAAAACGCGCCCGTCACCCGCGCGGCGATCGCACCGACGCCGAGGCTGTCGTCCGTCCGCTCGCCCCAGTCCTTCAGCTTGACGAAGGCGAGCGCGCTGTTCTGGCCGCCGCCGGAAAAGCCGAATCCGATCACGCCGAAGACCGACGCGACGGCGTCCTTCTCGGCGCCTAGATAGTGGCTCTCGACCTGTTCCATCACCTTCAGGGTGCGGCCCTGGGTCGCACCGGTGGGCAGCTGGATCTGCGTGAACATCACGCCCTGGTCTTCCTCGGGGACGAACGAGGTCGGCAGCCGCACGAACAGGAGGGCGAGCAACACGACGATCGCCACATAGATCAACGCATAACGCACCCACTTGCCGAGGATCGAGCCGACTCCGGACTCGTAGCGCCCGGCCATGCGATCGAAGTTGCGGTTGAACCAGCCGAAGAAGCGGATCGTCCTGGCGTGCTGGCCCTTGGGTCTGGCCTTCAGCATCGTGGCACAGAGCGCCGGCGTGAGGGTCAGCGCGACGATGACCGAGAACACCATCGCGGCGACGATGGTGATCGAGAACTGGCGGTAGATCACGCCGGTGGATCCCCCGAAGAAGGCCATCGGCACGAACACCGCGCAGAGCACCAGGCCGATGCCGACGAGCGCACCGGTGATCTCGTCCATCGACTTGCGCGTCGCCTCGAGCGGCGACAGGCCTTCTTCCTCCATGACCCGCTCGACGTTCTCGACAACGACGATGGCATCGTCGACGAGCAAGCCGATCGCCAGCACCATGGCGAACATGGTCAGGGTGTTGATCGAGTAGCCGAGCAGGGACAGCACGCCCAAGGTGCCGAGCAGCACCACGGGCACCGCGATCGTCGGAATCAGCGTGGCGCGCCAGTTCTGCAGGAACAGGTACATCACCAGGAAGACGAGCAGGATGGCCTCGAACAGCGTGACGACCACCGCCGAGATCGATTCCTTAACGAAGGGAGTGGTGTCGAACGGCACGACGACCTCGACGCCGGTCGGCAGGGACGCCGAGAGGGCGGCGACCTTGGCCTTCACCGCGGTGGCGGTCGACAGCGCATTGGCACCGGTCGCCAGGTTGACGGCCATGCCGGTGGCCGCCTTGCCGTTGAAGCGCGAGAGAACCGCGTAGTTGTCGGCGCCGAGCTCGACGCGTGCCACGTCGCGCAGGTGCACGGCGGCGCCATCGAGGGTTGTGACGAGCAGGATGTTCTCGAACTGCTCCACGGTCTCCAGGCGGCGCTGCGACGTGATGGTGGCGTTCAGCTGTTGCCCGGCGACCGCCGGCGTGGCGCCGAGCTGCCCGGCCGACACCTGCGCGTTCTGCGTCAGCACCGCGGCGCTCACGTCCGACGGCATGAGCTTGTAGCTCGCCATGCGGGCCGGGTCGAGCCAGATGCGCATCGCGTACTGCGCACCGAAGACCTGCACGTTGCCGACTCCTTCGACCCGGCTCAGCGGATCCTGCAGGTTGGTGGCGAGGAAGTCCGACATGTCGTTGGCGCTGAGACGGCCGTCGGTCGAGACGAAGCCGATCACCATCAGGAAGTCGGCCGCCGACTTGGTTACCGTGACGCCCTGCGACTGCACCGATTGGGGCAGGAGCCGGGTCGCGAGCTGCAGCTTGTTCTGTACCTGGACCTGTGCGATGTCGGGATCGGTGCCGGCATCGAAAGTGAGCGTGATGCGCGAGGCGCCGGCCGAGTCGGAGGTCGACGACATGTACGTCAGGCCGTCGAGGCCCGTCATCCTCTGCTCGATGATCTGCGTCACCGAATCTTCGACGGTCTGCGCCGACGCGCCCGGATAGGTGGCACTGATCGAGACGGTGGGCGGGGCGATTTGGGGGTACTGGGCAATGGGCAGCGTCAGGATCGACAAGCCCCCGGCCAGCATGATGACGATCGCGAGCACCCACGCGAAGACCGGTCGGTCGATGAAGAAGCGGGCCATGCCGTTCCCGGATCTCGGCCGCTAGCGCTGGGAACCGGATGCGGCGACCGGCATGGCTTCAACTGTCTTGACGGTAGCCCCCGGGGCCACCTTCTGGACGCCGGCGACGATGACCCGCTCGCTGCTGCGCAATCCCGAGGTGACGATCCAGCCGCCGTCCCTCGTCCCGGCGGTCACGACCGTGCGCTGTTCGACCTTGCTGTCGGGGCCCACCACCAGCGTGACGGCGTTGCCCTTGGCGTCGCGCGTGATGGCGGGCTGCGGAACGACCAGCGCCTGCTCGTCGATGCCCACCTGCAACAGGACACGAACGTACATGCCGGGCAGCAGATCCCGGCGCGGATTGGCGAATACGGCGCGCAGCGTGATGCTGCCGGTGGCCGGGTCGACGGTGGCCTCGGCAAGTCGCAGCTGGCCGGTTTCGGGGTAGACGCTTCCGTCCTCGAGCCGGAGGCGCAAGGTGGGGCGACGATCGGCTTCGCGCGTGAGCTTTCCGCTTTCCACCTCGCGTCGGAGCCGCATCAGGTCGCCGCTCGACTGAGCGACGTCGACGTAGATCGGATCGATCTCCTCGATGATCGCGAGGGCAGCCGGCTGACTCGCGGTGACCAGTGCCCCCTGGGTGACGCTCGAGCGCCCGATGCGCCCGGAGATCGGCGCCGTGATGCGCGTGAAGCCGAGGTTGACGCGCGCCGCCCGCAAGGCCGCGTCGGCCGATGCCAGATCGGCCTCGGCCTGGCGGAGCGCGGCCACAGCATCCTCGCCCGTCTGCTTGCTGACGGCCTCGATCGCCGCCAGCTGTCCGTACCGGTTGGCCTTCGAGCGCGCGGCGGCGAGGTTGGCCGCTGCTTTCGAGCGCACCGCCACGGCACTGTCAGCGGCGGCCTGGAACGGGGCGGCGGCGATCAGGTACAGCGTGTCGCCGGCCTTGACATCGCTGCCTTCGCGAAAGACGCGCTTCTCGATGATGCCGCCTACTTGGGGCCGGACTTCGGCGGTCAGGGAGGCGGTGGCGCGGCCTGCCAGCTCCGTGGTCACGGCCACGGGTTGGGGCCGAAGCGTGAGTACCGCGACCTCGACCGGCGCCGCGACCGGAGCGGGCATGTCCGCCTTGCCGCAGGCCGCCAACGCCAGGGACAGGGCTGCCGCAGGCAAGACTGGCTTCGGTATCGGGTACGTCATGCCGGCTCACTTTGCGTTGCTGGCGAGGCCGGGCGCCAAAGCAGGAGTCGCGGTCCGCCGTCCCATGGCAAAGGATGTGCCCTGAGACGAGGAGGAGCACGAATCGCCACCGCGATCGGCTGCTGGAGCAGCAGCAACCAACTGGAGACGAAATCATGCGCACGCCGAAGTTTTCGACCCTTCTCGTGCCTGTTCCCCTGCTCTTTCTGGCTTCGCTCGCATCGGCTCAGACCGGCAGCCCACTCGCCTTCGAGAGTACTGGTGAGCACCAGGGTCAGAGCGGGTTGGTCGTCTGGCAGTGGCGGCTTTCGACTCGATGCAAGCCTGAGCGACAGGCCAGCGTAGATCGAATGCTTATCTCGGTTCTCATCACTGAAGTCCCGTTGGCATCAGCCTACTCAGGCACCGGCTTGCGGCGTGGTCTCCGGCGCGTAGAAGATCCTCCAGGTGCCCATGAACGTCGCTGCAATCAGCGGACCAACCACGACGCCACTCAGTCCGAATGTTGCGATGCCGCCGAGCGTCGAGAGCAGGATCAGATAGCCTGGCAGGTCGGTGTCGCGGCCAACCAGAATCGGCCGCAGGATGTTGTCGACCAGCGTGAGCACGACGGTGCCGAACAGGATCAGGACGACGCCCTTCCATACCGTGCCGGTAAAGATGAAGTAGATGGCGATCGGTGCCCACAGCAGGCTCGCGCCGACCGCAGGCAGCATTGACAGCAGCCCGAACACCACGCCCCAGAACGTCGGACCCTGGATGCCTAGCCAAGTGAGCATCAGCCCGCCCAGGACGCCCTGCGCGGCGGCCATCAAGACGCCGCCCCTAATGGTGGCGCGCACGACGGTGACAAGCATCGCAGCGAGGTCTTGCTTCACCTCGCTCGCAAGTGGAATCGGGTCGAGGATACGCTTTGCAAGCGAAGCACCGTCGCGCAGCAGGAAGAACAGCAGGTACAACATGACAAGCAAGCTGATCGCGAAGTTCGCGGTGTCGAGGCCGAAGCTAAACATCTGGGTGGCAAGGAAGCGGGCCACCGCCATCGACAGGGCGGCCACCTTTGCCTGCAGCGCAGCGAGGTCGCCAACGCCGAGCTGATCGAGCGCTGCGACAGCCCAAGGCGGCAGGCCGGCGGCAATGCGCAAAAGGAACGCGCCGAAGTCGAGTCGACCCGACGCGACATCGGCGTACACGCCAGCGGCTTGGCCGAGCAGCGAGCTCGCGATCAGGACGAGCGGGATGCCAACCAGGGTGCAGATAGCGAGCAACGTCAACAACGCCGCAGTCGTTCGGCGTTTCCGCGTCAGCTGCAACAGCCATCGATAGAGCGGCGTGAACAGGATTGCGAGGACGACCGCCCAGAAGATCGCGCTGGCGAAGGGCTGCAGGACGACCCAGACGAATGCGATCGTGATCGCCGCCAGCGCCAGCAACAGCGCCATGCGCTCACGCCTCAGCGTCCGCACGTCGTCACAGCCTTCTTGAAGACTTGCTCGACTATTCCTTTATCGGTGCAACGATGCAAGGCGATGGCAGGGGTGCGCGCGCCGTCGACCTTGTTCGGGTACCTCCTCAAGAAGGGCAGGTAGTCGGGCGCAGTCGAATAGAGGGCGCGTCCGATGCCGTAGGACTCCGGCTTTGACCGAGGCGTCGGTGGCGATGACGATGATCCCGGACGACCACGACTCCTAAAATGAAGTGCCCGCGCATCGCCGTCGCGAGCCGGTCGTTTCTGTCCGAGTACGCACAATGATCGCGAAGCGTTAAGCTCGATCCACCGACCAGGAGCTCCCCAGGACTTCGGATGGCAAGCCTCGACGCCTTGATGCTCGCCAGGATCCAGTTCGGATTCACGATCTCCTTTCACATCATCTTCCCGGCACTGACGATCGGCATGGCGAGCTATCTCGTCGTGCTAGAAGCGCTCTGGCTGAAAACGAAGCAGCAGGTCTACCGCGATCTCTATCTCTTCTGGTCCAAGGTCTTCGCCGTCAACTTCGCGATGGGCGTGGTCTCGGGATTGGTGATGGCCTACCAGTTCGGCACGAACTGGAGCGCCTTCTCCGATTTCGCCGGCGCCGTCACCGGGCCGCTGCTGGCCTACGAAGTGCTGACTGCGTTCTTTCTCGAGGCCGGCTTTCTCGGTGTGATGCTGTTCGGCTGGTCACGCGTCGGCCCCGGGTTGCACTTCTTCGCGACGCTGATGGTGGCCGTCGGAACCCTGGTCTCCGCAACCTGGATCCTGGCCTCGAACAGCTGGATGCAGACGCCGCAGGGCTACGCCATCCTCGACGGCCGGGTCGTGCCGATCGACTGGCTGGCGGTGATCTTCAACCCCTCGTTCCCGTATCGGCTGGCGCACATGACGGTCGCCGCCTATTTGGCGACGGCACTCGTCGTCGGCGCGGCAGGCGCATTCCATCTGCTCCGTGGCCGCGACGACGCCGCCATCCGCACGATGACTTCCATGGCGATGTGGATGCTGCTGCTGGTCGCGCCGATCCAGGTCCTCATCGGTGACCTGCACGGCCTGAACACGCTGGCGCACCAGCCGGCGAAGATCGCCGCCATCGAAGGCCACTGGGAGAACCGGCCGGGCGAGGGCGTGCCGCTGACGTTGATCGGCTGGCCCGACATGGAGCGCGAGATCAACCATTTCGCGGTCGAACTTCCGCGTCTCGGCAGCCTCATCCTCACCCACACCTGGGACGGCCAGTTTCCCGGGCTCAAGTCGTACCCGCGCAGCGACCGGCCCAACGCGACGGTCGTGTTCTGGTCGTTTCGAATCATGGTCGGCCTGGGCCTGCTGATGCTCGCGCTCGGCTTCTGGTCGCTCTGGGCCCGCTGGCGCGGCTCGCTGTACCGGTCGCGGGCGCTGCTCCGCTCGGCTGTCGTGATGGCACCGGCCGGCCTGATCGCAATCCTCGCCGGATGGATCACGACCGAGGCGGGCCGCCAGCCCTGGGTCGTCTACAACGTCATGCGAACGGCGGACGCCGTTTCGGCGCATGACGCGACACAGCTCGGCATTTCGCTCGCGTTGTTCGTCGTCGTGTATTTCGTGTTGTTCGGGGCCGGCACGGTCTACGTGTTGCGCATCCTCGCCCATGGTCCGGCCGAACAGGCCGCCGAGGACGAACCCCAGGGCGGACCGGGGCAGCCTCATCAGCCGGCCAGGCCGATGTCGGCCGCTCCCGACCGGCTCGACACGGCGCCGGCCGCGCCGACTACGGACTGAACCCGATGGGCATCGATCTGCCCCTGATTTGGGCTCTCATCATCCTGTTCGGCGTCATGATGTACGTGATCATGGACGGGTTCGATCTCGGGATCGGCCTGCTCTATCCGTTCATGCCGGGCAAGGCCGAGCGCGACACGATGATGAACACCGTCGCCCCGATCTGGGACGGCAACGAGACATGGCTGGTGCTCGGCGGCGCCGGACTGCTCGCTGCGTTCCCGCTCGCCTACTCGGTCATCCTGACCGCCTTCTATCTGCCCATCATCTTCATGCTGCTCGGCCTGATCTTTCGCGGTGTCGCCTTCGAATTCCGCTTCAAGGCCAGCGATGCGCGGCGGCGCTGGTGGGACGGGGCCTTTATCGGCGGCTCGGTCGTGGCCACCTTCTTCCAGGGCATCGTCCTCGGGGGCTTCGTCGGCGGCATCAAGGTCACGGGGCGCGCCTACGGCGGCGGCGTGCTCGACTGGCTGACTCCATTCGCCGTCTTCACCGGCATCGCGCTTCTCGTCGCCTATGCGCTCCTCGGCTGCACTTGGCTCATCATGAAGACCGCGGGCGACCTGCAGGCACGCATGATCCGGCTAGCCCGTCCGCTCAGCTGGGGCCTACTGTTCGCGATCCTCGCGATCAGCGTTTGGACGCCGCTAGCGAATTCCGACATCGCCCGCCGCTGGTTCAGTGCACCCAACATCTTCTGGTTCGCGCCGGTACCGGTGCTGGTCGCCGTGGCGTTCTATTGGCTGCTGCGCGCGCTGCGCGGCGCGCCGCACGGCGGCCCTTTCCTGCTCACTCTCGGTCTAGTCTTCCTGGGCTACAGCGGCCTCGGCATCAGCCTGTGGCCGTACATCATTCCGCCATCGGTTTCGATCTGGCAGGCCGCCGGGCCGCCGCAAAGCCTCGGCTTCACGCTCGTCGGCGCCCTGCTGGTCATCCCAATCATCCTCGGCTACACGGGCTTTGCGTATTACGTTTTCCGCGGGAAGGTCGGCGACGGCTACGAGTGATGGCTGAGCCCGAACCAAGGCATCTCCGGCCGCACTGGTTGCACCGTCTTGGCTGGCTGGTGCTACTGTGGCTTGGAGGCGTCGTCAGCATGGGATTGGTCGCAGGAACGCTGCGCTTGGTGATGGCCTGGGCCGGCCTGCAGCGCTAGTCTCGCTCCGCGGGAAACGTTCAAGCGGCTTGCCTCGGCACGGTCGAGCGGATCGATGCCGATGCAGTCGTGTGCTGCACGGGTCTGGCCGCCCAAGGCTTCACGGGATGCGGCGCGCGACCTCATGGGCGAGGCGATGCTGCCGTTTCGTCAGGAGCGTTACGTGACCTGCCTCGTTTGGAAGTGCGGAAGAAATTCTCGATGCGTCACGCACCGACTACCAACGTCCGACGTGACCGGACACGAGACGGCTGTTCTCATCGAGTTGCGTCGCAATGGGCTCACTCCGCTAGACGGCGGTTCTGACGACCGTTTGCACGGCTGGGCGACCCGACCCGTCGGCGTGTCAACGCCAAGTTCGAATGTCGCATCTCCGCCCTCGGTAGATCGAGCGCGAAGAGTGGACGCCGATACTTGCGAGCGGCATGAACTTGGGGCCACGGGGGTGGTTCCGGAGCGATAGACGAGAAGGCGTGGCGATGAGACTATGCAATCTGCGCGGCGGCTCGGGACTCATCGGGATGCATGGCTGGTGTTCGTGCAAAGAGAGGGTGACCCACATTTCAGGTTGGGCATTTTGGCTATCACTCATCTGCAGTTCTCCAGACACGTAGGGCTAAGCACATGTCCACCTGGCAGGAAGCTAAGGCCGCTCACACCGCGCTATCGGACGTCGCGGCGCAGGCATAGGAGGCACGAGGAGATGAGGATCCTAATGCCGGTGGATGGCAGCATCCAAAGCAACGCTGCGATCGACTTTGTGTCTGGACGGGTCACGCTTCTCCATCAGGCGCCAGTCATTCGGTTGCTCAACGTGCAGCCCCAGATTTCTGCGCGCATCGCAAGAGCAATCGGGCGAGAGAGCGCGCGCGCGATCCTGCGTGAGCAGGCAGGGGACGTCCTTCGCCCAGCACTGGCGCGACTACAGAGAGCGGGCGTAGCGGCACGATCCAGCTTCACGCAGGGCGGTAGCTCTACCGCCATCGCCGACGTCGCCGTCCGCGGGCGGTTCGATCTGATCGTGATGGGGTCACACGGGCGTTCGGGTCTGAAGGGCCTGCTGTTCGGATCCATGACCAACGCAGTCCTGGCCGCATGCACCGTCCCCCTGCTTGTCGTGCGCAGCGGCAACGCCCCAGAAGGAGATTCACTCGTGGTGGGCGTCGCGGTGGACGGCAGCAAGTACGCTCTGGCGGCTGCTCGCTGGGCGCTTGAACATCGAGATTTGTTTGGTGCCGATCCTCGGTTTCAGGTCATCCATGTGCTTTCCGCGGATCCTCAGGACGATTCCGGGACAGATGCATTCGAGAAGGTGGTTGCACCTGTGCGCAGGTTGTTCGCCAAGGCGACCCTTGAACCGACGACGATCTGCCTGCGCAGTCGAGACCCGGGGGACGCAATCGCGGGTCATGCCATCAAGCGGCGCATCGACGTGATCGTGCTCGGTTCTCACGGACGTGGCGCGCTGCTGTCCGTCGTCATGGGCTCGGTCGCGATGCGGGTTGCGGCAAAGTGCGAGAAGCCTCTGCTACTCATCCGCGAGGCAACAGCGATTCCAGATTAGGTGGAAGAGCGATGTCACAACGACAAAGCTGAGGGCGTCGAAACAGCAGCGCCAACAACGTGGGCTCAGAAGCCGGACTTCCGCGAGCCACCGCTGAGGCTGCACGACGACGCCGACTTCTGGGACTTCCGCCAAGATGATGCCGACTACTTCGACCAACCTGGGCGGTATTCCGCAGCATGCGCTGTTCGGCGCTGGAGGAAGCAAGGCGCTGAAGTCATTTGGGCGTCTACCGCTCCGCGGCACGCGACTTCCGCAACGCTACAGCGCAGCGCGGGCACATCCTCGATTCGTAGGTCCCCGTGTGGCGCTCGACCTGAGCGGCTACCGACGATCTATTGCCTGCGCGAGTCCCTGCAACACCTCGCACAGAGGTAGAGAGAACATTCCGAGCAGCTCGAAGCCGAACAGCCAATCCGGCAATGCGGGCAGGGCAATGTGCGAGTCGTCGTGCACTCGCTGACAGGACCGTCTACCATTCGAGTCATATTGCAGTGTCAGCTCCGCCTCGTGGCAAGTCGCGCCTCACACGACGCGCGCGGCTGGCAGTCGGCCGCGCACTCCTGAGCCCGGCGATCCCTCACAAGTTCCTCTTTTAGCGCAACTCCTCGATCGCTGGGCGCCATGCCGGCGCGTAGGTGCCCGCGGCGTACTGCGAGCGGTCGCCGCTGTCGTAGGAGTGCTCTGTACAAGCACTGTTCCTCGAAGAGCGGACGCTTACCGTTGGATCATGCGCGGCTTTGCGCGGCTGATCCGTCTCGATCTAGTCGGCACATCTGTGCCTATGCATTGCATCCGCGGGCGAAGTTGCTGCCGCGGGATGAGTAGGGGCTTGCCATGAACGGATATGAATTGAGGATGCACGACAACGTCGATCTGCACATGCTGCTCGATCGACTCCATCGAAACGAAGTTGATGTCCGAGAGCGGCTCGCAAGACGTGTCGAAGCGTTGGGCGGTCTCGACGCGATCAGCGATCCTCTTTACCAGAGGCACTATTTCGCGGTGGAGTCACTGAAGGCGCAGCGCGTCGGAGTGGAAAGCGAGCTCGCTCGGCGAGAGGGTCTTGGTGAAATGAGGGACACCACGGTTCGACGCTGGTTCGACCGGCGCGTCCGCCGGCCGGCGGAGCATTGGGTCGGCCGGGTATTCGAGGAACTCGCGCGCTTGCACAGGGAGGTGCTCGAGACCGTGAGGCGCGGGTTCGCTGTTCCGGGGGATGGCGCAGCGCGGTGATCGTTACTTGATGACCATGACCGGAATCGGCGAGAGTTGCAACACCTTCATTGCGACGCTACCGAGCAAAAGTTTTGCAACGCCGCTGCGTCCGTGCGAGCCCATCGCAATCAGGTTGGCGCCCGTCGATTCGGCAGCCGAAATGATTCCCGCCGCGGCTTGCGCGTGTTCAACGACCAATGTCTCGCATTGCACGCCTCGCGCAGCGGCGGCCTGGACGATCCGTTCGAAGGCCTGCGTTGCAGTTTGACGTGATGCCGCCAAGTAGGCGTCCAACCCTTCTTGGCGAGCGTATCCGACGCCCGTGAAGGGATAGGGCTCTACTACGTAGACCGCTTGCAACGGCGCCCCGGCCCACTTGGCGATCGTGATCGCTGCATCAGCGGCTGCGATCGAGACGTCGGAGCCGTCGGTCGGCAGCAATACTCGGCGGAACATAAGCGTTCTCCTTCTGGCAGCGGGCGATGGTGGATGGCCGGCCCTCCAGGCATTTTGCACGCCGGGCGCGCCGTGGCCCAGCGCCCCTCTTGTTGTGCACGTGCCAGCGAGTCCATTTCCGGTTGCGAACGAACCGTATAGCGACCAAGATCGGGTCGGAGGTCACCATGAGCACACTGACGAGCATCGTCGCCGCCACCGATTTGTCGGGCTCGTCGGCGCATGCCAGCCACCGCGCCGCCTGCCTGGCGCAGATGCACCAAACCCAGCTGACGTTGGTTCACGTGTTGGCCGCGAGCGCGCTCGACGAACTGCGCCGCGCTGATGACGCGGCGTCTGCGCACGTCGTCGAGGACGACGCGCGCTCGCGGCTGCACGCACTGGCCCTCGAGCTCGGTCAGCGCCATGAACTGCCTGTGGCGGAGCAACTGCGGACGGGCCACCCGATGCAGGAGATCGTTCGTTTGGCCGACGAGCTCAATGCCGACCTTGTCGTTACCGGGACGCGCGGCGGGGGTCTCATGCGCGGCGTGGTCGTTGGCTCCACTGCCGAGCGGATCGCCAGATTCACCAGGCGGCCGGTGCTGATGGTGCGGCAATCGGTGCACGAGCCGTTCCGGCGTGTGCTGGTACCCGTGGACTTCTCACCCTGGAGTCTTGAGGCGGCGCGACTGGCCGTTCGCATCGCGCCTGAGGCCACGGTAGTGCTGATGCATGCCGTCGAGGTACCTTTCGAGCGCCGCATGCGTTCATCCGGGGTCACCGACCAGGCGATCACCCGTAGCCGTGCTCACTTGCGCGCCGAGGCGCAGCGCAAGCTTGGTGAGCTCGCCGCGCAGACTGGCCTGGCGCCTGAGCGACTACGCCAATCCATCACGGAAGGGGATGACCCGTGGATTCTGATAGCGCAGCAGGAGCAGGAGCATGACTGCGATCTCATCGTGATGGGGCGCCAAGGCCGCCATGCGCTGGAAGAGCTGATGCTGGGCAGCACGACGACAAAGGTCGTGGCCGAGTGCAGTGCCGACGTGCTTTTGTCGATCCACAGGACAGCGAAGCCGTGAAGGCAGCACCAGTCCAGCCTTGCGCCCAGTGACAGTCCTGGGCGGCACCAAACTCACCGTCGCGGCGCCTCCGTTCGTCGACGGCAGCACCCTGGGTGCGCCGCATGCATGCTGTCGAGAGTTGACGACTGGCTAAGTCATGTAGTCGCCACTAGCCTCCGGCTGGAAGAGGATCGCGTCCACTTCCGCCGTCCGCTCGGTGCCGTCCGGAGACTCCCAACGCACCGTCGCACCGACCTGCTGACCCAGCAGACTCAGGCCGATCGGCGACAGAACGGACACGAAGCCGAACTGCGGCTCGGCGTCGTGGGGATAGCACAAGGTCAGCTTGCGCTTGACCCCGTCGGGGCCAAAGCGCAGTAGCACCTGCGAGTACATCGTCACGATGTCCGAGGCAACCCTTCGAGATGGCACGACACGAGCGTCATCGAGCACTGCGTCGATGCTTTGCGACCTAGGCAGGCGATCTTTCAAACCTCGACTGGAGAGCGTCGCCAGCCGCACATGATCCAATTCCGTGAGAACGCGCTCAGGCCCTTGAATGTTCATTTTCAATCCTTGCATGGTTGCGAAGCCCGATCACGGGTGTCGCATGTCGCGCGGGCTTAGTGCCCGACGACCTCAATGCGCTGGAATAGAGGAGATCGTCGGGCTCAGGGGTGCGCGGCGAGCGCAGGACAGGACAGTCCTGTATGGACAGGCGATTCCCACAGCCACGAGCACAAGCAGGCATCGACATTGGCGCCGCGCGCACGTCGATGCTGAGGACTCGGGGTCGGAATCAGCGTGAACATGCAGCGATTTTACGTCGAGACCTTGCCCGCGACAACGATATCGGCAACGCGCGCAAGGTGATTGCGGCCCCGCGCCGCGCGATTCGTCGAGCTCAACAGGAAGTCGTCACGACGCTGCCAGTCGCGGCCTCGAATCATGCGAGCGCACCAACGGCAATTGGCTGCGCTGGCGCCCTCGGTCTGTTCAGCTCGTCCTTCGCGTTGAGACCAGGACGTCCGCGCTGCCTTCTGCAATCACCATGCGCGTCGTGCTCCCGAGCAGCAGTTCCTCAAGCACGTGACGGCCGTGTTTGCCGATGACGATGAGGTCGCAATCTTGTTCCAGCTCCTGTTGAACGATTTGCATCCAAGGATCGGCACGCTCGGACGCAGTGATTGCGAGCCAGTCTTCGCGAAGACCGACCGTCGCTCCGAACTCGTCCAGGCGACGTTTGGCCTCGCTCGTCGCGGTGTCGCGGTATCGCGCAATCTGGCTCTCGGACGCGACCATGCGCAATCTGCCCTCGAAAGGAAGCTCAACGGCGTGCATGAGCACCAGCTGGGCGCCTGGTGCGACCAACCGGGCCAGCTCGATCGACGCGGCACTCCACGGAGAGAAGTCCACCGGGACGAGAACCCTTCGGTACGGCTCGTGCGCGGCCTGCCGGACCATGAGTACCGGACGCGCCGAGCGCCTCGCGACCCGCTCGGCCGTGGAGCCGGTGACCACCCCGCGAAAGAAGCCGGCACCGCGTGTTCCGGTGACCAGCAGGTCGGCGTCGATCGCATCCGCGAGCCGCGCCAGCTCCTGGACGGGATTTCCGATGGCCACCTGCTCGGTGATGCTGAGGTCGTGCCGCCGGCCGAGCTGGACTGCCTGCGCGTGAAGTCGGTCGCGGGCGTCCCTCTCCACGAGAGACCTCGCCTGATCTCCGTCGCCGATCAGGCGACGCAGATCGTCAAGGGCGGTGTCGACGAGCGCATGGACCAGCGTCAACTGGGCACCGTTCGCTTGTGCCAGGCGGGCCGCTCGATCGGCCGCGTGTCGGGATGCGCCGGACAAGTCCGTAGCCGTCAGGATGGATCTCATTTCACTCATGGTGCAACTCCGAGAGATCCATGCACTCTGCATGAGCGAAGTACAGGTTGCAACCCTTGGGCGCGTGCGCGCACTAGCCGGCGATGAGTTCGCTGACGCGGCGCCGCAGCACAGGCAGCAAGTCAGAGTCGAACCATGGATTCGCCTTGAACCAAGCGATGTTGCGAGGTGACGGATGCGGCAGTGGAAGCATGCGGGGAGCGTGTGCGCGCCAGTTCCTGGTCGTCGCTGTCACAGACGCATGGCCGCTCTGCCGCAGGAAGTGGGCCTGCGCGTACTGGCCGACAAGCAGCGTGAGCTCGATCCGCGGCAGCTTCGCGAGCAGGTGGTCTAGCCACAGCTCGGCGCACTCGCGTCGCGGCGGCATATCGCCGCTCGCCGCGCGTCCTGGAAAGCAGAAGCCCATCGGCAGGATCGCCACGCGATCCCGGTCATAGAACGTCTCGGCGTCGATGTCCATCCAGGCGCGCAGGCGCTCGCCGCTGCGGTCGTCCCATGGCACGCCGCTCGCATGTGCCTTCGCTCCGGGCGCTTGGCCGACGATGAGAATGCGCGCGGTCGTGCCCGCCTGCAACACCGGGCGAGCGCCGAGCGGGAGATGCGCGTCGCAGGCACGGCACGCGCGCACGGCCCTGAGCAGCCCGTCGAGTGTTCGTTGGAGCTTGCCGGACGGGAGCGCGTCCGGGTGCGATTTCGGTCGCGCGCCGCTCGGCGATGCCATGCCTCAGGAACCCGTCGACCCGCGCAACCCGGCCAGCTCGCTCTGCAGCGCCGCGATCCGCGCTTGCGCGCCGGCGTCCTTCGCGAAGCGATCGTTGCCCGGTCGGCCGATCGCCACCGAGCCGACGACCTCTCCGTCAGGCGTCGTGATCAGCCCGAAGCTCAGCTCTACGTACAGCTTGCGTCCGTCCTTGTGCAGCCCGCGGGTCATTCGGACCTCGCCGGCATGTCGGGTCTTCCCGTCTTCGATCGCCTTGTGAAAGCCGCTCCAGTGCGCGGTTCGGAACCTCTCGGGAACGATGATGTCCAGGCTCGCGCCGATCGTCTCTTCGGCGGAAAAGCCGAAGAGAGCTTCGGCGCCGCGATTCCAGATCCGGATGTGCCCGCTAGGGTCGGCGAAGATCACCGCTTCCCAGGCCTGCTGGACGATGGCGGTGCACAAGAGCGGTTCGGACATCCGCATCGACGTTACGCCTTCACGGCCGTCCATCCGTTGATCCATCGGCGCGCCAACCACCGGCCGAACGACGACGCACTCGAGCGCGTGTAGGCCTCTGCCGCCATCTTGATCGCGTCGGCCTGGGTCGGATAGGTGTGGATCACGCGCGCGACGGTGCTGAGGCCGATCCCGGCAACCATCGCCAGCGAGATGCCGTTGATCATTTCGCCGGCGTGCCTCGCGACGACGGTGGCGCCGAGGATCGTGTCGGTCCCGTCACGAACGTGGATCTTGGCAAAGCCGTCCTCCTCGCCGTCGGCGATCGCGCGATCGACTTCGTGCATCGGCACCGTGTACGTCTTGACGGGAATGCCGCGCTCGCGCGCCTGCTTGACGTAGAGGCCGACGTGTGCGACTTCGGGATCGGTGTAGGTGCACCAGGGGATGGTCAACGCGCTCAGCCGCCTTCGGCCGAGCAGGAGGGCATTGCGCACGACCAGGCCGGCCGACGCGACGGCAGTGTCGACGAACTGGTGCTCGAGACACACATCGCCCGCTGCGTAGACGCGCCGGTTCGAAGTCCGCAGGAAATCGTCGACGTGGATGCCGGCTTCCGCGTCGTAGGCGACGTCCGCCGCCTCCAGATCGAGTCCGCCGACCGCCGGAACGCGGCCGATTCCGGTCAGGATGTGGTCGACCACGATCGTTGCGACGTTGCCGTCATTGATGGTCTCGACATGCCGTTTCCCGCCCTCGACCTTGACGTGGACGGCTTTGGTGTTGAGATGGACTTCGACACCGTCGCGCGCGAGCGAGTCCGAAACCATTTGCGCCGCGTCGCGCTCCTCCTTCGGCAAGAACAGCGGCGCGCTGTGGGCGATCACCACCCGCGAGCCGAAGCGGGCCAGCGCCTGTGCCATTTCGCAGCCGATGGGGCCGCCGCCGATGACGAGCAAGCTGGCGGGCAGCGCCGTCAGATCGAAGACCGTTTCGTTGGTCAGGTGGCCGGCTTCGGCCAATCCTGGAATCGTCGGCAGCATCGCACGCGAGCCGGTGGCGACGAGAGCCTTCTTGAAGCGCAATCGGATGCCGTCGACGTCGACGGCATCGCCGCTGACGAAACGCGCGCCACCGAAGAACACGTCGATGCCGATTTCGGCCAGACGCTTCGCCGAATCGACCCGACTGACGCGCGCCCGGATCCGCCGCATGCGCTCCATCACCATCGCGAAGTCGACATGGATGTCGTTCGGGACGCAGGCACCGTAGTTGGCGGCGTTGCGCATGTCCGCATACACACGTGCAGTGCGGATCAGTGGCTTCGACGGGATGCAGCCGTAGTTGAGGCAGTCGCCGCCGAGCAGGTCGCGCTCGACGAGCGCAACGGTCGCGCCAAGCGCGGCGGCGCCGCGAGCGGCGGCCAGCCCCGCCGGTCCGGCACCGACGATCAGCATGTGATAGCGGTCGCGCGGCCGAGGGTTGCGCCAGCCCGGCGGTCGCACGCTGTCGAGGAGCTCGCGATCGTAAGGGCCCCCGGCGGGATGCTTGAAGTGCGCAGAGCCTTGCAACATCGGCGGAACGGATGGCGGTCGAGCCGCTACGACAGCCAGCCGCCGCGAAATCCTGCGCAGCGCAGTCCCGAACGGATCAAGGGGTTGGCGCGGCCCAGGCGCCACAGCAGCCCGGAGCGGTAGTTTTCGATCATCAGCACGATCATCCCCTGGTCGAGCCCGAAAGCGCCTTCCGAGACCCAGCCACGCGGGCCGGCTTCGCTCACGGTCTCGTTGAAGCCACTCGCATGGATCCATTCGTCGCTGGCACCTTGCCCCTGACGTGCCATGCTCCGCAGTGCCGGCAAGACGATCTCCGGCGCGAACGGCAGCGACGAGAGCGCCGAGGGCCCGCTGATCGTCCCGTCGTCGGGGCCGTAGGGAACGCCGCGCGCCGCATAGCCGTAGAACGCCTGGTGTCGGCCAGCGACAAGTCGCGGCTGCGCGCTTGGGCCATCGTCCGCGGAAAGTCCCCAGCGGTCGGCGCCGTAGCCGGCGAAGCTGCGAGGGTTGCGCGTCGCGTATTCGCGCTGGACGTACGTCGCGCGACGGCTGTTTTCGAAGTAGTCGCAGTCCTTTTCGCGCATGAAGACGTCCTGGATGCCACGAAAATCGATCCACGCATGCGAGTACTGGTGGATGAAGAGCGGGCCTGCGTAGAGGAGATCGTGTCCGTACAGGTTCTCCCACTGGTAGGTCACGGTCCAGGCCGGATAGCTCTCGTCGCTCAGCGGATGCGTCGGCGAGCCGAGGCCGAGCACGTAGAGAAGGATCGCCTCGCTGTAGCCCTCCCAGCCGTAGTTCAGGAAGCCGCATTCGGGCTTCCAGCCATGCGTCACCGCTCCTTTCTCGCGCTGTGCCCAACGCCAGTCGACCCGGCGGTACAGCGCCTCGGCCAGACGACGCAACTCGCTCTCGTCTTGCGAATCGCCATCGAAATACGCGCCCACCGTCAGCATTCCTGCAATCAGGAGCGCAGTGTCGATCAGCGAGATTTCGGAGCGCCACATCCGCGTTCCGCTGCGCATGTGGAGAAAGTGGTAGTAGAAGCCGTGATACCCCGTGGCTTGCGGGCTTCCGGACTGGTCGCTCGAGTTGAAAAAGCGCAGTGTCGCGAGCGCGCACGTCACCGCATCGGCGCGTTCCATCCAACCGCGTTCGACGCCGACCGGGTACGTGGAAAGCGCGAATCCCACGACTGCGATGCTCGAGGGCGCGCCGGGGCGCGTCGTGTCGGCGATCAATCCGTTGACCGGATTCGCATTGCGGCGGAAATACTCGAATGCCGTGCGCTGCACGCGTTCGAGGAGGGCCTCGTCGCTTTCATGGCGTGCCCCTGGCGTGGTCTCGGCCTTCTGCCGAATCGCATCGCACGAGGCTGCCGATGTCGAGCTCGCCGACCGTGTCAAATAGTGACTACGCACGAGCGTCTTGTACACCGTCACGAGATGGCACCGTGATCGGCGTCTGAACAGCCTTTCAAACCGAGCGGCACCGGCATCCGAGCAGCCACTCGATCGGCAGCAGCGACGTCAGATACGTTCCGGGCCGCCTCCAGAAGACTACCTTGAGCTCGCGGTCGTGCACGACTTCAGCGCCGACCGCGTGCTCGACCCAGCGCAGCGCGAGCCATGGCCGCGGCCGCCGGCGCGCGCCGCGCGACGGCGCCGCCTGGAGCCGTTTGAAGTCGAAGCGATTCGTCTTGAAGGATCGAGGCCTGCCACCGCCGAAAGGTGATCAGAGCGACTTCAGATATTCCACAAGATCAACGCGCTGGGCGTCGGTCAGCCCGAGGTTGAGCTCTTTCGGGTCGTTGTAGCGATTCACCACGCACGCGAGATCGTGTCTCACCCGATCTGTCGCGCCGGCCAGGCTGCCGATGTCGGATCCATCCATGCACTTGCCGGTCGTGGGATTCAACGCGCCGGACCCGTCATGGAGATAAGGTGGGTGCTGCCAGATGCCCTTGAGCGGTGTGGAGCGCCATTGCTTCGTCGCCGAGAACTTGATGTAGTTCTTGTCGAGCGCGACGCTGGCGCTGGGCGGGTGCAGGCCAAAAGTGTCCACATCGGTGAACGACGACCCGCTGTGACAGCTCGAGCATTTTGCTTGACCTTCGAACACGGCCTTGCCGCGAGCGACTGCCTGGGCGTCGAGGTCAGACGCAACGGCCCATTTCGCGCCGTCCGTGTCAAGCGCCGGCGCCGCGATGGACCATTGGTAGGCCTCCAGCTGAGGCAGGATGGGAGTGATGAGATCGTCTCCCACGCGGTGATCCACGTTGAGCGGCTTGCCGTTGATGATGAGCCGTTCGTCGAAGAACGTGCCGTGACCGTGCATCTGCACGACCCCGACATAGCGGTTCCAGTAAGACACCGGGCCCGCGGGTTCGTGCGCGGTGTCGCCATCGCCCGTGAAGATGGCCTTGCTCAAGCCCGCCAAACCGAAAGCCGGCGGTATGACCACCGGAATTCCGCCGGCCGCCTTGTAAGCCGCGATGTTTGCGTCGATATCAGGGCCAACCGCAGGATTGCTTCCAGGGTCGGTGTTCACATTGATGCGCGGGTCGTAAAAGCCCGGCCCGAACAACTTGGCCCAAGACGCATATTCGGCTGCCTGCTTTTGCGTGAGCGTCGGAGAAAGCGAAATGATGGTCCCGGGCTGCAAATCGCGATTGGGCCAACCGTCCAAGCGGTTACCGACGATTCCCGCGAGGTTGATTCTGGCCCCTGCCGAACCGGGTGCCGTGATTTGTAGATCCCTGGAGACAGTGGAATGGCACAGCGCGCAGGTGATGCCGACACGATCCAGGTGCAGTTTGCCGTCGGCTCCCTTGCTGACTTTTCCCTTCACGCCGACGACGGCGTTCAGATCGAGCAGTGCAAGCGTCGTTTGCGGATCATCAAGCGGAATGGTGCCGTCGATGACGCCTTCGACGATGTCCGCCGGCAGCGCGGCGGCGTCGATCTTCAGGCCGACCGATGCAGCGGTGAGCGGATCCACGGCCGACTCGATCACCGTGTTCATCTTCAACGCGTCGGTCCAGAACGTCTCGTCGCCGAACGTGTCGAAGCGAAAGGTTTGTTGGCCCGCCGCCACCAGCTGCGGATCGAGCGGCAGTTGCGGCACCTGGCTGGCTGGGACGGGGTCGTCGTCGGAACCACCGCAACCGGCAAGACTCGCGCTGAGCAAGACGGACGCCGCCACCGGCGCCCATGTCTTGCCGATGAAGGTGCTCGTTGGTTTTCCTGTTCGTTTCATGATCGCCTCGATTCAAGATTGACCGTTCCAGCGTCCGGCGCAGTCGCCAACCGCTTGGCCGGTGGATATAGGGGCGGCTCGGCTACTCCACTTTGAGAGTTCCCTTCATGTTCGGGTGGAAGGTGCAGATGTAGGCGTATTCGCCGACAGCGTCGGGCTTGTATCGCCACGAGGCACCAGCGGCGATGCTCTTCGAGTCGAAGACGCCTGCGGCGGTGGCGGTATGCGGGAAGGGATCCTCGTTGCGCCAGACGACGGCGTCGCCCAGCTTCACCGTCAACGCCAGCGGTGCGTAGCTCGTCGCCTTCATCGCGACGGTGTGGGTGACGGGCCGATCGGCGGCAAGCGCCATCCCGACCGCCGACGCGAGCACCAGCACCTGAACCCATTCGGGCCGGGCGGCTCGTCGCAGCGCGTGGCCGGCTGTCGCCAGAGCGCGCGCGAGCATGGTCAGCGTCGCCAGGGTCACTTCTTGCCGAGGTCGGCCTGGATCTGCTTGGCGTGCTCCAGGTGGCCGACGAAGGCCGGGCGGACCGAAACGAGCAATGCCTTCAACTCGGCGTTCTGCGCGCTCGGGATCAAGGTCTTGTCGATCGCGTCAAGCACCTGCTGGTGATATGCCACCTCGTGATCGATGTAGGCCTTGTCGAAGGCGGCTCCCTTGAGCGACTTCAGGCTCTTGAGGTTGTCGTCGCCTCCCTTCTTCAGGCTTTGGCTCGTCGGGTTGTCCTCCGGCACCACCCCCAGCTTCTTGGCGAGCGCAGCCGCCTGTTTGTTGACGCCGGTGTGGTCGGTCACCATCTGCTTGCCGAAGGCCTTCACGTCTGCCGCGCTGGCCTTCGACTCGGCGAGATGGCCCGCGTCGATGTCGACCTGGTTCGCGACCACCACAATCGAGGCGATCTGGGCGTCGCTCGGAGCCTGGGCAGCGACTCCTGCGCTGGAGAGGATCAACGTGGCGGCGAACAAAAGTCTGAGCGGGTTCATGTCTGGCTCCAATTCGGTGGTTTTGCAACGGTGCGCACCGCACGAAGCCGACGATCGCCGGTCGTCCCGTGAGTACCTGGCGCCAGCATGAGGTTGCCCGGTCGGGTTGTCTGTCCCGGAACCCACGGACAGACTGCGTTTTGCCTCGGCGGTGTCGATGCGGGTCGGCTCAGGTGCAGGCACACAACGTGCTGCGTTCGCGCTGCCGCTTGGTCCGATCGCGGACAGACGCTGGAAGCGAACGACGACAAGCTCTTCTTCGAACAACAAGGAGTGCCGCGATGCGAGTGCGCGAAATGATGACGAGTGCGGCCGCGTGGCTTGCCCAAGGCATGCGGGCCCGCCGCGAGCGCTCGAGCAGCGACGAGTCGATCCGGTGTGCCCTGCTCGCCGAACTGCGATCGCAGGTCTGGTGGGATCAGGATCGCTGCGATGTGATGGTCCGCAACGGGATCGTGCAGATCACCGGCGGCGCGGCGTCGGCACAGGAGAAGATTGCGACGCGGACGATCGCCGTAGGCATCCGCGGCGTGCGGGGCTTCAAGGACGGCAGGCCGTATTGCGTCCCCAAAGGCGGCTACAGCCAAGGCGCGAGTGTCGGCATGCGGCGATCGGCAGCATCAAGGTGAGCCCGAGGAGCGGCTGGTTCGCGGCGCGGCCGAGGGGCACGGAGGACGTCTGCGAGATCCACAGCGAAGGCTTCCGCGGTGCCGGGCGCCTCGAGCGCATCCCGAAGGAAGCGCAGGCCGTCGTCGGCCATGCGATCGCGACAGCCTGATCGGCAATCACATCCCGGCCCTCGCATGAGCCCAGCGACGCCAACGCTCGACCCTCAGCTGCTACGGCGCATGGACGCCTATTGGCGCGCCGCGAATTACCTCTCGGTGGGTCAGATCTATCTCTACGACAACCCGCTCCTGCGCCGGCCTCTGGCGCTCACGGACATCAAGCGCATTCTGCTCGGCCACTGGGGAACGACACCGGGGCAGAACTTCATCTACGTGCATCTGAACCGGGTCATCAGGAAATACGACCTCGACATGATCTACGTCTCCGGCCCCGGCCACGGCGGACCTGCGCTGGTCGCCAACACCTACCTCGAGGGCACCTACAGCGAGGTCTATCCGGAGGTGAGCCAGGACGAAGCGGGCTTGCGCAAGTTGTTCCGGCAGTTCTCGTTTCCGGGCGGCATTCCGAGCCATGTCTCGCCCGAATGCCCGGGGTCGATCCACGAAGGCGGCGAGCTCGGTTATTCGCTCAGCCATTCGTTCGGCGCCGTGTTCGACAACCCCGATCTGATCGTCGCCTGCGTCGTCGGCGACGGCGAGGCGGAGACCGGGGCGTTGGCGACTGCCTGGCATTCGAACAAGTTCCTCGATCCGGTGCACGACGGCGCGGTGCTGCCGATCCTGCATCTCAACGGCTACAAGATCGCCAACCCGACGCTGCTTGCCCGCATCGGCCGCGAAGAGCTGGAGCAGTTGCTGCGCGGCTACGGATGGGCGCCTCATTTCGTCGTCGGTGACCAGCCCGAGCCGATGCACGAGGCTTTTGCTTCGACGCTCGACATGGTCATCGAGGAGATCCGCCGGATCCAGCACGCGGCGCGGGTGGGCGGCGACAGGACCCGCCAGCGCTGGCCGATGATCGTGCTCGATTCGCCGAAGGGCTGGACCGGTCCGGCGGCGGTCGACGGCCGCAAGATCGAAGGAACGTTCCGGTCTCACCAGGTTCCGATCTCCGATCCGGCGACCCATCCCGGTCACCTCGAGTTGCTGGAAGGCTGGCTGTCGAGCTATCGGCCGGACGAGCTGTTCGACGAGCGCGGCCGCCTGCGGCCCGAGCTATCCGAACTGGCGCCGGCGAAAGGGCGGCGAATGGGATCGAACCCGCACGCCAACGGTGGCGTGCTCCTGCGCGACCTGCGCCTTCCGGACTTTCGCGAATTCGCCTGCGACGTGCCGAGGCCCGGTACGCCGGGCGTCGGCGACACGCACGTGCTTGGCCGCTTCCTGCGCGACGTGGTGAAACTGAACGCCGATGCGCGCAACTTCCGCGTTTTCGGTCCGGACGAGACGCTTTCGAACGGCCTCGAGGCGCTCTTCGAGGCCACCGCTCGGCAATGGAACGCCGAAACCCGCGGCGACGACGAGTTCCTCGCGCCGAGCGGCCGCGTCATGGAGATGCTCAGCGAGCATCAATGCGAAGGCTGGCTCGAGGGCTATCTCCTCACCGGACGCCACGGCCTGTTCAACTGCTACGAAGCCTTCACGCACATCGTCGACTCGATGTTCAACCAGCACGCCAAATGGCTAAAGGTGACATCGGCGATTCCCTGGCGCCGCAGGATCGCGTCGCTCAACTACCTGCTCGCCTCGCACGTCTGGCGCCAGGACCACAACGGCTTCACGCACCAGGACCCCGGCTTCATCGATCACGTCGTCAACAAGAAAGCGGAGATCGTGAGGGTCTACCTGCCGCCCGACGCGAACTGCCTGCTCTCGGTCATGGATCATTGCCTGCGCAGTCGTCACTACGTCAACGTCGTGGTCGCCGGCAAGCACCCTGCGCCGCAGTGGCTCGCGATGGAAGCGGCAGCGACGCACTGCGCGAAAGGGATCGATGTCTGGAGCTGGGCCGGCAACGAGCCTGACGGCGTCCCCGACATCGTCATGGCCTGCTGCGGCGACGTGCCGACGCTCGAGACGCTCGCCGCCGTTTCGATCCTGCGCGAGCATCTGCCCGCGCTCAGGGTCCGCGTCGTCAACGTCGTCGACCTGATGAAGCTGCAGCCGCCGAGCGAGCATCCGCACGGCTTGAGCGATGCCTCGTTCGACGGGCTTTTCACGACGGACAGGCCGGTGATTTTCGCGTACCACGGTTATCCGGCGCTGATTCACCGGCTCACCTACCGTCGCTCCAACCACCGCAACATCCACGTGCGCGGCTATCGGGAAGAGGGCACGATCACGACCGCCTTCGACATGACGGTGCTGAACGAGCTCGATCGCTTTCATCTCGTCGGCTCCGCCCTCGCGCGTCTTCCGCAGACGGGCGAGCAGGGCGCGGTCCTGGCACGCCTCATGAAGGGCAAGCTGATCGAGCACAAGCGCTACATCGACCGACATGGCCTGGACATGCCGGAAATTCGGCAGTGGACCTGGAGCAGCGCGCATGGATCGACAGCGTCTCACTGACACAACGTCGTCGCGCGCGCGAGACGGGTGATCGCGGCCTGACCCGACTGGACAGGCTACTTCGCGGGCGCCGAGCGCCGCGATACCCTATCGCCACAAAAACGAGAGGGGCGCTTGAACGATCTATCCTCTGACGATCCGGGAGGCAGATCGAGGCGGCGACGTTGCCCGCTCGGCGACTCGACCGACCACTGAGCGGGGCAGCGATGGCGGTGGCGCAACGATGGATCGCGCCCGAGCTGGAAAGCGGCGCCAACGTCCTTTACCTCCAGGGGCACTGGCGCCTGACGCACGTTCCCGGCATCTCCGAAGAGATCGAGGCGCTGCACCTCGCCGGCAATCACTGCGTGCTCGATGGCAGCCGGCTCGAGGAGCTCGACACCGCCGCCGCCTTTGTCCTCCTGCGCCGCCTGGCGACGCTGGGCTGCATCGCCGGAACGATCGAGGTCCGGCACATGGCCGAGCGCCACGCACGCCTGCTGACGCTGGTGCGTGATCGCATGGCGACCCCGTCGGTGGCGTCGCCGTCGAGCCATCGCGGGGTGCTGCAACGCGTCGGCCGCGCATCGGTGCGGACCGGGCACATCCTGCGGGCGCAGGCCTCCTTCCTCGGTCGCATCGCGCTCGAGCTCGTCGACCTGCTGCGATGGCCGCGACTCTTCCGCCTCAAGGAGACGGTGTCGCAGTTCGAAGTGGTGACGGTCGATGCGATCCCGATCGTCGCTCTGGTCACTTTTCTGATCGGTGTCGTCTTCGCCTACCTGCTCGGCGTGCAGGCGCAGCGTTTCGGCGCGACGATCTTCGTCGTCGACGGCGTCGGCCTCGCGATCTGCCGAGAGCTCTCGCCGATCCTCGTGGCGCTGATCGTCGCCGGCCGCTCCGGCGCAGCGTTCACGGCGCAAATCGGCTCGATGAAGGTGCAGGAGGAAATCGATGCGATCAGGACGCTCGGACTCTCGCCGATCCAGGTGCTGGTGGTGCCGCGGCTGGTCGCGATCATGACCGGCCTGCCGCTGCTGGTGTTCGTGGGGGACGTGACCGGCATCGCCGGCGGGATGCTGATCGGCGCCATGCTGCTCGACATCTCGCCGACGGCCTTCATCGCGCGCCTGCACGTCGTGCTGCCCCTGGATGCACTGACGGTCGGCCTGGCGAAGGCGCCGGTGTTCGCCGCGTTCATCGCCATGATCGCCTGCCACATGGGCCTGACGGTTGCGCGCGATGCGCGCAGCGTCGGCGAGCACACCACCTCGACCGTGGTGCAGAGCATCGTCTGGGTGATCGTCCTCGACGCCGTCTTCGCCGTCGTGCTGCAACGACTGGGAATCTGAATGGAGACCGTGCTCGAGGTGCGCGACATCGTCACCCGGTTCGGCGCCGACGCCGTCCACGACGGCGTCAGCCTCTCGGTCGAGCGCGGCGAGGTCGTTGCCCTGATCGGCGGCAGCGGCACCGGCAAGTCGGTGCTGCTGAAAGAGATGATCGGCCTGCTCCGGCCCACCGCCGGCAGCGTGCACCTGCTCGGCACCGACGTCTGGCAAGCCGACGAAGAGCAGGTCAACGGGCTGCGCCGGCGCTTCGGCATGCTGTTCCAGGACGGCGCGCTGTTCTCATCGCTGACTGTCGCCGAAAACATCGCGGTCCCGTTTCGCGAGAACACCGACCTGTCGGAGAGGTTGATCGCGCCGCTGGTCGGGTTCAAGCTGTCCTTGGTCGGTCTCGCGCCGGAGACCGGCGACAAGACGCCCGCCGAGCTCTCCGGCGGGATGCGCAAGCGCGTCGCGTTGGCCCGCGCACTCGCGCTCGAGCCGGAGATCCTGTTCCTCGACGAGCCGACCTCCGGGCTCGATCCGATCGGCGCGCGCGCCTTCGACGCCCTGGTGCGTACGCTCGGCGACAGCCTCGGCCTCACCGTGTTCATGGTGACACACGACCTCGATACCCTGCTCTCGATCATCGACCGGGTGATCGCGCTGTCCGAAGGCAAAGTGATCGCCGACGGCCCGGTCGCCGAGGTGATGCGGAGCAACCATCCCTGGATCCGGGAATACTTTTCGGCACGCGCGCCGCACTAGGAAGGAAACCGCTCATGGAACCCGAAGCCAAATACACCCTGGTCGGCATCTCCGTGCTAGTGCTGCTCGCCCTGGTCGTCGGAGCGATCGTCTGGCTCGCGTCAGCCAGCCGTGGCGTCGACGTGCAGCACTACAGGATCTATTTCGCGCGCCAGTCGCTCGAGGGTCTGGAGCAGCGCAGCGACGTGCGCATGAAGGGCATCCGGGTCGGCGCCGTCACCGGCTTCTCGTTCGCAGCACAACGGCCGGGAACGGTCGAGGTCGTCATCGGCATCGACCCGGCTACGCCGGTGAAGGAGAGCACGCGGGCAATCGTCGGCCGCAACCTGATCACGGGCCTGGCGACGATCCGGCTGCAGAACACAACCGAAGACAGCCCGCTGATCAAGCCTCCTGCCGCGGGCGGGCGCGACCCGGTGATCGCCGAGGGCGAGTCGCAACTGCAGCAGCTCTCCGAGACGGCGCAAGATCTCGCGAAGCGCGCCGACGAGACGATGAGTCGCATCAGCACGACGCTGTCGAGCGAGAACCAGGCCGTGCTCGCCGAGACGTTGGTGAACCTGCGCAACCTGTCGCACGACGCCGGCGGCACCGTGGCCCGCGCCGACGCGGCGCTGCTGTCGATCAACCGCGCGGCGGAGGCGCTACGGGTCGCCACCGTCGCCGTGGATGGCGATGTGCACCGCCTCGCCGACCGCTACGACACGCTAGGCACCGAGGCGACCGCGGCCCTGCGCGAGACGTCGTTCGCGATGCGCCAGATCAGCGGCGAGGTCTCCCGGCTCTCGCGCAATACCGACAGCCTGCTCGTCGACACCAACGCGCAAGTGCGCCTCACCGGGCAGCAGATGCGCAGCGCGGCAGACGCCGTCGGCACGGCTGCACGCAAACTCCGTGATCCGCGCGCGACGTTCTTCGGCGCGGCCGAGGCCAGCCTCGGCCCCGGAGAAAGCGAGTGAGAAGGCGCGACGCACTGCTGGCGACGGCGCTCGGCCTTGCGCTCGCGGGCTGCGCCGGATTGAGGGCGCCGCCCGCGCATCGCTACTTCGTTCTCGAAGCCGCTCCATCGCGAATCGCGGCAGGGATGTTGCAGCGTGACGCGACCTTGCTCGTTGCGCCCACCACCGCCGCCAGCTTCTACGACACCCAGGAGATCGTCTATAGCCGCCGGCCGGGCGAGCGAGCCTACTACCAGCTGAGCAGTTGGACCGAACCGCCGAACCGCAGATTGGCCTCGCTGCTGACCGATCGCATCGCGCTCGGCGGGGCCTTTCGCGGTGTTGCCGAGATCACCAGCGGCGTGCGCGGCGAACTGCTGCTGCGCACCCATCTGGACGAGATCTACCACGATGCCGTCTCGCCGCCGGGCAGCGCCCGGGTCACGCTGACGGCGGAGCTGAGCGATCCGGCCGGGCGCAATCTCGTGGCACGGCGAAGCTTCAGCGCGTCGCTGCCTGTTTCTTCCTATGACGCAGCCGGGGCGGTGCGGGGCTCTGGTCAGGTGCTCGGCGAGTTGCTCGACGAGATCGCCGTCTGGGTGGCGGAGGCGGCCACCGCGCAAGTTCGTCAAGTGCCGACGATGGCCGGCCACGATTGAGTCGGGACCCGTTCGGGGTCGCGTCCTGAGCGTCGTCGCTTTGCGTCAGGCTCCGGCAAGCGGCGTTGTCATGCTCTGCTCAACGCCTTGCCGCTGTGATGCACGATTGCCGGCTCGCCGGGATGATGGTCATGTTGCTCCACGTCGTACATCGTGTTGTCTGCCGTGGTTCCCATCTTGTTCACTCCGACAACGGTGCCGTGACCGATGGCGCTGCGATAGTGCCACGTCACGCTCGTGCCGATCGGGATGGTCTTGAAGGTCTTCTTGGTCGTTGCCATGTGTCGATGCTCCTGTCGAGGTGCTTTTGCGGTCCGGGAAAGTCGCGCGTCGCGCTCAGCGCCTCGACTTCTTCAGAGCCGCGCCTCGGTGCAACGCGATGTGATCGGTCTTGTCGCTGTCGATCTCGTACTGCGGGTCGTCCTGGCTGGCGCGGTGCGTGTGGCCCTTGTAGTCGACGTTCTTCGTGTGCACTTTGCGGATCGTGCCGCTCACGAAGCCGCCTTCCGAGTTCCATGTCACGTGATCGCCGACCTTGAATTCGTGTGTCATCGTTGCCGCATCGAGAAGGAGAAAGAGAAACGCCCCTCACCAGAAGGAACTCCCGCGGGTACGGGTGACGAAGGCAGTCTGCCACGAGCCACTCGCGTGTCTGTCGGCGAAGGGACAGAGCGGCGACAAGACCTCAAACGTTTGCTGCAATCGCGCAGGGTTGCGATGGCAGCCGCTTCCCCTCAGCCGGCCGGGCCTCGCAGGCTCATTGATAGCACTCGCAGGCCGCTTGTTCGAGCACGGGTCGATCGAGGACGCGGATGTGGCCGCGGCGGTACTCGATCGCGCCTCGCTGACGTGCATCATGGAAACGATGGCGTCAGTGGGAAAGTAGACGTGGCGAATGCAACCGTCGGCGTGGTGCAGGACCTCCGGCAGTGTGCTCAGCAGGAAGTTCCGGGGTTCGCATTCAGCATAGACATGTGTTCCATCCCCCGTGACTGCGCGCGCCCTGCCGGTCGACCGGTGCGCACGGCGCGTATCCGTGCAGCCGACTCGGGCCTAGGAGTGATGGCGCTTGCTGAGTAGATAGGCAGGGCGAACCCGGCTGTTTTCAGTTTGGAAACTCGGTTCCGGTGTCCGCCGTTGCCGAGTGGCAATTGGCGAGCCGATTCGTGGCCCCGGGTCGATCGAGAATTTCGCAGGCCTCGCCGGGTGGCCCGGCATCAGCTGGTCCGCACGCCGGTTCCTCGCTCGCAAGACCGCGAGATGCGTGCAACGGCCCGCCACTGGCTGCGCGGCACCGACACGCGGCGCCCGGGTGGCCGCTACTTCTTGCGCGTGCCGGTCAGCTCTGCCGAGGTGGCGTTCGTGCTCGGCGGCGATGTCGCCTTGCCGGGCGGCGAATGGGCCTCGGACGCTTCGAGTGGCTTGTCCGCGACCGGCGCCGGCCCCGGCTCCGCGCAGGCCGAAGTCGGAATCGCCGCCGGCGCATCCTTCGCGGTGGCGCGGTATCGCTTGGCAAGGCGATCTTCGATCTGGCACACCTTATAGGCGTCCACCTTGGCGGACCAGGCCGCTTTCGCCGCGGCTTCGGCGGCCTTGGCCTTCGCTTCTTCGCTCAGCGGCGGCAGCTTCGCCAGCGCGGAGCCGGCGAGCAGGGCGGTCGCCGAAACGGCGAGTGCGAAAGAACGCATGGCACGGTCCTCATGCTGTGTTCAGGCGGCCGGCTGCTCGGTGGGCGGCGGCGGTGCGCTGCGCTGCGCCGTGATCTTGCCGGCCTTGATGTCCTCGTACCAGTAGCGATGGTGCTCGACGGCCCAGCCTTCGACGACATAGCCGGTCTTCATGGCGCGGTAGGCGCCGCGCATGCCGATCGTGCCGATGTAGATGTGGCCGAGGAAGAGGGCGATGAACAGCACCGCCGAGATGGCGTGCACCATGTGCGCGATCTGCATGTCCCCGCGCAGATAGTCCAGACCAGGAATCACCTTGTCGAGCACCAGCCCGGAGCTGACGACGAAGACGCCGAGCAGGAACACTCCGATCCAAAAGACCAGCTTTTCGCCGGCGTTGAAGCGCCCCGACGGGGGCTCGTGCCCGCCGAACATGCCGCCGCCCTTGCGCAGCCAGTTGAGGTCGCCGCGCTCTGGGAAGTTGTCGCGCAGGAAGGCGATGAAGATGATCAGCAACGAGACCGCGAACAGCGGCCCGGCGAAGTTGTGCAAGGTCTTCAGGGCATAGGTGAGCCAACCGAACAGCGTGCGCCCGAGCACCGGCAGCAGGAAGAACTGGCCGAACGCCATCACGATGCCGGAGATCGCGAGGACGACGAAGCCGACGGCGTTCGTCCAATGCGCGGCACGCTCGAAGTAGGTGAAGCGCTCGATGACGCGCCCGGTCCTGTTCTCGTCGCTGCCGATCGGGCCTTTCGCGAAGTAGTACAGCGCCAGCGCGACCAGCACGATGATCACGAGCGCGCCGCCGTAGGGAACGATCCAGTCGTTGCGAACCTGGCGCCACGCTTCGCCGGCGGTCGTGAAGCTCGAGCCCGGGTACTGCGTGAAGGTCTGGATCAGCACGCCGTGCTCGGCGCCCGGCAGCGCGATGACGCCGGGCTGGTTGCCCGAGTCGCGCGCGCCGCGCCAGAACGGCGCGTTGTTGCCCGGCTGGCTGATCTCGCGCTGCGCATTGGTGTCGTTCGGTTGCGGCAGAGCGTCGTCGCCGAGCGACTGCAGCACCTCGCCAGGGGCCTCCGGCTGCGCCATGGTGCCCTGCGCGAGCGCCAAGCCGTTGACGGCCAGCATGGCCGCAGCCGCGAGCACGCAGCTTCGAATCATCGGTCGCATCGCCACTTCCATGTGTCAGCGCGGCGCGTAGTCGTCTTGCATCTGCGTGCGTCGGCGCAGATGGTCGTCCCAGCTCGCGCGGTCGCCCAGGGTCCAGCCGGGGGCGATCGATGGATGGTCGCTGCCGATCTCCCACGCATCGGTGTCGGCGTGCCTGGAGTTGCTCACGCCGATCGTCTGCTTGCGGTCGCCGCAAGCGCCCAGGCCGGCAACGACCACGGCAACAAGAGCCCAATGCAGGCGCTTCATGACTTCTTCTCGTTGACTGGCGCAGCCAAGGTGCCGCCGTTCGGCTTGCCGTAGGCCGTCCCCCAACCCCAGACTTCGCTGCCCTTGCCCCGATGGAGCACGCGCGTGCGCAGGATGTCGGCGATGACGTCGCCGTCGCCGCCGAGGAGCGCCTTGGTCGAGCACATCTCGGCGCACGCCGGGAGCTTGCCTTCGGAGAGACGGTTGCGCCCGTACTTCTCATACTCGGACTGGCTGCCGTTCTCCTCCGGTCCGCCGGCACAGAACGTGCACTTGTCCATCTTGCCGCGCAGGCCGAAGGTGCCGTTGCTCGGGAACTGCGGCGCGCCGAACGGGCACGCGTACGAGCAGTAGCCGCAGCCGATGCAGATGTCCTTGTCGTGCAGCACGACGCCTTCGGGCGTGCGATAGAAGCAGTCGACCGGGCAGACCGCCATGCACGGCGCGTCCGAGCAGTGCATGCACGCGACCGAGATGCTGCGCTCGCCCTGGACGCCGTCGTTCATGGTGACGACGCGGCGGCGGTTGACGCCCCACGGGACGTCGTGCTCGGCCTTGCACGCGGTGACGCAGCCGTTGCATTCGATGCAACGCTCAGCGTCGCAGATGAACTTCATTCGTGCCATCGTGTGCTCCCTAAGCGGTCGCGCGCTCGACCTGGCAGACCGTCGTCTTGGTCTCCTGCATCATCGTCACG
>Ga0207706_10000809_pt1 | contig 32473 bp, 24 predicted proteins | sample KBSC53metaG_FD_184318 | JGI IMG/M metagenome (GOLD analysis project Ga0207706, IMG submission 184318) | Corn rhizosphere microbial communities from Kellogg Biological Station, Michigan, USA - KBS C5-3 metaG (SPAdes) (version 2) | ecosystem: Host-associated > Plants > Roots > Rhizosphere > Soil ... | reverse complement strand
CGACGCCAACCGGGTCGCCAACCCGGTGACGCTGAAGCCGATGTTCGACGGTGACGAAGCGATGAAGGAGGTCGGCGGGCCAGCATATCTCGCGCAGCTCACCGGCTCGGGCGCGGCGGTCATCGGCGCGCGCGATTTCGCCGCCCAAATCTATGATCTGGCGTTGCTCCGCGCCCTCGTCGGCGTCGGCCGCGACCTGGTTGAAGGCGCGCTGGATACGAGCGAGGAGGTCGCCCCGCTCGCCCAGATCGAGAAGGCCGAAACCGAGCTCTACAAGGTCGCCGAAGAGGGCGGCGCCGAAGGCAAGGCCAAGAGCTTCGGCGAAGCTTCGAAGCTTGCGCTCGAAATGGCCGAGCGCGCGCTCAACAGCGGCGGTCACCTGTCGGGAATCACGACCGGCCTCGAAAGCCTCAACGCGAAGATGGGCGGGCTTCACCGCTCCGACCTGATCATCGTCGCCGGCCGTCCGGGCATGGGCAAATCGTCGCTCGCGACGAACATCGCGGTGTCCGCGGCCAAGCGCCTGTTGCGCGACGCCGAGGACGGGATCGAGCCGGGGAAGGGCGCCGGTGCCGGCGTTGCACTGTTCAGCCTCGAAATGTCGTCCGATCAGCTGGCGACGCGCATCCTCGCCGAGCAATCGGGAATCACCTCGGAGAATCTGCGCACGGGGCGGATCAGCCAGCACGAGTTCCGCGACCTCGCCCGCGCCGCCGCCGACCTTCAGACCCTGCCGCTGTACATCGACGATACGCCCGGCCTGACCATCGCAGCGCTCCGCACCCGCGCCCGCCGCCTCAAGCGGCAGAAGGGCATCGGGATGGTCGTCGTCGATTATCTCCAATTGCTTTCGGGCACCGGGCGGAATGGCAGCGACAATCGCGTCCAGGAAATCTCCGAGATCAGCCGCGGCTTGAAGCAGCTGGCCAAGGAACTCGACGTTCCGGTGATGGGGCTGTCGCAGCTCAGCCGCGCGGTCGAGCAGCGCGAGGACAAAAGGCCACAGCTGTCCGACCTTCGCGAATCCGGCTCGATCGAGCAGGACGCGGACATCGTCCTCTTCATCTACCGCGAGGATTATTACGTGAAAGGCGTCGAGGTTGAGATGCCAACCCCCGAGGAGGCGGCGTCCAACCCCGAACGGCGGCAGAAATATGAAGACTGGGACAGCAAATATCAGGCGGTGAAGGGCAAGGCCGAGATCATCGTCGCCAAGCAGCGCCACGGCTCGACCGGAATCGTCCGCGTCCGCTTCGACGGCCGCACGACCAAGTTCAGCGACGCCGCCGAGGACGGCTACCTGCCGGCGATGAACGACTGAGTTCGCCTCGGGGAGGGGGTGAGGGCGCCGGCGCGGTCCGGCGCCCTCTTCGTTTCTAGCGACCGCGTTCGGCCGAGACACGGGCAGGCGGCTGCGCCTGCGGAGCCGGCACTGCACCGCCGCCCATCCAGCCGCTCATCCACCCGAACACTTCGTCGTACCACTGGATCGAGTTCTTCGGCTTCAGCACCCAGTGGTTCTCGTCCGGATAGACCAGCAGCCGCGACGGGACGTTGCGGCGCTGGAGGGCGGTGAAGGCGGCGATGCCCTGGGTGTAGGGAATGCGGAAGTCGTTCTCGCTGGTGATTACCAGCTGCGGCGTGCGCCAGTTCTGGACGTAATTGACCGGGTTCCATTTCTCATATTCGCCCGGCGCTTCGTAATAGGGATGCTGGCCGTGCTCCCACTCGTCGAACCATAATTCCTCGGTCTCGTAGGCCATCGCCCGGGCGTCGAACACGCCGTCGTGCTGGACGATGCAGCGGAACCGGTCGGGCCAGCGGCCCTCGATCCAGTTCATCATGTAGCCGCCGTAGGAGCCGCCGAGCGCGCAGGCGCGGCTCGCGTCGAGCGTCGGGTCGTTGGCAGTGGCGAAGGCGAGGCCCTTCTGCAGGTCCTCGAGCGGCCAGCCGCCCCAATTCTGGTGGATCGCGTCGGTGAAGGCCTGGCCGTATCCGGTCGAGCCGTGAAAATCGACGCTGACCGCGGCGTAGCCGGGCGAGGTGAAGACGCGCGGGTTCCAGCGGTACGACCAGCTGTTGGAGAAGCTGCCCTGCGGCCCGCCGTGGACGAGGAAGGCGATCGGCAGCTTGCCAGTCGCGTTTGCCGGCTTCAGCGTCCAGCCCCACACCGGGTCGTTGTTCGCGCCCTTGAAGCTGAACTTCTGGAATCTCAGCGGGTCCATCTGCGAGAGCAGCGCGCCGTTGAGATTGGTGAGTTGGGCGAGGCTGCCATTCGAACCGATCCGGTAGAGGTCGTCGGGCGCCATGATGCTGTTCATGGTGGCGAGGACGCTGCCGTCCGCGAGCGCGTGGACGTTCCCGTAATGGCCGTCGCGGGTTAGGCGGGTGACCTGGCCGGTGGCGGCGTCGACCCGGAACACCGGCTGCTCGAGCGTGTCCTCGGCGGTGACCAGCAGGCTGCGGCCGTCCTTCGCCCATTCGATCGACCCGACCGAGCGGTCCCAGCCTTGGGTCAGCGCGCGGGTCTGACCGGTCGCGAGGTCGCGCAGCATCAGCACCTGCCGGTCGGCTTCGTAGGTCGGGCGCGCCATTGCGAAATAGGCGAGCGTCCGCCCGTCTGGCGAAATGGTCGGGAGGTTGTCGGTCGCATCGTTGGCGTCGGTTAGGTTGACCGGCGCAGCGGAACCGTCGGTCGGCGCCTGGAAGATGTCGAGGTTGGTCGACAAGGGCTCGATCCGTCCGGCTTCGCGCAGCGCGAACCAGGCGGTCCTGCCGTCGGCCGACAGTGCGACCTCCTCGGCGCCGCCGAACGGCTTGGACGGCGTGTCGCCCTCGAGCCCGGTGGTCAGGCGGACTCCGCCGCCGGCGAGCCTGCCGCCGCTGACCGGGAAGGCGTAGAGCCGCGAGCGGACTCCGGGCTCGGCCCAGGTGTCCCAGTGGCGCACGAACAGCTTGTCGTAGGTGCGGCCGGTGCCCTGCGGCTTGGCCGGCAGGGTCGTGGTCGCGCACGCAAGGTCGGGGCAGTCGGGCCGGTCGGCCCAGACGACCACGGTCGCGCCGTTGGCCGAAACCCGGAAGCCGCCGACATCGACCGGGAAATTGCTGACCTTCACCGGCGCTGCGCCGAGCTTCATCCGGAACAGCTGGTCGTGGTCGCCCGACGGCATCAGGAACCACAGGCTGCCGTCGGCGGTGAAGGTCGCGTCGTGGCCCCGTTCCGCGCCCTTGATCGGGTGCGGCGCGGCGCCGGGCTTGCCGAGGTCGAGCACGTTCAGCGTGTTGATGCGCTTGTTCTTGGCGAGGTCGGTGTCGGAGACGGTGAACACGGCGGTCCGGCCGTCGGGCGAGACTTCGGGCGCGCCGAGGCGATGCATCATGTGCATGTCGGTCGCGGTCATCGGCCGGGCGAGGGCGGGGGCGGCGAGTGCGGCGGCAGCTGCCGCGAAGAGGAGCGAGGTGCGGGTCATGCCGCAGGCGTAGCGAGCGGCGCGGCCACCTTCAACAATCGTCATGCTGAACTTGTTTCAGCATCCATTGTGGAGGCGAACGGTGCCCTTCGAGGAAATGGATCCTGAAACGAGTCCAGGATGACGGCTGTGCCTAAAGCGGCCGCCCGGTGATCCGCGTGATCTCACGCTTCACGTGCTCGTCGACCATGCCCGGCAGATGCTCGTCGAGCCATTGCTTGAGGATCGGCTTCAGCATCTCGCGGACCATGTCCTCGAGCGGATTGACCTGGGGCGCCGGCGGGACGGTCGCGGCGATGGTCTGCAGCTCCTCCAGCGCCTGGCGGCTGTGCCCGGCGACGCTGTCGTCGATCAGTGGCGGGCCGAGGTCGATCGCCGGTGCGAGGGGCTCGTTGAGCTCGAGCACGTCGCCGTCCTCGCTCTCGCCACTTTCCTCTTCGGGCAAAGGCGCATCTTCGAGCTCGTCGGCCGACGGCACCGACTGGCGCTGCTCCTTCTCCTCCGCGATCACCTTTTTGATCGAGGCGAGAATGTCTTCCATCGAGGGTTCGCGGCCGGGCGACTGCATGGCGCGGAGCTATACTTTTATTTCTTCGGCTGAGTCACCCCTGTGCCGGTGGCGGTCGCCGGCACCGCGATCACCGCCGGGCTCGGGTCGATCCGCGCCTGGACCAGCGGCGGGCCAACCAGCGGCGCGGGCGGCATCTCGGGCGGCGACACGGTTCGGGTCGAGACCGGGTTGTGGCGCGGCTCGCCCGCCCAGTCGTTCCACTCGTTGGCGACCCGCCGATAATTGCCCAGCGGATCGTATAGCGGCCCGCCGTCGAGCCCGAGGTCGGCCGCCTCGGCGACGCCCATCGCGTTCAACAGCTGGAAGCCGGCGACATAAGCGTCGCGCTTGGCGGTCACGAGCGAGACCTGCGACTGGAGCAGTTCCTGCTCGGCGTTGAGCACGTCGAGCACGTTGCGGGTGCCGACCGTATTCTCGGCGCGGGTGCCTTCGAGCGCCAGCTCGTTCGCCTGGACGGCGATGGTGCTCGCCTGGATCGCCTTCTGGTCGGCATCATAGGCGGCGAAGGCTGAGCGGGTCTGCGAAATGACGTTGCGCTCGGTGCCGACGACCTGCTCGAGCAGCTGCCCCTCGAGCGCCCGCGTCTGGCGGACCCGCGCCGACGGGAGGCCGCCCTGGTAAAGCGGAACCCGCGCGCTCAGCCCGAGCGAGGTGTTCGAGCCGGTGTTGGGGATGTTGGCCTGGTGGTCGGCGAGCGCGTTGACGTAAGTCCCGCCGGCGACCGCCGAGATCGTCGGCAGGCGACCGGCCTCGGCGACCCGCACGTCATAGCCCGCAGCGGCGGCACTGCGCGTGACTGCGACCAGGTCGGGATTGTCGACCAGCGCGATCTTCACCGCTTCGTCGGCGGTTGCGGGAAGCGGCGGAAGCGGGGGCGGCGGCGCGAGCACGCCCGGCGCATGGCCGATGACTGCGCGATAATTCGCCTCGCTCGCGGTGAGATTACCCTGCGAGATCGCGAGCTGCGAGCGCCCGAGCTGAAGCCGCGCCTCGGACTGCGCGACATCAGTGCGGGTGACATCGCCGATCTCGAACCGGTCGCGAGTCGCTTCGAGGTTGGTCTCGAGCACCCGCACGTTGTTCTGGTTCAACTCGACCACCGAGCGGTCGCGGATCACGTCCATGTAGGCGGCGACGGCCTGGGTGAAGACGTCGCCTTCGACCCCGCGCAAAGTCCCGCGGCCGGCTTCGACGCGGGCCTTGGCGGCCTGGATCGAGTTACGGACCGCGCCGCCGTTGAACAAAGGGTAGCTGACGTCCACGCTGGTCGAAAGCGTCGGGCCGCGGCTGGTGCCGTTGTCGAGGATCCCGCTGCGGGTGAGGTCGCGGTTGAGGCCGACGGTGCCGCTGATCTGCGGCCGCCCTTGCGACTTGGCGATGGCGACGCCTGCGTCGGTCGCCTTCAGCGCCTCGCGCTGGGCCGTCAGGGTCGGGTTGGTGTTGTACGCCGAGACAAGCGCCTCGCGCAGCGTGTCCGCCGACGCAGCACCCGTGAGGAGCCCGGCAAGCAGCGATCCGGTGAAAATCTTACGAAGCACTGACGTCCCCTAGAAAATGAATTGCGGCGGCCGGGTGAAGCCCGGAAGGGCCGGTGTCCCGGCATCGCCAAGCGAAAGATAACCGAAGGCGGTGCCCGCCTTGCGGCCGACGATCAGCCGCGCAACCCCGCGATCGACCAGCGCGGCCCCGAGCCGGCCGCCGTCGGCGAGCTGATCGACCAGCGCGTCGGGAAGATATTCGACCGCTCCGTCGATCAGGATCTGGTCGTAGGGCGCGCCCTTGCTCCAGCCCTTTTCGAGCGGGCCTTCGACCGTCTCGATGCCAAGCTCGCGAGCCCGGGCTGCGAGCTCGGCCGAGCTTTCCAGCGCGACCACCGACAGCCCGATGCGCTCGAGCACGCTGGCCGAATAGCCGGTGCCGGCGCCGACCACGAGCGAGCGCTCGCCGCGGCGCGGCATCATCTGGCTCAGGAGCTGGCCGAGCACTGCCGGGGGCGGCATGAACCGGCCCGAGCCGATCGCGACCCCGCGGTCGACATAAGCGAGCGGACGCGTCTCGTTGGGCAGGAACCGCTCCCGCGGGATAGCGCTCATGGCCTCGAGCACCGCCGGGTCGGTCACGCCCTGCGGGCGCAACTGGCTCTCGACCATCGCCAGCCGAGCGGCCGCAAAATCCGGAATCGGGGTCTGCAGGGTCATAGCTGTTCTATGCCGATAATACAGTGAAGTTTCAAGTTTGCTCTTATCGGCAGAGGAGCGAAGCGCCAACTGCCATTGATCGAATGACGAACGTAGGTCGGCGACTGTGGCTTTTCATCCCCCGCGCCGGACTTGGCCCTTGACCAGCGCGGTTCGCTCGCCACAAAGGCGCCGCGCGCATCGGGGCCCGATGGCGGAGTGGTTACGCAGAGGACTGCAAATCCTTGCACGCCGGTTCGATTCCGGCTCGGGCCTCCACGCACCCCGCGCGCGACTGTCCGCTTGCGAACAGCATTTGTCCGGCACCGGACAGCTCGACGCATGAAAGGGCATGGCCGGCCCTCGCCGGGTGGTGATTGCTGCGCTCTCATCGACCGCATCGCTGCAAGCCACGTGCCAACCGACGCCGATGACGACGTGGCGGCCTAACCGCTAGTGTCCGCAGAAGCTGTCGCCTCTACCAGGACGCCGGCTGATCCGGTCTGCCGATCGTTCCTTCATTGGAGGCCAGAACGGGCATGAACGGAGTCGTGGAAACTTCCACGACCGTCATGCCCGCCGTGACTGTTGTCCGGCGTACATAGATGGGCTCGCCGTCCAGCAACTCGGGATTCAGCGAGACGCTGCCAATCGGTTCGGCAACCGAAATCCCGCTATTGGTCGCGAGCCCCTGATGCGTCTGCCGTTGTTTGTCTTCAATCGCGGTCCCCGCTGATTTGCTCAGAACTCGCCAATCCTGAGCAAACGAAGCGGGGACGACACCAACAACGGCCGCCAGGCCAATCGCGATATATCCGGCTCGCATTAGGACACCTCCCGACGGCCGAGCGCCTACGCCGGCGTTATTCGCGTTCTTCCTGCTTGCACTGGCCCGCCGGGCCGCAGTTGAAGAAGTGCGTATCGACGTAGTTCGCCACCGATCGCCCGAGCATGGCGGCATTCACGTCGGCCCTGCGGAAGTGAAGGCCGCCGAGGATCCGCGCTTCGATCATGTCGGTGACGACGTCGGAGAAGTGGCTGTAGTGCCGCGTCGATCCTGTCGGCACGCCGTTCACCGGCCCGATGCCGGTGCTGACGATATCGAACTCGGCTGCGTCGCTGCCGAAGAACGCCCTGGCGCTGTACATGACCCCGCCATAGGCGCAGTTCGCGCCGGATGGCTCGTCCGGGTACGGCGGCAGCGGCAGGAGCGAGGTCCAGGCCGCATCGACATCGGTCGCAGCGTTGCCGTCGGTGTCGGCGAGCTGGATCGCGCTGGTCGGGCGCCAGAAGCTCCAGTAGCCCTTTTCTCCCCAGCAATTGATCAGACTGTCCGCCCCGGTCATGCTGGTCATGGCGTAGAACCGCGCTTGTTCGGTGATTGTCAGTCCCTTCTCCGCCGCCACTTGCCGCAGGGCGCCGTACAACATGGGGACAGGGTGCGCGGCCGACCAATATGCCAGCGAGGTCTGAGCGTCGGTGCGCGACGATCCCGTGGCCCGGCCGTATGCCTTCACCTCGTTGAACTCGGCCCCGTATTGGACGCTTGTCAGCGCGGACGGCCCTGAAGTCCGGAAATAATCCGAGCTCGGCAGAGTGAACGGGCGCACGTTGCGAACCCATGCGTTCGGATCGTTTACCGGGTTCGGGCGCCACTCTCCGGGGCCTGGCGAAGCAGGGACCGGAAAACCCGGCGGTCCGAAGCGGCCGTCACCGGCCCGGTTGGCAAGCATCGCCGCCGCGGCTGCTGCTCCGACCTTGATCCCGTTGGCCTTGGCATCACCGTCCGCAATCTCGGCCAGCGAGCTTGCGTATTCAGCATCGAGGCGGGCTTTGATCGCGGCCTTGATGTCGGCCGTCAGGGTTGCCGTCACCGGCGCCTGACTGACGAGGCCGAAGAGGACATGGTGCGCTGCCGTCGAAGCCGCCGCGCCCTTGGACGCGCTGGTCGGCGCATGGAGCCCACCGAGGTAGGGGTCGTGCCCGCCCTTGATCGCGTTGACTGCGTCGTAGACCGCGCCCTGGACGATCGCGAGATGAATGAATGCGACCGGCGGCGTAAACTGGACGCCCGGAGTGGCTGCAGCGGGTCCGTTGGTGAGCGCGACTATCGCCCTCTGATTCCATACGCCCACTGCCTCATTCTCACTCGCGTAAGCCGGGCTCGCATGCGATGCCGCGGCGAGCAGGGCGATGGACAAGAGCCCGACGCCGCGCCGCTTCCCGCGCGGTCTTTCCAGACGACAGTCTGGGTCGTTCGCGGTTTTCGGCGAGTTGAAGGCGCGATCGATCTTCGAGATCTGCTTGGACATGATGGTTCCCCCGGATTGAATGGTGAACAGGCACCGACTCGCAGCGCCGTCTCGTGAGGGGCCGAAAGAGCGAAAGCGGGCCATTTGGGCTCGGGAGCGCAGGGTCTCGACTCAGGCGCGACAGGCAGGCGAGGTTTAACAATGACTTGCGGCCGGCGAACGTTACCGAAAGTAAGCGACGCTTAGAGCGTGAGCATCGCCTCATCGCGGCGAGGCACGTCAGTCGCGCGGGATGCTCACGGCGATGGCTGCGGTCAGTGCCGCCAGTGGCCCTCGCGCGCGAACGGACCTGACCTGGACGTCGGCATTTTCGACTGCGCCTTTCACACATGCGACCCGCTCCAAATAGCTGGCGTCGCCATACTCGTGCGAACAAACCTTTCGTGCCGCAGTGCCGATGCGGCGGTTCAGGCGATGCATGTCGTCGACGCTGCTGAGATCGTAGCCGCCCAGCAGTACCGATATTGCGGGTTGCCCATTGACGATGATGGAGTGCTCGCCGGCCGGAGCCGCGATTCCCATCGCCAAGGATAGAAGCATTGCGCTGAACATTCCGCCCTCCCAGGTTCAAGGCGGCAACGGTGTGCGCTGATCGCCTTCATTGGGAGGACGTCGGGATGACGGTTCACCGATGATTTGCCGATGTGCGCCGATAGTTGGCGCCGAACGTGGCCGTCAGTCGGGAAGCCAGGTGTCCGGACCCACACCTCGTTGCCGCCAGTAGCGGGCCAACCCGATCTCGTCGCACACGTTTGCGAAGCGAGCGTCGCTGCGAACGGCCGCGAGTGGGGGCATGAACAGCCACTGGGTGCGGCACCAGCTAGGCGAATTTGCGACGAAGCTACGCGCGACGATCGGCCGACGAGTCACTAACCGGCCCTTGCTCAACAACAGCGCGTCGATCACGTCGAATGCGGCATCAACCTCGCCGAGCTGGCTGAGCGCCATTGCAGCATAAGTTGCCTGGCCGGGGTTGAGCTGCGCAGCCGCGAGGTTCGCGTCTCTCGCTCGGGCGATGTGCGCGGCGCTCGGCTCGGCGAAGGCGCGGAGCGTGGGCAGCCATTGCTCGAGCCGGGCGGGATGCGAATTAACCGACGGACCCCGGGCGTCGTGAAGCATCGTCGCGGCCGCGTCGGTTCGGCCGGTGAATGCAAGGATCATGAAGCGCGCGTTCCACACCAGTGCGTGCGTGGGCCAGAGTGGCAGCAGACGCTCGCTCAGATTAAGCGCGGCCTGGCTCCGTCCGGCTGTCCACAGCCGCAGGGCGCGGCGCCATTGGGGCGTCGGCGAACTCGGCGCGGCGGCCGCAGCTTGCTCATTGTACATCCACGATCTGGATGTTCGCCCCGCCGCCTGAAGAAAGGACGTCAAGCTGCCCAGCACATGGAGGTTGGCAGGTGCCGATGCGCGGACTGCTTCCAGCCTGTCTTCCATCTGAGACCAGTCGAGATTGCCGGCCATGAGGTCGATCATCGCCAAACGGGCATGCGGTTCGTTTGCATCGACTTGAAGGGCCGCGCGCGCCGATTCCTCGGCAAACCGTAAAGTGGCGCCCGCATTGGCGCTTCCGCCGTTGTTGGCGCGGGTCTCTTCTGCCAGCGCCAAAAGCCCAAGTGCACGCGCATCGTGCGGATCGATGTTGAGCGCCGATTGCAGTGGCGGCAATGCTTCTCCAGCTTGAATCGGAACTGCGTCACGAAGCAGGGCATCGCCCCGGTCGACGAAGCGCCGTACGTCGATCCTTTGGGTCTCGCGTCCTGCTCGCCACAGCCCGACCCCGCCGAGCGCCAGCGCTACGGAGGTCCCGCCGGCCAGGATCGCCCGGCGGCTGATTGGTGGCATTCTCCCGACGGTCGGCGATTTTGCGATCGATTGATGTTCGGCGAACAGCCTTCGCGTGAGATGCCGATCGCTTGCCGGAGGCGTTGCAACTGTCGTGAGGCGCGCGCGAGCGTCATCGCCGGGACGAATCAATCGATAGCCAACTTTGGTAATCGTCTCGATCGCGAAGCCCCTCGCATCTAACGCCAAGAGCGCGCCCCGTAACCGCGACAAGGTTCGATTGATGGCGTCTTCGCCGACGATGCGCCCAGCCCAACATGTTTCGACCAGATCATCGCGAGCCAGGATGCGCCCATTCGCTCTCGCGAGGGCGACGAACACCTGCATGACGCGCGGTTCGAGGGTCTCGCTTCGCCCTTGCCATTCGAGCTGCCGATAAGATGGGTGAACATTCAGCCCGCGCATGTTGAAAGGCGCTTCGTGCGCTAGGACGACCCGAGCTGGAGTGAGATCCGCGTTAGGTTTGAGTTCCCCGATGGGCCTGCATAGCCCAATTCCGGTAATCGCGCACGAATTTTGGGGGGCGGCGATAGGCCGCGCGGCATGCCAAACTGCACTTTGTCATCTCCTCGCAGCATTCCGAACTTGACAAAGTGAACGTTCACATCGCAGCATGGCCGCGGGGGACAGGGCCGTAAAACGCGCGTCCGCCGAACAGGGGAGAGAGGCAGCATGGCTGCATTGCATCGGCGCGCATGGTTTCAGCTGATGGTCGGGGCATCGACCGTCGCAATCTCGGGTCCGGCCTTCGCTCAGGCCGCTCCGCCGGCACCGGCCGACGAAGCGCAAAAGACCGAAGAACAGCGCCCGGCGACGGCCAACACGACGGCCGCCGACGCGCCCGGCAATACGCCCGGCAACGCGATCGTCATCACCGGCATCCGCGCCTCGCTGCGCCAGTCGATGGACATCAAGAAGAACGCGCAGGGCGTGGTCGATGCGATCTCGGCCGAGGAAATGGGCAAGTTCCCCGACACCAACCTCGCCGAGTCGCTGCAGCGCATCACCGGCGTGTCGATCGACCGCTCGAACGGCGAAGGCTCGTTCGTCACGGTCCGCGGCTTCGGTCCTGAATATAACCTCGTCCTCTTGAACGGCCGCGAAATGCCAACCTCGTCGCTCAGCGGCGGCGGGGGCGAGGCGCCCAATTCGCGCGCATTCGACTTCGCCAATCTGACATCGGAAGGGATCGCGGCGGTCGAGGTCTACAAGTCGGGCCGGGTGACGCTGCCGACCGGCGGCATCGGCTCGACGATCAACATCCTGACGCCGCGGCCGCTCGACCGGCCCGGAATGCGCGGGACGCTGTCGGCCAAGGCCGTGCTCGACACATCGCGCAACGGCAAGAACGAGATCACGCCGGAAGTCTCGGGAATCTTCAGCGACACGTTCGCCGACAACCGCGTCGGCATCCTGGTGACCGGGTCGTATCAGCGGCGCAAGTCGAGCACCAACCAGGCCAACGTCGGTTGGCGCGACGGCTACCTCGGCTCCGAGAACAATTGGGGCTCGCTGCCGAACAATTCCGACCAAGCGAATCGGCCTGGGCCGGGCGACGTCTATCAGGTGCAGCAGAATGCGTCGTACGACCTCAACGACATCGACCGCGAGCGCATCAACGGCCAGGCGGTCCTGCAATTCCGGCCGATGGACAATCTGACCGGAACGCTGGACTACACTTATTCCCAAAACACCGTCGAAACCCGCAACAGCAACGTCGGCGTGTGGTTCAACTTCGGCGACGTCTCGAGCGAATGGACCGACGGCCCGGTTGCCGGCCCGATCTTCTATTCGGAGCATTTCTGCCACGCCGGTGTCGACGCCAACTGCTCGCTGGGCAAGGATCTGTCCTACAGCGGGTCGCTGACCGCGAGCCGAAGCATCAACAAGTCGCTCGGCGGCAACCTCTCATGGGATGCGTTCGACCACCTTCATCTGCAGCTGGATGCTCACCATTCGACCGCGGTATCGAAACCGAACAACAAGTTCGGAACCAGCGTGTCCGTCGGCAACGCGGTGTTCGGGATCGCGGACCAGACGATCAATTACGAGAACGACCTGCCGATCATCAACGTCAATATGTATCCGGAGGTCGACGAGCTCGACCCGGCGAACATCACGCCGACCGGCAACGCCTTCCGCACGGCTTACTTCAAGGACCGGATCAACCAGGGGCAGGTCAAGGGCAACTGGGACTTCGACAGCTCGTTCCTCGACAGCATCGACTTCGGCGTGTCCTACGTCGACAACAAGATCCGGTCGGCCTTCGGGGTCATCCAGAACGACACCTGGGGCGGCGCCGGGCCCGCTTCGGACATTCCCGACGACATTTTCACGCTGGAAACCTTGCCCGACAAATTCCCCGGGGTGTCAGGGCACAATGACCCGGCCATGATCCAGTCCTTCTACACGTTCGATTTCGAGCGCATGGTCGGAATCATCAACGATCTTTACGGCACCTGCACCCATCCGCTGACCGGGACTCCGGCCGGCGATGGTTGCCTTGCGAAATTCAGCACTGACCGAAGGATCACGGAAAAGACGCTTGCCCCCTACGTCCAGGCGAACATGGCGTTCGATCTGTTCCAGCGCCCATCTCACCTTCGAGCGGGTGTTCGTTACGAGCGAACGAAGGTGAATTCAGCCGCGTTGGTCCCGGTTCCGATCGGCACGCAATGGGTTGCAGCCAATGAGTTCAACCTGATTCCGGGACCCGACAGCGCCTTCACCTCGCTCAAAGGCAAATATCATGAGTGGCTGCCGGCGGTGGATTTCGACGTCGAGGCGATCCACAACGTCAAGCTTCGGGCTTCCTACAGCCACACCATCACGCGCTCCGATTACCAGAGCATGCAGGGCGGTCTGACGCTTGGTAACCTCTTCCGTGTCGGTGGCGGCGACGGCAACCAGGGCAATCCCAACCTGTTGCCGTACAAATCGAAGAACATCGATCTGTCAGCCGAATGGTATTACGGCAGAGAGAGCTACGTGTCGGCCGGCTACTTCCACAAGGACGTGTCGAACTACATTTCGACGACACGCGTCGACCAAACGGCATTCGACCTGCACACGCCAGTCGGCGGCCCGCGCTATAACGCTGCGCTCGCGGCGCTTGGAGCGGGTGCGAGTGCGGACGCCATTCGCAACTATATCGTTGCGAATTACCCGGGGTCGGTCACCTGCCTGGTGACGACCGGCGGCGTATGCACCCAATATGCGATTCAAAGCCTGCCTGAAGACCCGCTGCTGAATTTCCAGGTCGTCACGCCGACCAACTCGGACCAGAAGGCGAAGATCGACGGCTGGGAGTTCAACGTCCAGCACAGCTTCTGGAACACCGGCTTCGGCGCGATTCTCAATTATACGATCGTCAACGGCAGCGCGAAATTCGACAACAGCTTGCCGTCGAGCGTATTCCAATTCGCGCTCGAGGGTCTGAGCGACAGCGCCAACGCCGTCCTGTTCTACGACAAGCACGGCATCCAGGCGCGTCTCGCCTACAACTGGCGCGACAAGTTCCTGCAATCGAGCGGCCAGGGACGCAACCCGACGTATGTCGAGGCCTACGGCCAGCTCGACGGCAGCGCGAGCTATGAGTTCCGCAAGGGCTTCACGGCCTTCGTCGAGGGTATCAACCTCACCGGATCGAGCCGACGGGCGCACATGCGTCATGTCAACAATGTCACGTTCGTTTCGCCGGGTTACGCGCGATACACCGCCGGCCTCCGCGTCAGTTTCTAGGCGCCAATTTTGCCCGGCGCCCATCGATTACCGGAGTGACTCCGCCCCTCGGAGTTGCTCCGGTATGATGGGCCGGTAACGGCAAGGCGCTGCGCAGACATGGAACAGCCGGTATCCAGGATCGTGATCGTCGGCGGCGGGACCGCCGGCTGGCTGTCCGCTTGCTACATCGCGAGCAGGCTCCGGCGCGAAGGCACTTCGGTCACGGTCATCGACGCTCCGGACATCGCGCCGATCGGAGTCGGTGAGGGCACCTGGCCGACCATGCGCCAGACATTGTCGGAAATCGGCCTCGACGAAGCCGACGTGCTGCGGTCGTGCGATGCCTCGCTCAAGCAGGGCACGCGGTTCGACGGGTGGGTGACCGGAGTCGAGGGGGACATTTACTACCATCCGTTCACTCTGCCGTGTGACGGAAGTCCGCTGGACCTCGTCGCCGCGTGGCAGACGGACTTGGCCGACCGGCCGTTCGCTCACGCGGTGTGCGCGCAACCGGCGGTGTGCGATGCGCGGCTCGCGCCTCGGCAGAGCGCGATGCCGTCCTACGCCGGAGCGCTCAATTACGCTTACCATCTCGATGCTGCGAAGCTCGCTGCGCGGCTTGCGCGGCACGCGGTGGAAACGCTCGGCGTCACGCACCTGCGCGAAGAGGTCGTCGGCGTTGAACCGGATACGGATGGAACGATCGGGCAGCTTCGCACGCGCAGCGGCGCGGCGATCGCGGGCGACCTGTTCATCGATTGCTCGGGCCATTCGGCGATCGTCATCGGCGGGCATTGCGGAACCGAGTGGATCGACCGCAGCGCGGCGCTGGCCAACGACCGCGCGCTCGCAGTCCAGGTCCCGGTGGATCCCGACTCGCCGGTCGAGTCGCAGACGATCTCGACCGCGCACGAGGCGGGCTGGATCTGGGACATCGGGCTGCCGACCCGCCGCGGCATCGGCTGCGTCTATTCGTCGCGCTTCATGGCCGACGATCGCGCCGAAGCGGTGCTTCGCGACTATGTCCGCCGAACCGTCGGCGCCGCCGCGGCCGAGGCGCTTTCACCGCGAGCCTTGTCGTTCCGCACCGGCCATCGCGACCGCTTCTGGCGCGGCAATTGCGTCGCGATTGGGCTCAGCGCCGGGTTCATCGAGCCGCTCGAAGCTTCGGCGATCGTGATGATCGAGCTGTCGCTGCGCGCGCTGGTCGACAATTTCCCGGCGAGCGCGGCTTCGTTGCCGCTTCACGCCGAGCGTTTCAACGAGCTGTTCCGCACGCGATGGGACCGGATCGTCGACTTCCTCAAGTTGCATTATCTGCTCAGCCGCCGCGAGGAGGCCTATTGGGCGGCGCAGCGCGATCCGGCGACGATCTCGCCGCGCCTCGCGGGATTGCTCGAGCTATGGCGCGACCAGCCGCCGTCGAGCTACGACTTTCCGCTGGCCGAGGAAATCTTCCCTGCGGCGAGCCACCAATATGTCTATTACGGCATGGGCGGTGCGGTGCCGCCGAATTTGCCGTCCCCGACCGATGCCATGCGCCGCCGCCTCGCCCAGGCTAGCCAGCGCAGCCGCGGGCTGTTGAGCTCGCTGCCATCGAACCGCGCGCTGCTCAATTCGGTGGCGCCTGTTCCCGTCGGCGATAAAGCTGTGCCGGCATGAGCAATCACGTCATTCTCGACCGCAACACGCACCGCGAGCTCCGCATCCGCACCGGCGCCTCCGCCGAGCTCGGCGACGCCACGATGGCGTGCCTGACGGTGCCAAGCGAGTTCCGCCGCGTTCAGAACGAATTCCCCATCCTGTTCCGCCGCGATCTCGAAAGCGGGCAGTTCTCGGCGCTCGTTTTGTTCGGGTTCGAGAACGGCGAAAATCTGTTCGTCGACGACGGGCGCTGGGACGCGCGCTACCGGCCGCTCGCTTTGTTCATCCAGCCGTTCCTGATCGGCAAGTCGGCCGCGGGCGCGGAGGTTCATCTCGACGAAGCGCATCCGCGCGTTGCGGGGACTAACGACGAGGGCGTTCGCGCGTTCGACGACGGCGGGCAGCCGACCGCCTATCTCGAAGCGGTGATGGCCGGGCTCGACGAGATCGATCAGGGATATCGCGAAAGCGGCGACTTCTTCGCCGCGATCGAACGCTACGAGCTGCTTGAGCCCTTCTCGCTCGACGTCGAGCTTCGCGACGGCCCCAAGCATCGCCTGGTCGGCTATCACATGATCGACGAAGCAAAGCTGCAGGCGCTGGAGCCGGGCGCCTTGGCCGACCTCCACGCGGCCGGCCACCTGATGCCGATCTTCATGGCAGTCGCGTCGCTCTCGAACATCGCCGCGCTGGTCGAACGCAAGAACCGGCGGCTCGGCCATGGCTGACTCCGCAACGCCGATGCCGGCCAGGGTGGCGGAAGAGCAGGTCGCCGCGTCCGAGCTCGACGCTCGGCTCAAGACCGCGCGCGAGCCGTTCGTCATTCGCGGGCTCGTTGCGGACTGGCCGCTGGTCAAGGCCGGGCTCGAGAGCAGCGCGTCGGCGCGCGCCTATCTGCTCGAGCATCGCCGCGATCGCGCCTTCACCGTGAACATCGGCCAGCCGGGGGCCGGCGAGCGCCTGTTCTACGACGAGTCGATGGCGATGAACTTCCGCACCGGCCGCGGCAGCCTCGACGACATTTTCGCCGGAATCGACGCTAACGAAGGGCGCCGCGACGCCCCCGCGATCTACCTCTCGTCGGTCGACGTGAAGGATTATTTCGACGGGCTGCACGACGCCAACCACGTCGACCTTGGCGAGCGCGAGCCGATCGAGAGCATCTGGATCGGGACCAGGACAAGAATTGCGGCGCACAATGACTTCCCCGACAACCTCGCCTGCTGCGCGGTGGGGCGGCGCCGGTTCACGCTCTTCCCGCCCGACCAGTTCGCCAATCTCTATGTCGGGCCGATCGACAATACGCCGGCGGGGCGGCCGGTCAGCATGGTCGATCTCCACGATCCGGACTTCGCGCGCTTCCCTCACTTCCGCGAAGCGCTGAAGGTCGCCCGGGTCGCGGAGCTGGAGCCAGGGGACGCGATCTTCATCCCGTCTATGTGGTGGCATCACGTCGAGGCGCTCGAGCCGTTCAACGTGCTGGTGAATTACTGGTGGCGCGATACGGCGCGGTTTCTCGGTCAGCCGCAGGACGCGCTCAATCACGCCATCCTCGCGATCCGCGACCTGCCCGACGACGAGAAGCAGCTGTGGCGCGCGCTGTTCGAACATTATGTGTTCGGCAATCCGGCTGCAGCGGCGGAGCATATTCCCGAGGGTGCGCGCGGCATCCTCGCGCCGCTCGACGCCGAGACCGCCGGGCGGATCCGCGCCAACCTGCTGCGGAGTTTGTCGCGATGAACCAGTGGGCGCTTCGCCGGATCGTGATCGCCGGCGGCGGGACCGCCGGGTGGATGACCGCCGCGGCGATCGCGCACACGCTCGGCAAGACGGCCGAGCTGATCCTGATCGAATCCGACGCGATCGGGACGATCGGAGTCGGCGAAAGCACGATCCCGCCGCTGGTCACCTACAACCGGCTGCTCGGAATCAGCGAAGCGGAATTCATGCGTGCGACCCAGGCGACCTTCAAGCTCGGCATCGGGTTCGAGAATTGGAAGGAGGTCGGGCACCGCTACTTCCACAGCTTCGGGACGACCGGGAAGGATCATTGGAGCGCAGGCTTCCAGCACTTCTGGCTGAACGGCCTGGAGCGCGGGCATGAGCAGCCGTACGACGACTACTGCCTTGAATTGAGCGCAGCCTACGCGGGCAAGTTCGCGCATTTGCCCGACGACCGAATGAACTACGCGTACCAGCTGGACTCGTCGCTCTACGCCAAGTTCCTGCGCGAACGGGCCGAAGCCAACGGAGCGGTCCGGCGCGAAGGCAAGATCGCCGAGGTCGAAGTCGAAAGCGCGACCGGTGACATTGCGGCGCTCAAGCTCGAATCCGGCGAGCGCATCGCCGGCGACCTGTTCATCGACTGCACCGGCTTTCGCGCGCTCCTCATCGACGGCACGCTCGGCTCAACGTTCGAGGACTGGACGCACTGGCTGCCGTGCGACAGCGCGATCGCGATCCAGACGCGCTCGGTCCGGCCCGCGGTGCCATACACGATGGCGATCGCGCATGATTCCGGCTGGCGCTGGCGCATCCCGCTGCAGCATCGCACCGGCAACGGCATCGTCTTCTGCAGCCGCTACCTCGACAAGGACGCGGCCCTCGAACGGCTGCTCGGCGAGATCGAGGGCGACACGCTGACGCAGCCCAACGTGCTCCGCTTCAAGGCGGGGATGCGGCGGGTTCATTGGGCCAAGAATTGCGTCGCGATCGGGCTTTCGAGCGGGTTCATGGAGCCGCTCGAATCGACCAGCATCCACCTCATCCAGCGTGCCATCCTGCGCCTCATCCGGATGCTTCCGCTGCGCGAGATCTCCGACCGCGACCGGTTCGAGTTCAACGACCAGATGCTGCAGGATTATCTGCAGATCCGCGACTTCCTGATCCTGCATTATAAAGCCACCGACCGCCGCGACAGCGAGTTCTGGCGCTACTGCGCGGACATGCCGATCCCCGACAGCCTCGAGCAGAAGATCGAGCTGTTCCGCGAAACCGGCCGGGTGTTTCGCAGGAACGAGGAACTGTTTGCCGAGAACAGCTGGGTCCAAGTGATGATGGGGCAAGGCATTATGCCCCGCGCCTATCACCCGATCGCAACCAAGCTCAGCGATGCTGAACTAGCCAAGCTGCTGGGCACGATCCGCGACAATGTCGCGCAAACGGTCGATGGCCTCCCCGACCACGAAGCCTACGTCGCGCATTATTGCGGCGCCGCCAACGCCAGCGCGGCGTGAGGGGGAGCGGGGGGTGAACGCACCGCCGCCAAAGGGCCGGCGCCGCCAGGCGGTGACGATCAGGCACGTGGCGGCCGATGCCGGGGTGTCGCTGCAGACGGTGAGCCGGGTGATCAACGGCGACGCCAGCGTCAGCCCAAAGATGCGGGCGAAGGTCCAGGGCTCGATCGACAAGCTCGGCTACGTCCCGTCGCTCGCTGCGCAGCGCATGAGCGGCTCGCGCTCCTACCTCATCCTCGCAATCAACGACCGCGATCGCACGATCGCCGACTGGAATGCCCGCGAGGGCGTCGACTGGGTCGACCAGATGCTGCTCGGCGGGATGCTCAAATGCAGCGAGCTCGGCTATCGAATGATGATCGAGCTGGTCGACACCCATAACGATCACGTCCAGCGGGAACTGCGGGCCACAATCGCCGCGCTACAGCCCGACGGAGTCATCCTGACCCCGCCGCACTCCGACAATCCGCTGATCACCGAGCTGCTGGCCGAGCAGAATATCGCCTTCGCCCGGATCGGCTCGATCGCTCCGGGGCCGGGAATCCGCCTGACCATGGACGACGAAGGCGCTGCGCGGACCGCGGCCGAGCATCTGATCGAGCTTGGCCACAAGCGGATCGGCTTCATCGGCGGGTCGAAGGAATATTCGCTGAGCCAGTGGCGCGCCGACGGTTGGTCCGCGGCGATGGGAGCGGCGGGCCTTCCGACCGAGGGGTTGTTCGCGGAGGGCGATTTCACCTTTGAGTCCGGGCTGGCCGCCGCGACCCGGCTGCTCGCGCGCGCCGATCCGGTCACCGCGATCATCGCCAGCAACGACCAGATGACGCTTGCGACGCTCGAAGTCGCGCGCGAGCAGGGCCTGCGCGTGCCCGAGGATTTGTCGCTGATCAGTTTCGACAATACGCCGATCGTCCGGTTCACCTTGCCGGCCCTGACCGCCGTCGATCAGCCGATCGCAGCGACCACGTCGCGCGCTGTGGAGCTGATCATCGAGGGCCAGCGCGGCGGCGACGTGCCGGCCGATCCGGTCCATGTCCCGGCATCGCTCGTCCGCCGCCAATCCACGGCTCGCCCGCCGGCCGGCCGCATATGAGCGAGGAGGCCGCGGCGCCCAAGGCCCCGCGCTTCCTGTGGCTGTTCGCCCTGGCGTGGGCCGGAGGAGCGATCGCCTACGTCCCCTTCCTGACGATCCTCCTCCCCCTGCGGGTCATCGTCATGTCGGGTGCCGACGGGGTGCGGATGATCGCGATCATCACCTTCCTCGGCGCGATCTGCGCGAGCGCCGGCAACATCCTGTTCGGCTGGCTCAGCGATCGCAGCGGGGTGCGCAAGCCATGGGTGCTGGCCGGCCTGGTGCTGAGCCAGGCGCTGCTGGTTGCGCTGCCGCTCAGCAACAGCACGTGGACGACCGTGGTGCTGATCCTGCTCTGGCAGCTCGCGCTCAACATGATGCTGGGGCCGCTGTCGGCCTGGGCCGCCGACCGGGTGCCGCGCAAGCGCACCGGCTTCCTCGGTGGCCTGATGGCGCTGTCGCCGGCGTTGGGCGCGCTGTCGGGCGTGATCGTCACCGTCCCTGGCCTCGCCGACGCCGACCAGCGGTTGTGGCTGGTCTCGGCGATGGTAGCCGCGTGTGTGCTACCGGTCGTCCTGGTCGAACGCGATGCCCGGGCTCACGTCCAGCCCGACGATGCGGCGGCCGAACGGCCGCGCCGGCATTTCGCTTTGACGATGTGGGCGGCGCGGCTGTTGGTCCAGATCGCCGAGGCGGCGCTGTTCGCCTACTTGCTGCTCTACTTCCGCTCGCTCGATCCGCTGATTCAGGACAGCCGCGTGGCGCGCCTGTTCAGCGCCGTGCTTGCAGCGGCGGTGCCGGTGGCGATCGTCGCCGGGCGCATCGCCGACCGCAGCGCGCGCCCGGCGCTGCCGCTGGCGGTCTGCGCCTTGTGCTCGGGATTGGGGCTGCTGGGCCTCGCGGGTGCGACGACCATCGGCGAGGCGACGCTGGCGTACGTGTGGTTCGGCGTCGCGACGACGGTGTTCCTGTCGCTCCACAGCGGACAGACCTTGCTCGTCCTGCCCAATCCGGCGCATCGCGGGCGCGATCTCGGGCTGTTCAACCTCACCAACACCGTGCCCTCGATGATCATGCCGTGGCTGACCGTCATCCTGGTGCCCGAGCGCGGCTTTCCCGCCTTGTTCGCGATCCTCGCGCTGCTTGCCCTTGCCGCGTCCGCCTTGCTCTTTTCGATCAAGCGGCTGGACTAGTCGAACTTGGTGTCGCGGCGGCGGCCGACCATGAGCCCGGCCTCAAGCCGCGCGCAGAGCGCCGCGTAATAGTCCGACAGGAAGCCGTAATCGTCTCCGTCGTCCGGTAGTCCGGCCTTGTCGCGGATGGTTCGGGCGACCGTCATCACCGCATCCGCCTGCTCGTTGCGAAGCACCTGCTCGAGCGTTTGCAGCTCGTAAATGCCGTAGAGCTTGAGCGCGGACTCGGGGAACGTCCGCCGCGGCCGGTAGGCGCTTCCGACGAGGTCCTCGGTCAGCTTTACCTTCTCGACCTGGACCACCCAGGTGCCGGCGACGAGATCGCCGACCCGCAGGCGGTCGCGGTTGAACAAAGGGAAGAACAGGAAAATCCCGCTCCAGACCAGCGCGAACAAGGTGAGGAAGGTGTCGGCGGTGCCTTCCGCGGTCTGCTGGGCGAGGAAGGACAAGGGCAGGAACACCTCGATCTCGCGCATCGCGTTGCGCGCGATCACCGCCGCCCCGGTCAGCCGCGCGCCGTCCCGGGCCACCACGCGCAGGCCCATCAGGCGCTTGCCGGGGGTGGCGCCGCGGCTGCCCATCTCGAACAGCGTGAACCAGCCGTTGCGAAGGACGAAGAAGCCAAGCAGCCACAGGACGAGGAGGAAGCTCTGTGCGCCGGGGACGGCCATCATCAACGCGGCGATGGTGACCACGACCAGAATCACGATCATGATGATGAGGTCGATCAGGAACGCGCCGGCCCGAGCACCCCCCGAGCCGAGCTCGAGCCGGAGGTCGACGCCCTCGGGCGTGACGAAGGTGCGGCGGAGGCTCTTGGGGGTGAGCGCCTTACTTGCCATGTTCGGACGGCTTCCAGCTCCACGCGTAGAAATAGACCAGCCAGCCGGCGAGCGCGGCGCCGCCGATCAGCGCGCGCAGGCCATCGTTGAGGATCGTCTGACGGCCAACCCCTTCGAGCAGACCGGCGACTGCGAGCATGATCACCGTCCCGGCCATTGCGGTCGCGGCGGTGCGGCCGGCAGCGACCACCGCGTCCATTCGCGACAGCCGCCCGGGGAAGGCGATGGCCATGCCGATGCGGATGCCGGCCGCGCCCGAAATGCAGATCGCGAAAATCTCCGTCGTGCCGTGAATCATCAGCCAGGCGGCGACATTCCAGCCGAGGCCCTTCGCGGCGAACACCGCGACGAAGGCGCCGAGCATCAGCCCGTTGTAGAGGATCAGCAGCACGGTCGGCACCGCGAAGGCGAAGCCGAGCGCGAAGGAGAAGATCGCGATCTGGCTGTTGTGCGTGAACAGGAAGGTCGCGAACACGCCGAGCCAGTCCTTCTGCTTGTCGTACAAGGTCGAGCGCAAATATTCGGCCGATGCGGACGGGTCGCGGCCACCGGCGAGGCCTTGCGGGATGATGCTGTAGAACCAGCTCGGATCGCTTCGGATCAGCAGATAGGCGACCAGCGCGGCGCCAGCCGTCAGGACGACGCAGAACAGGGTCTCGCGCCAGATCGCGCGCACCGCCTCGGGCCAGCTGCGGGCGAAGAAGCGCAGGATCTGCCGCCCGGCCGGAGTCTGCACGCCGTAAATCTGGAAGTAGGCCCGGGTGCAGAGCTGCTCGAGATAGGTGATCAGCGACTTGTCGAGCGAGGTGTCGCGGGCGACCGCGAGCGACGACAAGGTCGTGCGATAGAGCGCCGGAAGCTCGAGCAAATCGTCGTCGCCGAGCGACCGGATCGACTTCTTCTCGAGCCGGGTGACGAGCGCGTCGAGCCGGTCCCAGTCGCCGGAATGCGCCTGGCGGAAGCGGGTCGCATTGACCAGCGGCGCGTCGATCGAGGGCGCGAGCGAGGCGTTCACAGCAGGTCCCTCCGCTTGAGGTCGAGATAACCCTGGACCAGCCTCTCGTTCACCTTGTCATATTCGCTTTCGATCACGTGCACGCCGAGGTGCTGGAGCCCGCCGATCACCACCCGCCGCTCCTTGAGCAGCGTCGAAGCGGTGATCGCGCGGGTCACGTCGTCGGCAGTCTCGGGTTCGCGCTCGACGATCGATTCGAGCTCCTGGTCGCGCAGCACGACCACGAGGACGACATGGGTTTCGACCAGGCGGCGGAGCGCCCGAAGCAGGAAATCTGCGGAGATCGAATCGGTGAACTCGGTGAACAGGATGATCATCGACCGGCGGGTCAGCTTCGCCGACAATGTGGTCAGCGCGAAGGTGTAGTTGGTCTCCTCGCTGCTGTAGTCGATCCCGGCGGCGAGGCGCTCAAGCTCGGCGAAGGCGCCGCCGCCCGACACGAGCCCGCTCGACAGCCGCGGCCGCGAATCGAACGCGTGCAGCGCCACCCGGTCGCCGAGCTTGAGCGCGATCCAGGCGGTGAGGAGCATGGCCGAGACGCAGCGGTCGACGCGCGGCAGGCCGGCCACGGGCTCGCACATCTGGCGCCCGCTATCGATGGCGAACACGATCTGGTTGTTGCGCTCGGTCCGGTACTGCTTGGCGAGCAGCTTCATGTGCCGCCCCGACTGTTTCCAGTCGATCGAGCGGCGGTCCATGCCAGGGCGGAATTCGGTCAGCGCGTCGAAGTCGGAGCCTTCGCCGCGGGTCAATTGCGTGATCAGGCCTTCGAACGCGTGCCGCTGGAAAATTGCCGCGCCATGCTCGTGGACGGGGCGGATGTCGGGGAGGATCGGAAAGGCGCCGTCGAGCGCGACCGTGTCCTGCTTCCACGCGAGGCCCAGCGGCCCGGTCCACCGCACCCACATCCGCTCGAACCGGGCGACGCCTCTGCGGAGCATCTCGAGCGGCAACAAGATCGCGCCGAGGCCGTTCTCGAGCGGCACGCTCGACCGGCCGTCGTCCTCGAGCGCGACCAGCGGCGACGTCTGGAGCGCGATGAAGGCATTGCGCCGCCGGCCGGTCGCGACGGTCACCGTGGCGTCGCGGATTTCGCCGACATAGGCATGGCCCGGAAGCTGGACCCTGGTTCTGGCCGAACCCATGGCCCGCACGGCATCGAAGGCGAACAGCAGGATCACCGCCAGCGGCCAGGCGAGCGCGAGGAACCAGCGTCCCGGCGTGATCGCAGCCACGATCAGCGCCACGGGCGCTCCCGCGGCGGTCGCGATCACTGCGGCACGCGTCGGATAGATCAACGCGGCGCCTCGATCGCTTCGATGATCCCGGCGACGATTTCCTCGACCTTGCGGCCGTTGATCTCCGCTGCCGGCGACAGGATCACGCGGTGCCGAAGCAGCGGGGCTGCGAGCATCTTGGCATCGTCGGGGATGACAAAGTCGCGCCCGTCGATCGCCGCCCGGGCGCGCGCGGCTCCGGCGAGCATCGCTCCGGCGCGCGGTGAAGCGCCGGATTCGAGGTCGGGGTTCTCGCGCGTGCCGCGCACCAGCGCCGCGATGTAATCGATCACCTCGTCGACCAGCCGCACCTCTTTCACCGCGTTCATCGCGGCTGTGATCAGCGCGGCGTCGGCCTTGGACTCGATGCCCCAGGCCGACGGCTCCATCGCCTCTTTCTTGGCGCCGTGAGTGGCGATGATCTTTCGCTCTTCCTCGAGCGATGGATAGTCGACCGTCTGCTTGAACAGGAAGCGGTCGAGCTGCGCTTCGGGCAGTGGATAGACGCCCTGCTGCTCGATCGGGTTCTGGGTGGCGACGACGAGGAACCGGTCGCCGAGCTGATGGCTCTCGCCGTCGATCGTCACCTGCCGCTCCTGCATCGCCTCGAGCAGCGCCGCCTGGGTCTTGGGCGGCGTGCGGTTGATCTCGTCGGCGAGCAGCAGCTCGGTGAAGATCGGCCCGCGCGTGAGCGAGAAGCTCGACGTCTGGAAGTTGAACAGGTTCGCACCGATGATGTCCGCCGGCATCAGGTCGGGGGTGAACTGGATGCGCCCGAAATCGAGGCCGATCGCCTGTGCGAAGCTGTGCGCGAGCAGGGTCTTCGCGGTTCCGGGCGGCCCTTCCAGCAGGATGTGCCCGCCGGCGAACAAGGCAACGAGCATCAGGTCGATGGTCGCGTCCTGGCCGACGACTGCCTTTGCGATCTCTTTCCTGATTTCGACGCCTAGCGACTGAACTTCGTCGACTTTCACTCCTGAACCTCCTCAACCCAATGATGCAGCGACTGCGCTGCAGAAAGCAGCTCGGCCCGGGTCCGCGCCTGACTCGTCGCGGCCGCGAGCTCGTGAAAGCTCCGCCGCGGATTCAATGATTCGAGACGCTCGTCGAGCAGCTCCGCCGATGTCGTCGGCGGCAACCGGAACAGGGCTGCGGCGCGCTGGCGGATGACCTCGACGTAGCGGCTGCCGAGCGAGGCCTCGCGCCCCGCCTTGCGGACCAGCGCAGCACTGTTGTCGACCAGCGCCGCCTTGCCGAAGGCGATCGCGCGCTCGGTCCGGCGCGGCGCCCCGAAGCGCACCAGCGCCTGCGCCGCAGCAAGCAGCATTGCCGCGAAGATCGTCAGGGTGACGGCGAGGAACGGCGGATCGAACGCCAGCTTCAGCGGGCTGCGCGAGCGGCCGAGGCCGTTGCTGGTGACGTCGAACAGGACCGAGGTCGAATCGGTGCTGTTGAGGAAGTCGAGCATCGCCAGCGCCGCGCGTGCCTGGCGCTCGTCGGCCATCCCGTGATTGTCGAGGAGGTCGGGGTCGGCGAGGATGTACAGCGCCTGGTCGTCGATCTGGCCGAGCACGATGCGGCCCGCGCCGTCGGTGATCAGGGGTTTCAGCTTCGCATTGGCGATCGTCTGCACGACCCGCGGAGCGAAGAACTGCATCTGGGGGGGAGCCGCCGGATGCACCGACCGCAGCGGCTTGCCATCTCCCCGCAGCCGGGTGATTTCGAACGGCCAGGTCGGGGCGAGCGTTCGCGCCGGATCTTCGGCCGGCAGCAGGCCCGAAACCCGGACCCAGCCGGCGCGCTGCTTGTCCGGCGCGGCGTCCCATTTGGGCAGGACGATCAGGGTCGCGCGTGGGCCGCGCTCCTTGAGGACGTCGCCGAGCGGGACCCAGCCGTGCTCAGGCGTGATCACCGCGAGATCCTCGCTGCGCAGCTCGTTTTCCGACCGAACGATGTGCGGGTTGCGCCCGGTTTGCTCCGCGAGCCGGACGATGCCGGAGAACCCGGTCGCAGCGTTCGACAGCGCATGCGACCCGCCGTTGCGGCCGGAGCGGAGGTCGGGCGCGTAGGCGCCGAGGACGAGCATGGCGATGAACGCGACCGCGCCGATGGCGACCACGATCAGCATGGCGCGCGGGTTGAATGGACTTTGCGATTGCTGCTCGCTGGCGGCGGCGGTTCCGCTCATGCCCGCCAGGCTCCGGCGACGGCGAAATCGGAATAAGCGCCGCGCGCCTCGATCCAGTCGCTTTCGCCCACCGGCCGTCCGCCGAACAGGCTTCGTTCCACCATCCGGGCGATCCGCGCGAACAGCTCGCGCGCCCGCGTCGGGATGCCCTGCGAGCCCGCGATCTCGCGGCTCGTCAGGGCCGGGCGGACGAGGTTGGGGCGGCGGTTGGCGATATCCTCGATCGACCGGAACAGGAGATGGTGGATCGCCTCGGCGTATCGCCCTTCGCGAGCCAACGCGTCGGCTTCCTCGAGCCACGAGCGGACCGGCATCTCGCCCGGCGCCCAGTCCTCGTCATCGGGGATGGCCTGGGCCGCGGCGCGCCGCGGCAGGCGGACGCGCCATTCGCCGTGGCGCACGCGGTTGTAGATCGCCCAGAGCAGGAGCAGCGCAGCCAGCGCGAGCACACCCCACAGGAATATCCGCGCATAAGGCGCGTCCGGAAAGAAGCTGCCGACCCACTTCAGCGCCTTGCCGATCGGACTGAAGATATACTCGCGCAGAAAGCGGCCGAGCGCTTCGAGCCAGGCCGGGGGCTTGGGCCGCGGCTCTGGCGCCGCGAGCGTGAACTGAACGGACGGATCCGCGCGCAAGCCCTTGTAAGCTTGCGCGAAACGATCGGCATCGCCCGCAGCCCTGGTCACGCCACTGATCACGCATTCCCCCGCACCAGCAGTGATGGATAACCTGCGACCGGCCTCGCGCAACCCATCAAAAAATCTGGACAGCCGTTTTGGCTTGCCGCAGCTTTGGCGTCTCAAACGATGGGGGGATGTTTCATGGCAACAGTTGCAGGCGCGGACGAAGACCGCAGCGTATCGATCGGCCGCGTATTCCAGCGGGCCTTCTCAGCAATTACGTTCAATCCCCTGGTCATTCTCGGCCTGGCGCTCGTGATCGGAGCGATTCCCGGGATCATCATGACCTTTCTGTTCTACCGGTTGGGGATCGGCGCGCCGGCCGCGCTCCGCAGCGGTGCGTCCGTGAACGCGATGATCGGCGCGACAGCGGTGACGAGCGTCTTGACCCTGGTCATTTCCTCGCTCGTGCAGGGCGCGCTTACCCGGGCCACGGTGTCCGCGGCCGAGGGGCGCCGGGTGACGTTCGGCGAAAGCCTCGGTACCGGGCTGCGCGTGATCCTGCCGTTGATCGGCCTCAGCATCCTTCTCGCATTCGGCCTGATGGTCGGCTTCCTTCTGCTTGTGATCCCCGGCATCATCCTGCTGTTGATGTGGGCGGTGGCCGTCCCGTCGCTGGTCATCGAGCGGGTCGGGGTGATCGGAGCGTTCACCCGCAGCGCCGAGTTGACCAAGGGATCGAAGTGGAAAATCCTCGCCCTCTTCATCGTGCTGCTGGTCGGCTACTGGCTCCTGAGCGCCGCCATCGCGCTGATCGGCCTCGGCACTTTCAACGCCGCCAACCTGTCGGCGAGTGGTGGTCCGACCGCAGCCAACGCCATCGGCGGAGTGATCGTCGGGACTATCTTCAACGCCGTGTGGGGAACCATCCAGCCGTCGCTGTACGTCGAGCTGCGGCAAGCGAAGGAAGGCAACAGCATGGAGAATCTCGAGGCGATCTTCGCCTAGAAAAGCGCCGAGTCCGCTCGGGCCGGTCAGTGCCCGAGCGGCGGCAGCAGGAACTGCAGCGGGACGTCGACCCGCGACGCCCAGCTGATCTCGTTGTGCTTCTGGCCGGGGAAGCTGCGCGTCAGCCAGTTCCGGCCCTGGACGTAGCCGCGGCTTGCGACGATGCGGTCGACCCGGTCCTGATATTGCTTGTACACCGCGTCGAGGGTCTCGGTGCCGTGGTCGAAATAGAGCTTGTGGCTTGCGGGTGAGGGGAGCGCAGGTGCAAGATAGCGCTCGAACGTCGCCGACACGACCTCGTAATCCTGCTGGCTCACCGCCTTGCCGTCAGGGTTGATGACCAGCGGCCAATGGGTCGACATCATCCCGGCGCCGCCGAAGACCTTCGGATATTCGTCGATCGCGTAGAGCGAGATGAGCGAGCCCATCGACGAGCCCATGATGGCGGTGTTGGCGCGGTCGGTTTTCACGTTGAAGCGGCGGTCGATCAGCGGCCGCAGCTCCTCGACGACGAACTTCAGGTAGCCGTCCGACAGCGGCTCGCCGCCATAGAGCGCAGCGACTTTCGCGCGATAGTCGGCGGGAAGCGTCGCGAACGCCTTGGACGGCACATATTCCTGGAGTCGCTTGGGCGTGTTCCAGATGCCGACGACGATCGTCGGCCGCACCTTCTTTTCGGCGATCAGCTTGGAGAGATGCTCGTCGATCTCCCATTCCATGCCGTAGCCGGCGGTCGCCTTGTCGAACAAATTCTGGCCGTCGTGCATGTAGAGGACCGCGTATTTGGGTCCGCGCTGCGTGTAGCCGTCTGGCAGCCACACGACGACGCGCCGCGGGTCAGCATATTTCGACTTTAGGATGCCGAGGTCGACGATGCGGCCGGCGCTGACGTGGACCGGGCCTTGCGCGTCGCCGGCGATTGCGGGTGCGGCGACAAGCAGCGCAGTCGCCGCCGCGATGAAAGCGGCTAGCCTGCCGATCATCGGCCGGGGACGAGGCTCATCGCTGCGCCGCCGCCAGGGGCAAGCCACAGCGAATAGTGATCGCCGCGGCGGACCTTTTTGCTGTCGTACGCGATCTGGTGCCGCGAGTCCGTCACGTAGGTCTCGCCCGGCGCATCCTTGTAGATGGTCGCCACATAGGTCTTGCCGGGATCGAGGAAGTCGAACGACAGGTCGAGGGTGCGCGGAGTCGCGTCATTGACCCCGCCGACATACCAGTTGTTCGAATTGCGGTCCTTGCGCGCGAAGATGGCATAATCACCCACTTCGCCGGCGATCAGATGACTTTCGCTCCAGTCGGCCGGTACCTTGCTGATGAAATCGAGCTCGCGCGGATGCGCTTCGAGGTTCTCGATGAGATCGGCCGCCATCTGGATCGGGGAATAGATTGCGAGATAGAGGCCGAGCTGCTTGGCCAGCGTCGAGGCGAGCGGGACGTCGTTGCCGCCCTTGAGGCTGAGAATGCCGGGGGTGAAGTCCATCGGGCCCGAAAGCATGCGCGTGTAGACCAGGGTCGGCTCGTGCTCCGGCCCGTTCGCGAACGGTCCCCAGGCGTTATATTCCATGCCCCGCGCGCCCTCGCGATCGATCCAATTGGGATATGTGCGGCGCAGGCCGGTGTCCTTGACCGGCTCATGGGTGTCGATCGCGTTGTGATATTTGGCCGCGACTTCGACCACCTTCAGCAAATGCTGCACCTGCCGCTGGCCGTCGTGATATTCCATGCGAACTTCGCCGGGCTTGTCGCCGGGCGCGACGATTCCGCCGAGATCGGCGACGTAGCCGGTCTTGGTGACTTCGATCCCCATGCGCTGGTTCTGCGCGAACGCCGCTTCGAGTTGCGGCTCGTAATTCGCAATGTTCCCGCCCGTTTCATGGTGGCCGATGAGGTGCACGCCTTTGGTTTTGGCGTAAGCCGAAAGCGCGGGCAGGTCGAAGTCGGGAACGGCCTCGGTGAAGCTGAATTCATCGCCGTGCCCGAACCAGTCGCCGTTCCATCCCTTGTTCCAGCCTTCGACGAGAACTCCGCGAAAACCGTGTTTGGCGGCGAAGTCGATATATTGCTTGGTGCGGGCAGTGGTCGCTCCGTGCGTCGGCCCCTCGGCCCATGACCAGCGGCCAGAGATCATTCCCCACCAGATGCCGATATATTTGGACGGATGGATCCAGCTGACGTCGCCGAGCTTGTTCGGCTCGTTGAGGTTCAGCTCGAGGTCGTTTTCGACCAGACCCGCGGCATTGTCCGCGATCCGGATGGTTCGCCACGGCGTGGTGAACGGCGTGTCGCGGATCACTCGCGCGCCACGCGACGATGGCGACAGGGTCGTCCGGAAGCTGCCATTGGCCTGACGCTTCAGCCAATAAGCCGCATAATCGACCAACGCCGCTTCGTGGATCGACAGGTGGGTGCCGTCCTTGAGCCGCATGGTGATCGGCGTGTGCGCGATCGACACGGCGTTGATCGGAGTCTCCTGATAGATTTGCTCGTAGCGGTTCCACTCGCCGCCGGGGATCCACCAGGCGGTGCCCTCCGGCAGGACATTGAACTCGGTCAGCTCCTCGGCGATGTTGACGGTCTTGAAGTTGGGCTGTTCCGGAAATTCGTAGCGGAAACCGAGTCCACCATCGAACAGGCGAAAGCGGACGTTCAACAGCCGGTGTGTCGGCTCGTCCTGATGGAACCTGACCAGCAGCTCGTTGTGGTGATCGGTGACGAAGCGCCGCTCGCCCCACGGCTGCTCCCAACGGCTGTTGGAGCTGGCGGTCTCGGCGCCGTCGAACACCATCTTGCGGAACAGCGCGTAGCCGTCGGTCAGATTGAAGCCGAGCCGCGACGTGCCGATCAGTGGCTTGCCGTCCCGGAACACGGCGTAGGCCATGTGCCCGTCATTGTCCGTGCTGATCTCGATCCGAAGCCGGCCGTCAGGGGATTGGGCGCTTGCCATGATCCCCGTCTTCGCGACCTGCGGGACGATCTGCTGCTTGACGCTGGACGTCCCCGCCGTCTGGGCGAGCGCGGGCGTTGGCAGCAGCGTCATCAAGCAGAGTGCGATCAGCCGCTTCATGAAATCTCCTCAATGACTGCGCCGAATGGTTCGAGCGAACCGTGGCCGATCGTGCCGGTCTGCAGCAAGGCTTTTCCCGTCGGCATAAAATGGACCGCGGTTTCGGACAGGTTGAAGCTGCACCTCAGGCGCTTGCCGGCGGCGGTGCGCTCGAACACCAGCAGCTGCTCGCCCGCGCTGATCACGTCCATCGTGCCTTCGCGCAGCGCTCCGTGAGCGTTGCGAAGCTCGATGCAGTCGCGGGTGAACTCGAGCATCGAGCCCTCGTGCCCCGCCTGCCGGTCGAAGGCCAAGGCTGCATGGTCCGCGCCCAGGGGCAGCCATGGCCGGCCGCTGGAGAAGCCGAGGTTCGGCGCCGACGAGTCCCACGGCATCGGCGTGCGGGCGCCGTCGCGGCTCAGCGTCTGCGGCCAGTTGGCGATCGCTTCGGGGTCCTGCAACTGATCGAACGGGACGTCGACCTGCGGTAGCCCCAGCTCCTCGCCCTGATAGACGATGATCGAGCCGCGCAGCGTGCACAGCAGCAGCATCTTGGCGCGGGCGAGCGCGTCGCGCTGCTCGCTCACGGCCCAGCGCGAGACTGCGCGCGGCGCGTCGTGGTTCTCGAACGCCCAGGTCGGCCAGCCCGAGCCTTCGGGCCAGTCGCGCGCGACCCCGGCGACGAGTTCCGGCGTCAATCGGTCGGCGTAGAGGAAGTCGAATCCGTAGGCGCTGTTGAGGCGCTTCGATCCGGTGAACGCGCGCATTTCATCGAGCGGCTGGTCGCCGCCGACCTCGGCGACGGTGAACCGGTCGCCGTAGGAATCCGTCAGCGCCCGGAGCCGCTCGAGGAAAGCCCCAATCGCCGGATGGGACTGGTTGTAGAGGTGCCGCTGGAAATCGAACGGGCGCGTCCGCTTCCCGCCCGGCGCTGCGGGCGGATTATCGCGCAGCTCGGGGTCGTGCATCGCGAAGTTGATCGCGTCGAGGCGGAAGCCGTCGACCCCGCGATCGAGCCAGAAGCGCGCGACCCCGAGGATCGCGTCCTGCACTGCCGGACTGTGCAGGTTGAGGTCGGGCTGCTCGGGCAGGAAATTGTGGAGATAATATTGGCAGCGGCGAGCGTCCCAGGTCCAGGCCGGACCGCCGAAGACCGACTGCCAGTTGTTGGGCGGCGATCCGTCGGCCTTGGCATCGGCCCAGACGTACCAGTCGGCGCGCGGGCCCGTGCGGCTCG
>Ga0207706_10000804_pt1 | contig 32553 bp, 36 predicted proteins | sample KBSC53metaG_FD_184318 | JGI IMG/M metagenome (GOLD analysis project Ga0207706, IMG submission 184318) | Corn rhizosphere microbial communities from Kellogg Biological Station, Michigan, USA - KBS C5-3 metaG (SPAdes) (version 2) | ecosystem: Host-associated > Plants > Roots > Rhizosphere > Soil ... | reverse complement strand
CGAGTCAGGCATTGCAGCGCGCGCGGCCGGAGCCGATCCGCGTGAGGGTGCAGTGCGCCCGTCCAAAGATTTCGGCGTTGCCGCTGCCCACGACCGAAACATGGGCCGTGCCCTGCGCACTCAGCTCGGCGTGGCCCGATCCGGCAACGGTGACCGAAGCGGTGCGGCTGCTGACGCCGCGCGCGTCGAGGGTCCCTGATCCGGCGACGGAGACAGAAGCCTCGCCTGCGCTCCCGCGCGCGGTCAGGGTTCCGGAGCCCGCCATGCCGAGGGTCACCCGGTTCACCCGCAGGGCGCCGATCTCGAGGTGGCCGGATCCGGCGACCGATGCGCTGAACCGGTCGGCGTCGGTCCTGTCGACGCGCATGTCGCCCGAGCCGGCGAGCGATGCCGCAACAAGGCGCGGCACCGTCACGGTGAACGTCGCCGGCTCCATCCGCTCCCGGCCGAACCCCGCTGGCTCGCGCCTCGGCCGAATCTGCAGTTCGTCGCGCTCGACGACGACTTCCATCCGGTCGAGCGTCTCATTCGGACCCTCGGCGGTGACGGCGGGGCGCCCGCCGACGTGGACGATGACGCGGTTGGGCCCCGCCGCGGCGATCTTGTCGAACGAAGTCACCTGGTAGCTTCGCGTTGCCAGAGGCGCCTGCGCATGAAGTGCCTGGGTCACAATGGCGGCGCTGGCACAACTCGCCACAACGAAGCCGCCGAACCAACGTCTAAGGGCCGTCACAAGTGCCTCCTTCCGATGCGCTACGCTACATATGTAGCGCATCGGCCCGGCATCGGAAAAGATGGCTCGACCAACGCCCAACCCGCGCCGACAAGGGACGACGATGAAAAAGGCCGCCCGGTCGCCCGGGCGGCCCCCGAAATGGCCCGACGGCCGGATCGCTCAGGCGTCTTCGGTCGTGCTCTCGTAATACTGCGGCGCATGCTTGCGTAGCACGCCGAGGATCTTCTCGAGCGCGGTCGGCTCGTCGGTCTTTTCCATCGCCGCGAGTTCGCGGGCGAGGCGGCTCGATGCTGCTTCGAAGATCTGCCGTTCGGAATAGCTCTGCTCCGGCTGGTCTTCCGGGCGGAACAGGTCGCGCGTCACTTCGGCAATCGACACGAGGTCGCCCGAGTTGATCTTGGCCTCGTACTCCTGGGCGCGGCGCGACCACATCGTGCGCTTGACCCGCGGCTTGCCCTTGAGCGTTTCCATCGCTTCCTTGAGCGTCTTGTCGCTGGAAAGCTTGCGCATGCCGATCGACTCGACCTTGTTGACGGGCACGCGGAGCGTCATGCGCTCCTTCTCGAAACGAAGGACGTAAAGCTCGAGCTGCATTCCGGCGATTTCCTCTTTTTGCAGCTCGATCACACGGCCGACACCGTGCTTTGGGTAAACGACATAATCGCCGACATCGAAGGCGGGCGCATTCGCAGCCATTCAATTTTCCTTTCTGCGACAGCAGCATACCCGAGCGCCAGCATATCCGTGGCCGCACGACCCGATCGGGCGACCCCTCCTGGATTACGAGGACGTTTTGGGGGCTCCTGCTAACTCAATCCGCTGCCGGCGGAGGGCTCACCCGCGGCAGTTCCACATATATGTAGCAGATTCGCAACAAAATTGCCACCCCCTCGGGAAGGGGCGGGCGCCCGCCGTTAACTTTGATCGGTTCGCGCGCCGCCAGGCAAGCGTCAATCGCCTGCGCCGGGCTCCGGCGAGAAGTACTTGTCGAACTTGCCTTCCTCGCCCTTGTGATCGTCGGCGTCGGCCGGGGGGTCCTTCTTCTCGGTGATGTTCGGCCACTCGGCGGAGTACTTGTTGTTGAGCTCGAGCCATTGCTCGAGGCCGCCTTCGGTGTCGGGCAGGATCGCCTCGGCCGGGCATTCCGGCTCGCACACCCCGCAGTCGATGCATTCGCTGGGATTGATCACCAGCATGGTCTCGCCTTCATAGAAGCAGTCCACCGGGCAGACCTCGACGCAGTCGGTGTACTTGCACTTGATGCAGGCATCGGTGACGACGTAGGTCATGGCTGCGCGTGTCCTTCCTCTGGCGCGGTTTGCCGCCTGCTATGGCTCTGCTTGGGCAGCGTCAAGCGGCCGGTAGCACGAACGTGCCTCCAGGGCAGGTCCGCGCCGCGTCGGCAGCACAAGAATTTCTATCGGCAGGACTCGTGCGCGTAACGGCAAGGTCAGCACGTCGCCCACGGAAATGGCCTGGTCCTGGCGCGTCACGCGCTCCCCGTTGCGGCGAATGTGCCCCTCGGCGATCCAGCGCTGTGCCGCGCTTCTCGTGCGCGCAAAGCGAAGGAACCACAGCAGCCGATCGAGGCGCATTCAGCCGAGCAGCTCGGCAAGGCCCGCGAAGGCACCGCGGCGGGGCGCCGAGCCTGCTTCGGCACCCCGGGGCGAGCGGTCCTTGCGCGGCGCGCGCCATGTCCACAAGACCGGTGCGGGTGGCCCGAACGCCCCGTCCGCGAGCGGGCGGGCGGAGGCCGGCCGGAAGCCCGCGTCGCGCATCAGGCGGGTGAAACTGTCGGGCGCCAGCCCCATCGAAACCGCCAGCGCGGTATCGAGCCGGAACGCGCGCCCCGCTGCGGCGACGCGCTGCTCGTGGGCGGCGCGGAACAGCTTTTCGGCCATGTCTATGCGAATGGCCTGGCCCCCCGCGCGGCGATAGCCGGCCGCAAGCTCCCTCGAGCCGCCGATCACGGCATCCATCGAGGCATGAACCGGCCTCGGATCGGCTCCGATCTCCTTCAGCAGGGCGCGCGCGGCAGGCTTGAGCAACGCCGGCACGAAGACGTCTAGGGCGCCGATGGTGACCCCGAGACGGCGCAACAGCGGTCGCTTCTCCTTGGGTATCACGGCAAGGCCGGCGCTCTCGCGCGGTACCGTTCCCGCGCGTTCGGCGAGAGTCAGCAACAAGGCTCGCACTTCCGATCCGCACTCACGGTCGAGCGCCGCGCTCTCGATCGTCCGCAGCGGGGCGAGCGGCGCCAGGGCCTCGGCGAACCAGATGTCGAGCGCCTCGGCGAGTTGCGCTCGGTGCACCGGTTCGAGCACATTGAGTTCCCGGGCGAGGGAAAGGCGCAACCGGGCGAGCGAGCGACCGGGCTCGATCGTCGCGACGAGCTGGTTGCCCCGGACGATCGTGCCGTCCCTGATGTCGAGGTCACCGAGCTCGCTCGCCACCAGCCGCTGCGCCTTCTCGGCGAGCAGCCGCGGCAGGTGCCGCTCGGCCGCCGCCAGCATCAGCTTGCGGTCCTCGCTGCTGGCGAGCGCATCGACCACGAAGCGAAAGCCCTCGAGATGGCCGATCGTCTCGCCCTCGACGGTGACGTGCCCGTGTTCTCCCAGCGCCACGCGCAGCAGTGCCGAATCCTTGCCCATCGTCTTCATCAGTATCGCCGTGCGGCGGTTGACGAAACGCTCGGTCAGCCGCTGGTGCAAGGCATCGGACAGGCGGGCCTCGGCGGCGCGGGCCCGGGCGGCCATCTCGTCGCGAGCGAGCACCCAGTCGGGTCGCTGGCAGATATAGGCCCAGCTGCGAATCGCCGCGATGCGGCCCTGCAGCGTGTCGATGTCGCCTTGCGTGCGGTCGAGCTCGGCGATGCGGGCGGCGACGAAGTCCGCGCCGAGATGACCGTGCTGCAGGTCCTGCCACAGCCGCATGACGAAGCGCGCGTGGGTGTCCGCCCCATGCTGGCGGAAGTCGGGCAGCTGGCACACTTCCCATAGGCGGCGAACGAGGCCAGGGCTCGTCACACCGCCGGCGATCGCTTGGTCGTCGGCGAGACGCTTGAGAACGGCAAGATCGATCGCCTCGGGTGCCGCAACCAGCTGTTCGACCCCGGGACCCGCCTCAAGATCGGCGATCAACGTGGCGAGCGAATCGAACCGCGGCTCCGCCTCGCGCCAGAACACCTGGGTCAGCGGCGCGAAACGGTGTTCCTCGATGGCGTAGATCTCGTCTTCGGTGAATTCAGCGCCGCCACCCGCCTTGCCGCCGCTCAACGTCCCGAAAGTCCCGTCCTGGTGATGGCGTCCCGCGCGCCCCGCGATCTGGGCCATCTCGGCCGGCGTGAGCCGCCGCTGCCGGCGCCCGTCGAACTTGCTCAGTGAGGCGAACGCGACATGGGTGACGTCGAGGTTGAGACCCATTCCGATCGCGTCGGTGGCGACGATGTAGTCGACCTCGCCTGACTGGAACAACTCGACCTGGCGGTTGCGGGTTTCGGGGCTGAGCGCGCCCATGACCACCGCCGCACCACCGCGGAAACGCCGCAGCATCTCGGCCATCGCGTAAACCTGCTCGGCCGAGAAGGCGACGAGGGCCGAGCGAGGCGGCAGGCGGCTGAGCTTGGCGGACCCCGCATGGGTCAGCGTGGAAAACCTCGGCCGGTCCTCGATCGCGGCCCGCGGCACCAGCCCACGGACGATCGGCTCGAGCGTCGCCGAGCCGAGCAGCATCGTCTCCTCGCGCCCGCGGGCATGGAGCAGGCGGTCGGTAAAGATATGGCCGCGCTCCGCGTCCGCGGCGAGCTGCGCCTCGTCGAGGGCGACGAACGCCTTGCCGCCGCCGTCCCGTGGCATCGCCTCGGCGGTGCAAAGCAGGTAGCGCGCGCCTTCCGGCTCGATCCGCTCCTCGCCGGTGATCAGCGCCACCTCGCTCTCGCCCTTGATCGAGCGCACCTTGTCGTAGACCTCGCGCGCGAGCAGGCGCAGCGGGAAGCCGATCGCGCCGCTCGAATGACCGCACAAGCGCTCGATCGCGAGGTGGGTCTTGCCGGTGTTGGTCGGGCCGAGGACCGCCCGCACCCGGCTGTCGGTGTCAAACGCGCTCACTGTGATTGCCTTTGTGGCTGTTGCCCCCGCGCGCCGCAAGCCCGCTCAACGGCTCGGCGCAAGGAGGACTCGGCTCGCCGGATTAAGCGGAAATTTACTTTATCCGCCCATCGGCTTGACTCACAGAAGGCCATCGGATGGATCCGCACCGCTTCACCCGTTTCGGCGAGCGGCTCGGCGGGAGGGGTGCTTGTTCAAGGACCGCGGGAGCGAGATATCGCAGCACGGCGCGCATGGCGGCGCCGTCGCGTTGTCGCGCGCGCAAATCCTTGGCGATCCGGCGAGCCTGCGACTGCTGCGTTTCAGGTCGCTTGCCGAGCGCTACGAGCAGTGGCGCCAGCATGCCTCCATCACCCTCTCGCAAATCGATTTCGCTCCCGACCTTGCGCAGGGCATCGGATCGCGGCGGTGGTTTCGCGGCGTCGCCACCTTGTTTGGCCTCGCGGCGCTGGCCGCGGCCGGCTGGCCCAGCTTCGGGCCGTTGCAGGCTCCGCCGACCATGGCGATCGACGATGGCGCGCGCGACGAATTCCGCAGCCAGATGATCATGCCCTTGGCGCTCGGCGCCGATAGCGGGCGCCACATGGGTGCGTCCGAAGAGGTGAGCCGGCTGGCGGATGCGCCCGAGCGCCCGCGGGTCGATCTCGTCGCCACTCTCTCGAGCGGAGACAGCTTCGCGCGCATGCTCGAGCGCTCCGGTGTCGCCGAAGCCGAGGCGGAACACGTGTCGCAGATGATCGCCGGAGCCACGCCGCTGAGCGGGATCGAGCCCGGCACGCAGGTGGACATAACGCTCGGCCGGCGCATCTCGCCGGACCAGCCGCGCCCGCTCGACAGCCTCAGCTTCCGCGCGCGTTTCGATCTTCAGCTTGCCGTTGTCAGGGTTGCCGGCCGCCTGACGGTCGAGCCTCACCCGATCCATGTGGACACGACGCCGCTGCGCATCCGGGGGACCGTCGGCTCGAGCATCTACCTCTCGGCCCGGGCGGCGGGCGCGCCGGCGGGCGCCGTGCAGCAATACTTGCGTGCGCTCGACGAGCAGATGGACCTCGACGACATTTCCGCCGACGACCAGTTCGACATGATTGTCAGCTACAAGCGCGCCGCCACCGGCGAGGTCCAGGCGGGGCAGCTTCTCTACGCGGGCCTCACGCACAATGGAAAGCCGCGCAAGCAGCTGCTGCGCTGGGGGCCCGAAGGGCATTTTTTCGAAGCTTCGGGCATGGGCGAGATGCGCCAGGGCCTGATGCGCCCGGTGCCGGGCTGGGAAACCTCGGGCTACGGCATGCGCCGCCACCCCGTTCTTGGCTACACGCGCATGCACCGCGGGATCGACTTTCATGCACCTTACGGCTCGCCGATCTACGCAGCCGCGGACGGGCGCGTCGTGTTCGTCGGCCGCCACGGCGGGCACGGCAACTTCGTCAAGCTCGACAACGGCGGCGGGCTCGGAACCGGCTACGCGCACATGAGCCGTTTCGCCGTCAGCCGCGGAGAGTACGTGCGCCGCGGCGAGGTGATCGGCTACGTCGGTTCGAGCGGGCTGGCCACCGGCCCGCATCTTCATTTCGAGGTCTACCGCAACGGCGAGGCGGTCAACCCCGACAGCGTTGCCTACGTTCGCCGGGCGCAGCTCTCCGGCAGCGAGCTGGCCGCGTTCCGCAACATGCTGGCCAACCTGAAGCAGGTCGAACCCGGCGCGGCGCTCGCGCCGCTCGCCCCCGATCCGTCGCTTTCCGAGGCGCCGGTGCGCGAAATCGACCGCGCCGACCGCAAGCAGGCGATCTAGGGCGCGTTCGCGGCGGGACGCCCGCGCCAATTGCAGCGGCGCGGGATTTGCGGCAGGAGCGCTCGCATGACCGGCAGCTATCCCGCCACCCGCCTGCGCCGCACCCGCGCCACCGCCTGGAGCCGGGCGCTGCATCGTGAAAACGTGCTCACGCCGGCCGACCTCGTCTGGCCGCTGTTCGTCACCGAAGGCCGCGGCGTGGAGGAGCCCGTCGCGTCGCTGCCAGGCGTCTCGCGCTGGTCGCTCGAGGGTATAGCCGCGCGGGCGAAGGAAGCGGTCGGGCTCGGCATACCCTGCATCGCCCTGTTCCCGAACACGCCCGCCCATCTCAGGTCCGATGACGGGAAGGAAGCGTTGAACGCCGACAACCTCATGTGCCGCGCGGTGAAGGCGATCCGCGACGCCTGCGGCAACGATATCGGCGTCCTCACCGACGTCGCGCTCGACCCTTACACCAGCCATGGCCAGGACGGGCTGCTCGATGCGGGCGGCTATGTGGTGAATGACGAGACCGTCGCCGTGCTCGTCGACCAGGCGATGAACCAGGCCCAGGCGGGCGCCGACATCATCGCTCCGTCGGACATGATGGACGGCCGCGTGAGAGCGATCCGCATGGCGCTCGAGATGGCCGGCCACGTCAACGTGCAGATCATGAGCTACGCCGCGAAGTACGCGAGCGCGTTTTACGGACCGTTCCGCGACGCGGTGGGTTCGGGGGGCCTGCTCAAGGGCGACAAGAAGAGCTACCAGATGGACCCGGCCAACGGCGACGAAGCGCTGCGCGAGGTGGCGATGGACCTCGCCGAAGGGGCCGACAGCGTGATGGTCAAGCCCGGCCTGCCGTACCTCGACATCGTGCGGCGGGTAAAGGAGCGTTTCGGCGTGCCGGTGTTCGCCTACCAGGTGAGCGGCGAGTACGCGATGATCGAAGCCGCCGCGGCGGCGGGGGCCGGCGAGCGCGAGGCTCTGGTGCTGGAGACGCTGGTGGCGTTCAAGCGCGCCGGTTGCTCGGGCGTGCTCACCTACCACGCGCCGCTCGCCGCCCGCCTGCTCGATGGCTGACAGTCAGGGTGACATTGTCGCCGAGACCGAGCGGCTGATCCTGCGGCGCGAGCGCCCGGGTGACCTTGCCGTCTGGCTCGAGCACATGAACACGCCGCAAGTGATGGAGAAAGTCGGCGGGGTGCAAGCGGTCGAGAAGGTCGCCGAAAGCTTCGCCCGGATGGCCGCGGCCGACGCGAGGGGCGAGCCGCCGTTCCTTCTCGTCGCGCTCAAGTCCGACGGCACGCTCGTCGGCAAGTGCGGCCTGGCGCCGATCGAGACCGCCGCCAGGCCCGCCGCGCTCGACGGGCAGCAGCAGGTCGGCTGGACCTTGCGCTCCGATTACTGGGGTCGCGGCTACGCGACCGAGGCCGCCGGGGTCGTGCTGGCCATGGCCTTCGAGCGGTTCGCCCTCGCGGCGGTCTTCGCACAGACCTCCGAACGCAACCGCGGCTCGTGGCGCGTGATGGAGCGGCTGGGCATGGTTCGGCTCGCTGAGCTCGATTACGACGACCCCGACTACCCGCCCGAGGACAATCCGACGATGGTCTGGGGCATCACCCGCGAAGCGTGGCTCGCCGCCCGCGCGAAGGCCGCCAAAGATGCCTGAGTTTCGCCTTGAGACCGAGCGGCTGATCCTGCGCGACTGGCGCGAGGACGATCTCGACGCGCTGCACGCGATCTGCTCCGATCCCATCGTGATGGCGACCATCGGGCCCGTGCAGGACCGCGAAACCGCCCGTGCCGGGCTCGGCAGGCTGATGGCCCGCACGGCCCGCGACGGACACACGTTCTGGGCGCTCGAACGCAAGCGCGACGGCCGCATGATCGGCTTTTGCGGCGTCGCCAGGGGAACGGTCCCGCCGATCGCCGATGACTTCGAAATCGGCTGGAGGCTGGCCTCCGATTGCTGGGGCCGCTCCTACGCGCGGGAAGCCGCCGAAGCGTCGGTCGCGTGGTTCGCGACAATTCGGCCGGGGCGGCCGATCTGCGCGATCACCTCGGTCGGCAACACGCGCAGCCGCGGCCTGATGGAGCGGCTGGGCATGCGTCATGATCCGGGCATGGATTTCGACCATCCGCATATTGCGGACGGTTCGCCGCTCAAGCCTCACGTGACCTATTGGCTGGACGAGCCGCGATGACCGCGGCCGAGCGCTTCCCGTGGGCGACGATCCTGCCGTTCGAGGGCAAGGAGCCGCAGATCGACGAAACCGCCTTCGTCGCGCCCGGCGCGCGGATCATCGGCGACGTGACGATCGGCCCAGGCGCGAGCATCTGGTACAACTGTGTGCTGCGCGGCGACATTCATCGGATCGTCGTCGGCGCGCGCTCGAACGTGCAGGACGGCAGCGTCTTCCACGTCGAAGGGCCGCGGCCCGACACGCAAGGTTGCCCGACGATCGTCGGCGACGAGTGCGTGATCGGGCACATGGCGGTCGTCCACGGCTGCACGCTCGAAGACCGGTCTTTCGTCGGCATGGGCGCGGTGGCGATGGACGACGGCCGGATCGGCGAGGGCGCCATGCTCGCGGCCGGCGCGCTGCTCAGCCCCGGCAAGCATATCCCGCCACGCGAGATCTGGGTCGGCCGCCCGGCGAAGTTCCTGCGGTCGCAGGACGAGGCGCAAGTCGAGAAGATCCGCTTCCAGACGGAGCGCTATTGCCGCCTTGCCGAGCGGCACATGGCGATGCTGCGTGGCCAGGCCGAAAGCTGATCTGCCGCCGGCCGACGCCATCCGCGCGCTCGCCGATGCCGAGGGGCGGCTCGCACTGAGGGTCACGCCGGGCGCGCGCGGGGAAAGCCTCGAGATCGGCCGGGGCGTGCTGCTGGTGAAGGTCCGCGCCCGGCCGCACGATGGCGCGGCCAACGGGGCAGTCTTCGCGCTGCTCGCCGCAGCGCTCGGCGTGGCGACGTCACGCCTTCGCATGTTGCGCGGCGCAACTGGGCGCGACAAGCTCGTCCAGCTGCCGCCGGCCTAGGCGCTCACCAGCGCCCGCAGCGCCTCGATCCGGTCGGCCTCCTCCGCCGGCTTGTCCCAGCGGATGCGGCTGATGCGCGGGAAGCGCATCGCGAGGCCCGACTTGTGCCGCTTGCTCGCGTGGACCGAATCGAACGCGACCTCGAACACCAGGCTGCGATCGGTTTCCCGGACCGGACCGAAGCGATTGACGGTGTGATTGCGGACATACCGGTCGAGCTCTTTGAGCTCTTCGTCGGTGAAGCCGAAATAGGCCTTGCCGACGGGCAGCAGCTCGGCGCCGGCATCGGGATCGCCGTCCCAGCAGCCGAAGGTGAAGTCGGAATAGAAGCTCGAGCGCTTGCCGTTGCCGCGCTGGGCGTACATCAGCACGCAGTCGACGAGCAGCGGATCGCGCTTCCACTTGTACCACAGCCCGGTCTTGCGCCCGGCGAGGTAAGGGCTGTCCTTGCGCTTAAGCATCAGGCCTTCGATCGCCTCGTCGCGCGCGCCGGCGCGGATTTCGGCAAGCTGCCCGAAGTCGTCGGCCGCGATCACGGGCGAGAGGTCGAACCGCTCCGGCGGAAGATGCGGCATCAGCGCCTCGAGCCGTGCGCGGCGCTCGGTCCACGGCAAGACGCGCAAGTCCTCCTTGCCGAGAACAAGCAAGTCGTAAAGCCGCACGAACGCCGGGTACTCGGCAAGCATCTTGGCGCTGACCGTCTTGCGCCCGAGGCGCTGCTGGAGCGCGTTGAAGCTCGCCGCGCCGCCGCTCTCGCCGCCCTGGTGCGCGCCGCGCACCAGCAGTTCGCCGTCGAGCACGGCGGGCAGCGCGAGCGCTTCGACGAGCTCGGGAAACGATCCGGAAATGTCGTCGCCGGTCCGCGAGTAGAGCCGCGTCGCGTCACCGGCGTGGACGACCTGGACCCGGATGCCGTCCCACTTCCACTCCGCCACGTACTCGCCAAGATCGATCGCCACCTCGTCGAGCGCGTGCGCGAGCATGAACGGGCGGAACACCGGCACATCGTCGGTCCGCGGCGGCGGCGCGCCGTCGGCCGCCCAGGCGAACAGCGGCGCGAACGGCGGCTCGAGAGAGTGCCAATATTCCTCGACGTCCTCGACGGCGACCGCGAAGGCCTGGGCGAATGCCGTCTTGGCCAGCCTTGCCGACACGCCGATGCGCATGGCGCCCGTGGCGAGCTTGAGCAGCGCGTAGCGCCCGTTCGCGTCGAGACGGTCGAGCAGCCTTGCAAGCTCGGACATGACCGAGAGGCGAGTCATTCGCCCGAGCGTCTCGACCGCCTCGCCGACGCTCGGCGGCGGGATGGCGTCGCCATCGCCCTCGGGCCACAGGAGGCTGGCCGTTTCCGCGGTGTCGCCGACGAAATCGCGGCTCAGCACCCACAGCACGGGATCGACACGCTCCATCATCAGGTTGCGGATCGTGCTGGCCTTGACCGCCGGAAAGCCGAGCGCGCCGGTCAGCGCCGCCAGCGCCCAGCCGCGATCAGGATCGGGCGTGTGCTGCAGGTAGCGGGCGATGAGGCGCAGCTTCTCGTTGCGGCTGCGCGTGTAGACGAGCGCATCGACGAGGGCTGCGAACGCCTCCATCTAGTCGTCCTCGTCCTCGTATCCGACCAGCGCGAGCGCGCGCGCACGCCGCTGATTGAGCTGACACCAGCGCAGCAGGGCTTCCTCGCGGCCGTGGGTGATCCAGGTCTCGGCCGGGTTCACCTCCTCGATCGTGCGGGTGAGCTCGCCCCAGTCGGCATGGTCGGAGATGACGAGCGGCAGCTCGACGTTGCGCTGGCGGGCGCGCTGGCGCACGCGCATCCATCCGCTGGCCATGGCGGTGATCGGATCGGGCAGCCGGCGGCTCCAGCGATCGTTCAGCGCGCCGGGCGGGCAGATGACGATGCCGCCGCGCAACGCGTCCTTCGCATGATCGGACACGAGGCGCAGCTCGCCGAGGTCGACGCCGAACGCCTCGTACAGCCGGCACATCCGCTCCATCGCGCCGTGGAGGAAGATCGGCTCGTCGTGGCCGGCCGCGCGCAGCTCGGCGATCAGGCGTTGCGCCTTGCCGAGCGCGTAGGCGCCGACCAGCACGCAGCGATCCGGATGATCGTCGAGCGCCCGGCGCAGTTTGGCGATCTCCCCGGCCACGGGGGGATGGCAGAACACCGGCAGGCCGAAGGTCGCTTCGGTGATGAACACGTCGCAGGACAGGACTTCGAAGGGCGGGCAGGTCGGATCGGCGCGGCGCTTGTAGTCGCCGGTGACCACCACCCGTTCGCCGGCGCGCTCGAGCAGGATCTGCGCCGAGCCGAGCACGTGGCCCGCCGGAAAGAAGGTCGCCGCGACACCACCCTTGAGGCGGAGCGTCTCGCCGTACTCGACCGGTACCGCGCCTGCGCGGGTCTCGTAGCGCAGCTCCATGATCGCCAGCGTTGCGAGGGTGGCGATCGTCTCGCCATGACCGCCGCGCGCGTGATCGCCGTGGCCGTGGGTCACCAAGGCTCGCGCGACCGGTCGGGCGGGGTCGATCCAGCAATCGGCCGGGATCACATGGAGGCCGTTCGGCTCGGCGCGAATCCATGCGAAGGGGGCGGGCATGGCGACACAATGACGCGCAATCGCGCAGAGTTCCACCGCGGCCGGTGAACCGCCCCTTTCAGCTATCGAGTCGCCCGGCGCCGTACCTGTAGACGAGCTCTCCACCCAGCCAGCCGCCGAGGCCAAGGACGAGGGCGCTGGCGATGCTCGTCGCGAGACTTGCCGTCGATGGCCCGCCCTCGCCCGTCAGCGCGTCCCGCCTAAGGTACAACGCCGCGGCGTAGCCGAGCCAGGCGGTGCCGACCGCCGCCATGTGCCGCAAGGCGTGCGGGACCTGGGCGTCGGTCAGGCGCGAGAAGTCGTACAGCCCCGCGGCCATCGCCGCCAATCCGCCGACCAGCCCGCCGGCGATCAGCAGGGCGGCAAGGCGCGGCTCGGCCCACAGCCCGGCCAGCTGTCCGACGTCGACTAGCGTCGCGCTGAGCAGCAGGCCGAGGGGGAAGTGGACGAGAGCCGGGTGGATCGGATGCGCGGCCATCGCGAAGTGCCGGATCAGAACAGGCTGAACGCGCCGCCGGCCAGCAGAACGAAGCCGGTCACCGCGACGCCCGCATGGATCAGCACGACGGCCTTGGGCCCCGGCCGGTTGCGCACGTGAAAGGAGGCGAGGAAGAAGCCGCCAAGCGCGGCAATCACCAGCAACACCAGGGCAATCCCCGCGTGCGGCGCCACGGTTCCGCTGAGGCCGAACACCACGATCGCGGTCAGCACGAGGCCCGTCGCACCGAGCAGGGCGTGCAGCACCGACAGCGCCCATGGCGCCAGCTTGCCGCGCAGCACCGACGTCGCCAGCACCACTCCGCCAAGCGCGCCGATAGCAAAAACGATCACAGCCCATTGCAGCATCGCAACTCTCCTCCTGGTCAAGCCTGGCGAGGGGATGCGCCGCGGGCACCACTTTGTCAATATAGAGCATTACAAAGTTGTAAAAGTATGGCGTGCCGGTAGGATAAGGCCATGGAATCGCTCGATCCTGCGCACGGCGGCACCCGGGGCCGACTGCTCACGCTGCTGCTCCACGCGCCCTCGCCGCTGTCGGTCCCGGCGCTCGCCGTACAGCTCGGCATCTCGCGCAACGCGACGCACCAGCACGTAAGCGCGCTCGAGCGCGACGGGCTGGTCGAACGCGGCGCGCAGCTGTCGACCCGCGGGCGCCCCTCGCAGGGGTTCAGGCTGAGCGCGGCGGGCGAGGCGCTGTTCCCGCGCCAGTACTCGCTCATCGCGCGCAAGCTGATCGGCGAGCTCGCCCGCCTCGTGGCGCCCGACGTGCTGCCGCAGGCGCTGGCGCGCATCGGCCGCGACATTGCCGCCGAGGTCGCCCCGCGCCTGTCGGGAGGCGAGCCGGACGCCCCGGCGATCGCCGCCCTGATGCGCGAGCTCGGTTACGAGGCCCACCTCGCCGGAGCCGCGCACGACGAGGAGATCGAGGCGCACAACTGCGTGTTCCACGACCTTGCCATGCACGACCCGGGAGTCTGCGCCGTCGACCTCGCGTTGCTCGAGGCGCTTTCCGGCCGAGGTGTCGAGCATCGCAGCTGCATGGCGCGCGGCGAACGCTCGTGCCGCTTTGCCTTCACGGGTCCGGGGAAAGGGGGGCCCCGAGGCTGACGCCGCGGCGACGTCAGGTCTTGGCCTTGCCGGCGGAAGCCTTCCCGCGGTCAGCCTCTTCCTGCTTCTGCCACGCCGCGATCGCCGCATCGTAACGCAGGAAGCTTCGCGAGGCGGGCTCGAGGGCGATCGACAGAAAAAGGTGCGGGCAGGTGTCGGTCGCCTGCTGCGCCAACGTCAGCGCCAGGCCGCTCCTGGCAGTCCTGGGCGCGAGCGGCGCCTGCGCCGGTTGAGCGGCGGCCGGCGCAGGGCTTGCCACGGCAAGCCCCAGCGCCAGCTCGCCGGCAAGGTCAGGAAAACTTGCGCCCGGCAAGCGCGATCATTCCTGATCGCCGCCCTTGCCTTCCTCGACCGGGGCTTCCGGCTTCCTTTTCGCCGCCGCGGGCTTCTTCGGCTTGCGCTTCTTCGCCTTTGGCGGGGCCGGGGTCAGCTCGAATGCCAGCTCGGCGGCCTTCACGCTGACATGGACTTCGCCGCCCGAGGCGAGCTTGCCGAACAGCAGCTCTTCGGCGAGCGGCTGCTTGACCTTCTCCTGGATCAGGCGGGCCATCGGCCGGGCGCCCATCATCTTGTCGTAGCCGCGCTCCGCCAGCCAGTCGCGCGCATCGCTGTCGAACTGGATGTGCACGTTGGACTCGGCCAGCTGCAGCTCGAGCTGGAGGATGAACTTGTCGACCACGCGGCTGACCGTCTCCGGCCCGAGGTATCCGAACGGGACGATCGCATCGAGGCGGTTGCGGAACTCGGGGGTGAACATCTTCTTCACCGCCTCCTCGCTCGCTTCCTCCTTCATGCCCGCGCCGAACCCGATGCTCGAACGGGCCATGTCGGCGGCGCCGGCATTGGTCGTCATGATCAGCACGACGTTGCGGAAATCGACCGTCTTGCCATGGTGATCGGTCAGCTTGCCGTGGTCCATGACCTGCAGCAGGATGTTGAACAGGTCGGGATGCGCCTTCTCGATCTCGTCGAGCAGCAGCACGCAGTGCGGGTGCTGATCGATCGCGTCGGTCAAAAGGCCGCCCTGGTCGTAGCCGACGTAGCCCGGAGGCGCGCCGATCAGTCGGCTGACGCTGTGCCGCTCCATGTACTCGGACATGTCGAAGCGCTTGAGCTCGATCCCCAAGATGCTGGCGAGCTGGCGGGCGACCTCGGTCTTGCCGACGCCGGTCGGCCCGGTGAACAGGAAGCTGCCGATCGGTTTGTCCGGCTCGCGCAGGCCGGCCCGGCTGAGCTTCATCGCCGTTGCCAGCCGCTCGATCGCCTCGTCCTGGCCGAACACGACGCGCTTCAGCTCCTTGCCGAGGTTCTCGAGCGCCTTCTTGTCGTCGGAGCTGACGGTCTTGGGCGGGATGCGCGCCATCGTCGCGATGACCGCCTCGATTTCCTTCGAGGTGATCTTCTTCTTGCGCTTCGAGGGCGGGACAAGCATCTGCATCGCGCCGACCTCGTCGATCACGTCGATCGCCTTGTCGGGCAGCTTGCGGTCGTTGATGTACCGGCTCGAGAGCTCGACGGCGGTCTTGATCGCGTCGGGGGTGTAGCTAACCTTGTGGTGCTCCTCGAACGCCGAGCGCAGGCCCTTGAGGATCTTGATCGTGTCCTCGACGGTCGGCTCGTTGACGTCGATCTTCTGGAACCGGCGCAGCAGCGCGCGGTCCTTCTCGAAGTGGTTGCGAAACTCCTTGTACGTGGTCGAGCCGATGCAACGGATCGTCCCGCTGCCGAGCGCCGGCTTGAGGAGATTGGACGCGTCCATCGCCCCGCCGCTGGTCGCCCCGGCGCCGATCACGGTGTGGATCTCGTCGATGAACAGGATCGCCTCGGGCATCTTCTCGAGCTCGGAGACGACCTGCTTCAAGCGTTCCTCGAAGTCGCCGCGATAGCGCGTGCCGGCGAGCAGCGCGCCCATGTCGAGCGAGAAGATCACCGCGTCCTGCAGCACGTCGGGCACGTCGCCCTCGACGATCTTGCGCGCGAGGCCCTCGGCGATCGCGGTCTTGCCGACGCCCGGCTCGCCGACGTAGAGCGGGTTGTTCTTCGACCGGCGGCACAAGACCTGGATGGTGCGGTCGACCTCGGCCGAGCGGCCGATCAGCGGATCGACCTTGCCGTCGAGCGCCTTCTGGTTGAGGTTGATGCAGAACTGGTCGAGCGCGGAATCCTTCTTGCCCTTCTCGGGCTTGTCCTCGCCCTTCTCGGCGGGCGCGTCGCTGCCTTGGGGCGTGCGGCTCTCGAGCTGCTTGCCGCCCTTGCCGATGCCGTGGCTGATGTAGCTCACCGCATCGAGGCGGCTCATGTCCTGCTGCTGCAGGAAATAGACCGCATAGCTGTCGCGCTCGGAGAACAGCGCGACCAGTACGTTGGCGCCGGTGACGGTGTCCTTGCCGCTCGACTGCACGTGCAGGATCGCCCGCTGGATCACGCGCTGGAAGCCGGCGGTCGGCTGCGGGTCGCTGTCGTCCTCGGTCTTCAGCGACTGGTATTCCTGGTCGAGGTACTGGCGCACGACGTTCGAAAGCTCGTCGGTATCGACGCCGCAGGCGGTCATCACCTCGGCGGCGTCGGGGTCGTCGACGAGGGCGAGCAGAAGATGTTCCAGAGTCGCATATTCGTGGCTGCGGTCGGTCGCGTTCTGCAGCGCGCCGTGCAGGGTTTTCTCGAGGCTCTGGGCGAAACTAGGCATAATTCAGGTGTCCAGGTGGGAAGTGATACGATCCAATGGTTGAGACTTTGGCAATGCGGTGATGAACCGCGCGAGAATGCCGCTGTCGAGTAACAGCCATATGGGAGCGCCCCGCTGCGAATGCGAGGGGGCGGCGGGCCATCAGTCGGTCTCTCGCGGTCGGAACAGCGCGTCGGCCGCCTGGCGGTGGTCGGCGGCTTGCGACGAGTGCGCCCTGACCCGCGCGATCTCGGCTTCGAGCAGCGCGATGCGGGCGGTCAGCTCGTCCTGGGAATAGGTGTCGAGGCTCTCCTTCGCCAGCTGGCTGGCGGCGTCGCCACGTGGGCGCGGAAGGTCGTCCTCGTCCATGACGGGCAGGATGATTCTGGCCGCGCTTGCTGTCAATGGGGGCGGCCACTAAGGTTGTTCACCGTGGCTTTGCGGTAACGGAAAGTCTTGCAGTGGGGGGAAATCCGCCAGTGGGCCGGGTCGATCCGGCGGAGGGTCACACCCCCCGTTACCGCGCGGACATCGACGGCTTGCGCGCCATCGCGGTCGTCGCGGTGATCCTCTATCATTTCTGGGGAAAGGCGCTGCCCGGCGGCTTTCTCGGCGTCGATGTCTTCTTCGTCATTTCCGGTTTCCTCATCACCCGCATCCTCGTGCGCGAGAACGAGGCCGGGAATTATTCCATCCTGAGGTTCTACGACCGGCGCATCCGGCGGATCATGCCGGCGCTGCTGGCGACCATGGCGGCGACCAGCCTGATGGTGTGGCTGATCTACCTCCCTGTCGACGCCGTCGGGTATGCGAAGAGCGTGATCGCGACGCTGGCGTTCCTCTCGAACGTCTATTTCTGGCGCGACGGCACGGCCTATTTTTCGAACGACGCCGTCACCAAGCCGCTGCTCCACACCTGGTCGCTTGGCATCGAGGAGCAGTTCTACATCGTCTTCCCCTTGCTCATCTGGCTACTGATGAAGCTCGGCGGGCGGCGCGCGGTCTGCTGGGGCATCGGCGCCATCGCGGCGGCCTCGTTGGCCCTTGCGGTCGCCGCCACCGCGATCAACGCAAACGTCGTCCTCGACAATCCGCTGGCGATGAACGCCTGGGACGTCGGCGTCGCCGCGTTCTACCTGTTGCCGACGCGCGCATGGGAGCTCGGCCTCGGTGCGGGGCTGGCCATGACGCGCGGCGGGCGAGGGCAGGCGACGCAGGCACAAGCCGCCGTTGCCGCGGGCGCCCTCGTGCTTCTCCTCGCCTCGCTGCTGGTCCTCGATCCTGTGGCTTACGCGCCGTTGCCGCCAGCGACGTTCGCCTGCGCCGCGACGACGCTGCTGATCGCGCTCGGACAACGTGACAGCTGGGTGGCGCGCAGCCTCGGGGCAAGGCCCTGCGCGGCGACGGGGCTCATCTCGTACTCGCTCTATCTCTGGCATTGGCCGGTCTACGTGTTCGGCCGCTATTTCCTCATTGGCGAGCCGACCTTGCCGCAGCTCCTCGCCATGCTCGCGCTGACCCTTGCGCTGGCGGCGCTGTCCTGGCGCTACGTCGAGCGGCCCTTCCGGGGCCCCCGCATCCCCACTTTCCGCGTACTTGCGCTGGCCGTGGCGGCGAGCGCGGCACTTGCCGCAGGGGCCGTGGCGCTCATCGCCACGCGCGGCGCGCCGGGCCGGTTCCCGCGCAGCCTCGCAGCCTACGACCAGGCAATGGCCGCCCACTACCAGTGCCCGCTTGCAAGACGCGTTCCCTTCGGCGGGATCAACGGCTGCCTGCTCGCCGGGCCCGGCGGGGATCCTCAAAGCGCGCAAGTGGTGCTGTTCGGCAACTCGCACGCGGAAATGTATGCGCCAGCCGTCGCGCCGGCGCTCGCGCGGCGGGGCCTGCAGGGCCTGATGGTCTCGACCGGCGGTTGCCTGCCGATGACCCGGTTCAACACCTCGCGCGATTGCATCGAGCTGATGCGCTCCGGCATCGAGGCCGTCGCGCGGTTGCCGCGGGCGAGCACGGTGATCATCGCCTCGACCTGGCCGCGCGACATCGGGCTTTATGATGCGCGCGGGCGGCCGGTGCCGGTGCCGACCTGGCCGCAGTACCTTGCCGCGCTCAAGGAAACGCTCGACCGGCTCGAAAGCGCCGGCAAGACCATCGTGCTGGTGGGCCCCGCGCCGTGGCCCGGCTACAATTCGCCCAGCCGCGCCGCGCGCGAACTTGCCTTCAGGGGCCGGCTGGAGACCCCGCTGGAGCAATCCCGCGCCACGTACGATGCCCGCTTCGGCCCCGTCGAGGCATGGCTCGACACCGTCGGGACCCGCATCACCGTCATCCGGCCCTCGAGCGTGCTGTGCGATTGGGCGCGGTGCTCATTCGAGATCGACGGCAAGCCGGCCTATTTCGACGACAATCATCTGTCGCTCCTTGTCATGGGGTCTTTCGAGCCCTTGTTCGCACAGGCGCTGGACAAAGCCGTCCCGCCGTCCAAGAGGGTGGATTGATGGAGAGCAGCCCAAGAACCATGACCGCGATCGCCATCGCCGCGCCCGGCGGTCCGGAGGTGCTCCAGCCGCAGGAGATGGCGACGCCGCGGCCCGGGCGCGGCCAGGTGCTCGTGCGCGTCGCGTTCGCCGGCGTCAACCGCCCGGACGTCCTGCAGCGGATGGGGCGCTATCCGCCGCCGGAAGGCGCATCACCGATCCCGGGGCTTGAGATCGCCGGGAAGGTCGTCGCGCTGGGCGATGGCGTTCCGGGCGAGATGCTCGGCCGCAAGGTCTGCGCGCTCGTCACCGGCGGAGGCTATGCCGAATACTGCCTCGCCGACGCCCGGCACTGTCTCCCGGTCCCCGAGGCGCTATCGCTGGCCGAGGCCGCCGCCATGCCCGAGACGCTGTTCACCGTGTGGCACAACGTGTTCGAGCGCGGGTTCGCCCGCGACGGCGAAACGCTCCTGGTCCACGGCGGCACCAGCGGCATCGGCACGATGGCGATCAAGCTCGGCAAGCTGTTCGGCCTGACGGTCATCGTCACGTGCGGCACCGATGCGAAGTGCGAAGCCGCGCGAACGATCGGCGCCGACCACGCGATCAATTACAGGACGCACGATTTCGCCGCGGAGGTGCGGGCGCTCACCGGCGGCAAGGGCGCCGAGCTCGTGCTCGACATGGTCGCCGGCGATTACACGCAGCGCAACCTCGACTGCCTCGGCGTTGCCGGCCGGCTGGTGACGATCGCGGTGCTCGGCGGCGCGCAGGCGCATGTCAACATGGCCGGGCTCATGGTGAAGCGCCAGACGATCACCGGCTCGACCTTGCGTGCGCGCTCGGATGCCTTCAAGGCAGCGCTTGCCGACGAGATCGCCTGCACCGTCTGGCCGCTCGTCGAGGAAGGCCGGCTACGCCCGGAGATGGACAGCGAGTTCGCCCTGGGCGACGCGGCGGCGGCACACCGGCGCATCGATGCCGGCGAGCACGTCGGCAAGATCGTTCTCGCCATGGGCGCGCCATGAATCCGGATGGGCTGCAGCGCCCGGGCCGGTCGGCGCTTTACGACCATGCCGAGGCCTATCTCGATGCGCTGGCATCGAACGATCCTTCGCGCCTGCCGTGGGCGGACGATGTCGTCTTCAGCGAGAACAACGTGCAGCTGGCGGTCGGCGACGGCACCTGGAACACCCTCGATCGGCGCCGCGACTACGACCTGAAGATGGCCGATCCCGCGACCGGGCAGGTGGCCTGGTTCGGCGTCATCGAGGAGCACGGGCATCCGGCGATCATGGCCCTGCGCCTGAAGGTCGAGCATGGTCGGATCGCCGAAGTCGAGACGCTCGTCACACGAAAGGTCGAGAACAGCCCGTTCCCGAGCATCGCCACCTACGTCTCGCCGCGGCCGCTGATGCTGGCCGATGTCGCGTCCGCGCAGCGCACGCCGCGCGAGAGCATGATCGCGCTCGCCAATGGCTACTTCGACACGCTGCAGCTCAACGACGGCAAGCTGTTCACCCGCTTCACCGACGATTGCGAGCGGATCGAGAACGGCCTGCAGACCACCCACAACGCGGGCGCCTTTCCCAACTACCCGATCGCCGCGTTCGGCTGCCGCGAGCAGTTCGAGAAGGGCCAGTACCGCTACGACGACCGGCTGCGCGCCCGGCGCTTCCCGCTGGTGGACGAGGAGAAGGGCCTGGTGCTCGCCGCGGGCTTCATCGATCATCGCGGCAAGCTGGTGGACTTCGCCTGGACCGACGGGACGCCCGTCAGGAGCTTCTTTCATTTCCCGCACTCGTACTGCCTGCTCGAAGCGTTCAAGATCGTCGACGGGGCCATCGCCGGCATCGAGGCGGTGTTCATCGACGTACCCTATCACATGCCGTCGCCGTGGCCGGCCGCAAGGAGCGATCAATGAAGTTCGGCATCTTCGATCATATCGACGCCAACGGGATGGCCATCGGCGATCAGTACGCCCAGCGGCTGAGGCTGGTCGAACTCTATGAGAAACTGGGCTTTTACTGTTATCACCTGACCGAGCATCATGCGACGGACCTCGGCATGGCGTCGTCGCCGTCGGTGTTCCTCGCCGCGGCCTCCCAGCGCACGAGCACGATCAAGCTCGGCACGCTGGTCTACCTCCTGCCCTTGCATCATCCGGTGCGGCTGCTCGAGGAGATCGGCATGCTCGACCAGCTGACCGGCGGGCGCTTCCAGGTCGGCGTCGGCCGCGGCGGGCAGCCGGCCGAGCACTCGCGCTTCGGCCTTGCCGAGGAGGATCTCGGAGCGATGTTCGAGGAGGGGCTCGAGATCCTGCAGCAAGGGCTCATCGGCGACCTCAAGGCGCACAAGGGCGCCTACTACGACCTGCCCGACGTGCCCCTGCGCATCCACCCCGTCCAGAAGCCGCACCCGCCGATCTGGTACGGAACCGCCTCGAGCCACCGCAACGCCTGGGCGGCCGAGCACGACGTCAACCTCTTGTGCCTCATTCCCAACGCCCGCTCGCGCGAGGTGTTCGACGATTATCGCGAGAAGCTCGCCGCGCGCGGCAAGGCGGAACCGTGCATCGGGCTTGCCCGCCAGCTGATCGTCGCCCCGACCGATGCCGAGGCCGAAAGGATCGCCGAGCGGGCCTGGAAGCCGTTCGTCAAGTCGTTCAACTGGTTGGTCGAGCACCTCGGCCGCCCGGCCTTTCCGATCGCGCAGACGTTCTCCGGCGCGGTCGACATGGGCCTTGCTTTCGCCGGCTCGCCGGCCTCGGTGCGCGATTTCGTCGCCCGGGCGCGCGACGAGGCCGGCGCGAACTATCTTGCGCTCGAAGTGGCGTTCGGCGACATCAGCGAGCAGGAGGCCGGACAGACGGCTGAGCTCATGGCACGCGAGGTGATGCCGGCTTTCGGGGAGTGACCATGGAAGACCTGATCCTCCACGAGGATCGCCGCAGCGGCAACTGCTACAAGATTCGCCTGACCGCCGCGCTGCTCGGCCTGCCGCTCGAGCGCAAGGCGTACGACATCCTCGCCGGCGAGACGCGCACGCCCGAGTTCCTCGCCAACGTCAACTCGAACGGCCGGATTCCCGTGCTCCAGGTCGGCAACCGCTTCCTGCCCGAAAGCAACGCCGCCTGCTTCTATCTCGGCGAAGGCACCGAGCTCGTCCCCACCGACCGGTTCGCCCGGGCCGACATGCTGCGCTGGATGTTCTTCGAGCAATACAATCACGAACCGAACATCGCCACGCTGCGCTTCTGGCTCGCCTATCTCGGCAAGGCCGACTTGACCGAGCAGCAGCGGGCGCAGATCCCGGCGAAGCGGATCGCCGGGGAGGACGCGCTGGCGCTGATGGACCGGCACCTGTCGGGCCGCGCCTGGTTCGTCGGCGACGCCTGCACGCTCGCCGACATTTCGCTCTACGCCTATACCCACGTCGCGGAGGCCGGCGGCTTCCGCCTGCGCGACCGCGCCAACGTGTGCAAATGGCTCGAGAGGGTGGCTGGGCTCCCCGGCTACGAGCCGATGGAGTGAAGCGCTTGCCGCGGGAGCGGCGATGGCCTACAGCGCTCGGTGCGCGGCCGTCCCGAGAGGGGCGGCCCTTCTGTTTTCACCGGAGAAAAACCGTGGCCCAGCCCACTCCCCTCATGCCCCACGCGACAGCTTCCTGGCTGGTCGACAACACTGCGCTGAGCTTCGAGCAGATCGCCGATTTCTGCGGCCTGCACATCCTCGAAGTCCAGGCGATGGCCGACGATCTTGCCAGCTCGAAGTACACCGGGCGCGATCCCGTCCACTCGGGCGAGCTCACTCACGAGGAGATCGAGCGCGGGCAGGCCGACCCGAAATACCGGCTCAAGATGCAGCGCGCCCCGGTCGGCGTCAGCCGCACCAAGGGGCCGCGCTACACCCCGGTGTCGAAGCGCCAGGACAAGCCCGACGGCATCGCCTGGATCCTGCGCAACCACCCGGAGATCTCGGACGCGCAGATCGGCAAGCTGATCGGCACGACCCGCAACACCATCAACGCGATTCGCGAGCGGACGCACTGGAACATCCAGAACATCCAGCCCAAGGATCCGGTCACGCTCGGGCTGTGCTCGCAGCGCGAGCTCGATGCCGCGGTCGCGAGGGCGGCCAAGCGCGCGGCCGCCGCCGAGCCCGAGGCGGAGACGGTGCCGATCGACCAGCGCGACGATCGCGAGAGGCTGATCGAGGAACTGCGCGCCGAGCGTGAAGCGGCGACCAAGGCGGCCGCCGAAGCCGCGCAGGAAGCGGAAGCCGAGGCCTGGCTCGAAGCCAGGCGCGCGGCGCAAGCGGGCGAAGAGAACGTCTAGGTCTCAGCTGGCGAGCGTCAGCCGCGGCTCGCCATCGTCCTTCTTCTCTCCCTGGGCCGGAGTGTTCTGCGCGGCCGGAACCGGAGGCGCAACCGCCGGCTTGGCGGCCGGCTTCGGCGCCTCGTAGGCGAAGCGGCCTTCGACTTGCGCGCCCTGCTCGATGGTCAGCGCATCGTAGTGCACGTCGCCCTCGATCACGGCGGTGCGCAGGATCACCAGCTCGCGCACGTTGATCGTGCCCTTCACGCGGCCCGAAAGGCGCGCGGTCTGCGCCTCGATCGCGCCCTCGATGCGGCTCGATTCGCCTTGCATGAGCGAGGCGCAGGCGATGTCGCCTTCGACGGTGCCGTCCACGTGAAGGTCGGCTGATGCGGACAGGTCGCCGCGAATGGTCACATCGGCGCCGATCACCGAAAATGTCGAGCTGCTGCTAGCCACGGGCCGGGGTGCTCCTACTGGCGAGATTTCCTCGGGCTTCTTCGAGAACATGGGGGGCATTCTCCAAATACCGGCGCGGATTGACCACGCCGCCGTTGATCCGCACCTCGAAATGCAGGTGCGGGCCAGTCGAACGGCCGGTGCTGCCGATCTGGCCGATAGCGTCGCCCGCAGCGACCCTCTGTCCGACCTTGGCGAGTGTTTTCGACATATGCGCGTAGCGCGTCAACAGGCCATTGCCGTGGCTGATCTCGACCACGTTGCCGTAGCCGTGAATCTGCCCGACGAAGCTGACCGTGCCGCTGCCGGCGGCGTAAATCGGCGATCCGTAGGCGCCCCGGAAATCGAGGCCGGGATGGAACGCGCCGCCACCGGTGAAGGGATCGCTGCGATACCCAAAGCCGCTCGTGATCTCGCCGCCGCTGACGGGGACGACCTGCGGGACGCCTTCGAGGCCCTGCTCGAGGGCGTCCATCCGCGAGAGGCTGAGACCGAGCCTTTCGAAGCGCGGATCGGTCGAGCCGTCGCTGCTGGTCGAGAGCGTCTCGAGCGGTCCGCCCTGCGCGCTGCGCATCGAGGCGAGCACCACGCGCGGATCGAGGCCAAGCTTGATCAGCGCCGCTTCGTCCCTCTTCGCGCGGCGGTCCGCATAGCGGGTGAGGTTCTCGACGAAGGCGAGCTGGCGCGCCTCGAGCCGCGCGAGCCCGGCGGCCTCCGGGATCTCCTCGCTGACCTTCCTCACGGTCTTGGCGGCTTCGGACGAGCTGTTCGAGACCGTCTCGCCCGGCTTCACGTCGTCGGGGAGCATCGGCAACATGTCGTCGATGAAGTCCTGGCGGCGCTTGAGCTCGTCGGTCACCTTGCCGATGTTGTCGCGGTAGGCCTTCACGCGGCTTTCCGCCGTCTGCACCTTGGCCTCGCGATAGAGCAGGTCAGCCCGATGGTATTGCATCATGCCCATCACCGCCATCGTGCCGCCCCAGGCCAGCAGAACCGCCAGCGCCCCGCCGGCGGCAAGCATCTGCATCCGCGAGGTGAGCGTGACGAAGCGCACGTGCCCGCGCGAACGCATGAAGAATTCGCGATCCGGAAACCAGCTCTGCAAGCGATTCCGCACCGCGGCGACGGTTATCATTATCCCCGGTGACCCCGCGTCCCGTTATTGTGATGCAGCGGCGTAACGCGGTCTTGGTTGATCACAAATCCGCCCGGGCCCGCTCGGGGCCGAGCCGGGCGCTAAACGGGACGAGTCGTTTCCCGCGGGCGGGGAATCCCCACAGGGCCGGGAACCCGGCCCGAATCGAGCAGAAAGTCAGGCGCTTGCGACTCCTGCCTGACAGCCGCGCGATCGGGTGCTAGAGGCAGCCCACGATGTCGAGCCAACCTGAAGCCACGATCGACTGCGAAGCGCTCGTCGCCGACCTCGCCCGTGCGGGCCGCAAGGCGCAGCGCGTGCTGGCGCGAATGGACGATGCGGCCAAGGCCGAGGGCCTGCGCTCGGCCGCCGCCGGGTTGCGCCGCGAGGGCGAGCGCCTCATCGCCGCCAACGCCAAGGACATCGCCGCCGGCGAGGCGCGCGGCCTGTCGAAGGCGATGCTCGACCGGCTGCGGCTCGACGACAAGCGGCTCGAGGGCATGGCCGCCGCCGTCGAGGCGGTAGCCGCGTTGCCCGACCCGGTCGGCGAGGTGATCTCGCGCTCGAGCGTGCCGAGCGGGCTCGACCTGTCCCGCGTGCGCATCCCCATCGGCCTCATCGGCATCGTCTACGAGAGCCGGCCGAACGTCACCGCCGACGCGGCGGCCCTGTGCGTGCGGGCCGGCAATGCCGTTCTGCTGCGCGGCGGCAGCGAGGCGGTGCATTCCAATCGCGCGATTCACGCGGCGCTCGCAAAGGGCCTTGCCGAAGCCGGCGTCCCCGCCGAGGCCGTGCAGCTGATGCCGACGCAGGAGCGCGAGGCGGTCGGCGCGATGCTGCGCGCGGCCGGCCTCATCGACATGATCGTCCCCCGGGGCGGCAAGAGCCTCGTCGAGCGGGTGCAGAACGATGCGCGCGTGCCGGTTCTCGCGCATCTCGACGGCATTTGCCACACGTATGTCCACGCGGCCGCCGCGCCCGAGATGGCCGTCAGCGTGGCGCTCAACGCCAAGATGCGCCGCACCGGCATTTGCGGGGCGATGGAGACGCTGCTGCTCGATGCGAGCTTCCCGGCCGGTCACGATGTCGTCGCGGCGCTGCTCGACGCCGGCTGCGAGCTGCGCGGCGACGCCCGCGCCCGGGCGATCGACCGGCGAATCGGCGCGGCGAGCGCCAACGACTGGGACTGCGAATACCTCGACGCGATCCTGTCGGTCGCGGTGGTCGATGGGCTCGATGCCGCGCTCGAGCACATCGCCCGGCATTCCTCCGGCCACACCGACGCGATCGTCACGAGCGACGCGGCAGCGGCCGAGCGCTTCCTCGCCGAGGTCGACAGCGCGATCGTGATGGTCAACGCCAGCACCCAGTTCGCCGATGGCGGCGAGTTCGGCCTTGGCGCCGAGATCGGCATCGCCACCGGGCGGCTGCACGCGCGCGGGCCGGTCGCGCTCGAGGGCCTGACGACCTACAAATGGGTGGTGCGCGGCAGCGGGCAAACGCGCCCCTGAACGAACGCTTGAACGCCTGTGCCGTTCGTCCCTAAGGGCGGGGCGAACGAGAAGGAGTGGATCATGCGTTACAACCGTCTCGGCAATTCGGGCCTGATCGTCTCCGAGCTGTGCCTCGGGGCGATGACCTTCGGTACGCGGGCGAGCCGTTTCGGGCTGGTCCACGGGCTCGACCAGGATGCGGCGACCGCGCTGGTCAAGCAGGCGTTCGATGCCGGCGTCAATTTCATCGACACGGCGAACGTCTACACCGAAGGGCAGTCGGAGGAATTCGTCGGCGGTGCGCTGAAGGCGCTCGGCCTGCCACGCTCGCAGACGATCATCGCCACCAAGGCGACCGGCGGCATGGGCCAGGGCAAGAACGAATCCGGCTTTTCGAGAAAGCACCTGCTCGACCAGATCGACGCCAGCCTCGCAAGACTCCAGCTCGACTACGTCGATCTCTACCAGATCCACGCGTGGGACCCGCACACGCCGATGGAAGAGGCGCTGCGCGCCCTCGAGGACATCGTCCGTTCGGGCCGCGCGCGCCATGTCGGCGTCTCGAACTGGGCGGCGTGGCAGATCATGAAGGGCCTCGGCATCCAGCAGCGTCGCGGGTGGGACACGTTCGTCAGCCTGCAGGCCTACTACACCGTCGCCGGGCGCGATCTCGAGCGCGAGCTCGGCCCGCTGCTCGCGAGCGAGGGCGTCGGCCTGATGGTATGGAGCCCGCTCGCCGGCGGCCTGCTCTCGGGCAAGTACAAGCTCAACGCAAATGGCGAGATCGAGGGCGAAGGCCGTCGTGCGTCGTTCGATTTCCCGGTCGTCGACAAGGCGCGCGCGATGGCGCTGGTCGAGGCCATGCGCCCGATCGCCGAGGCGAAAGGCGTGTCGGTCGCCGGCACCGCGCTCGCCTGGCTGCTCTACCAGCCGGTGGTCTCGACGGTGATCGTCGGCGCCAAGCGCGCCGAGCAGCTGGCCGAGAACCTTGCCGCGAGCGACATCGAGCTTTCGCGCGACGAGCTGGCGATGCTCGATGAGCTCAGCGCCCTGCCGCGCGAGTACCCCGGGTGGATGTTCGCGATGCAGGGACAGTACTTCGCCGACAAGGTTTCGCCGCGCCGCCGGGCCGAGTGAAGCGCCGCCTTGTGAACCGCGCCGGTCCGCTCACCGGGCTCCTCGGCGGCAGCTTCAATCCGGCGCACGGCGCGCACCGGCAGGTCACCCTTTTCGCCATCGCCGCGCTCGGCCTCGACGAGGCGTGGTGGCTCGTCTCGCCCGGCAATCCGCTCAAGAGCGACGAAGGCATGGCTCCGCTGGCGGCCCGGGTCCGCTCCGCCCGGGTCCAGGCGAAACGCACGCCCATTCGCGTCACCGCCATCGAGCGCGCGCTCGGCACGCGGTTCACGATCGACACTCTGCGCGCGCTCAGGCGGCGCTATCCGCGGCGGCGGTTCATCTGGCTGATGGGCGCCGACAACCTCGCCCAGATGCACTTGTGGCGGGACTGGCGGGGAATAGCGCGGGAGATGCCGATTGCGGTCATCGCCCGGCCGGGTTATGATCGTGCTGCCCTCGCGAGCCCCGCGATGGCCTGGCTGCGGCGCTTCCGGTTGCCCGCATCCTGCTTGAAAAACCGGAAGGAATGGAGCGCCCCGGCGCTGATCGAATTGCGTTTCGACCCCGATCCGCGGTCGTCGACCAGCCTTCGACACACGGATCCGGACTGGGCCCGTCGGTTTACAGGCCCGCCGCCCCGCGACGCGGTGACGCACTCGCTCATTTCCGATCCCGCAGGTCCGGCCTCTGCATGACGCCAGCCGCATCTGCGACGGCCATTTCCTGCTTCAGGAGCACATCAACCTGCGATGACACCAGCGCAGACTGCGCCGGCCCTTGCCGGCATCTCGAAACCCGCCCGAATGGGTGACGCTCACCCTTCCGCTTCCGCAGACGCGGCGCGCCTGCACACGCTCGTTCTCGACAGCCTCGAGGACGACCAGGCACAGGAGGTCGTGTCGATTCCGCTGGAAGGGAAATCGAGCATCGCCGATTTCATGGTGATCGCCTCCGGCCGATCGACCCGGCAGGTGGCGGCGATCGCCACCAAGCTCGCCGAGCGGCTCAAGGCGGGGGGGTTCGGAAGCCCACGGATCGAGGGCCTGCCGGCCGCCGACTGGGTGCTGATCGACGCGGGCGACGTCGTCGTGCACCTGTTCCGGCCGGAAGTGCGCAGCTTCTACAACCTTGAGCGGATGTGGGGCTTCGGCGAGGAGCCCGCGGCCGCCGGCGGTCACGCCTGAGCGGCGGTTGACCGGCGCCCGGTCGCCGGCGAAAGGGGCGCAATGCTGCTCCACGTCATCGCTCGCGGAAAGCTCGGCCGCTCGCCCGAAGCGGAGCTTGTCGAGCGCTATGCGAGCCGCATCCTCTGGCCGCTCAGGCTGACCGAGCTGCCCGAGCGCGACGGGCGAATCCCCAACTCCCAGGCGCCGTTCCGCACCGTCGTGCTCGACGAGCGGGGCCGGAATCTCACGTCGGACGAACTCGCCCGGCAACTCGAGGCGTGGCGCGACGGGGCCATCCGCGAGGTCCGGTTCATGATCGGCGCGGCCGACGGGCACAGCGATCTCGACCGCGCCGGGGCCGACCTCTTGCTTTCGTTCGGCGCCGCGACCTGGCCGCACCTGCTCGTGCGCGCGATGCTTGTCGAACAGCTGTTCAGGGCAACCAGCATCCTTGCCGGTCATCCCTATCATCGGGCAGGATAAGCGCATGAAACTCGCGCTCCTCGGGGTTGCGGCCTTCTTGCTGGTCGGCTCCGGCGCCGCCGCCCCGCAAGCCCCGCTCGAGCCAAATCCCGCGCAGATTCGCGCGGCGCTGCGCGACGCGCTGGCCGAGCAGCGGATCGCCGAGGCGCGCAGCCGCCACCTGCAGGCGCAGGCGGCGCGCGCGGTCGAGGCGGCGGACAGGACCTCGAGCGAGGCCGCGGCCGTCGCCGCGAGCATCCAGCAGGCCGAAGCCGGCATCGCCGCCGCCGAGGCGCGTATCGCGCTCGTCGACCGCGAGAGGGCGACGTTGCGTGCCCGGCTGGGCGCCGAGCAGGAGCCGCTGGTTCACCTGACCGCCGCCCTGCAGCAGTTCTCGCTGCGCCCGGTGGCGGTATCGATCCTGCGGCCGGGCTCCGTCAAGGAGACCGTCTATACCCGGGCGATGCTGGCGAACGCCGTTCCGATCGTCCGCCAGCGGACCGCGCACTTGCGCACGCAACTCGCCCGCAGCCGCACGCTGCACGAAGAGGCCGAACAGCTGGCCGGCGCGCTGCGCGAGGAGACCGGGCGCTTGACTGAGCGGCAGCAGCGGCTGGCAGGGCTCGAATCCCGCCAGCGGCTCGCCTCGCGCGATGCGAGCGGCGACGCCGCGCGCGAAGCCGAGCATGCTCTCGCTCTCGCGGAACAGGCGCGCGACCTTGATTCGCTGGTGGGCGAGCTGGACCGCGCCGGCAAGCTGCGCCGCGAGCTCGCCGCGCTGCCGGGGCCGGTCCCTCGTCCGTCGAGCCCCGCCGCGGCGCAGCTCGCCGCCGCGCCTCCCCCGACCGCCGGCGTGGCCGGCACGGCCGGGCCGCCGCCGCAGCCCTATCTCCTGCCGGTCGCGGGACGCACGATCGCCGGTTTCGGCGCGCTCGAGGACGGCGGTGCCAGCGGCGGCGTGACGCTCGCCCCGCGGCCCGGCGCGCAAGTGGTCGCCCCCGCGCGGGGGCGGGTGGTGTTCGCCGGTCCCTATCGCGGCTTCGGCGAGATCGTCATCATCGACCACGACGGCGGCTGGACCAGCCTCGTCACCGGGCTCGCCCGGCTCGACGTTCGCGTCGGCGACCGGCTGGTCGGCGGCAGTCCCCTCGGCATCGCAGGCGCCAGCGCGCCCGCCATCTCGCTCGAGCTGCGCCGCGACGGCAAGCCGGTGAACCCGTTGCAGTTCATCCGGTGAGACAACGAAGGCGCCCGTCCCCCTTCTCGTTCCGCGGCCTTTTTCCGGTGCCGCCTTGCGCGACGGCCTCGCCGCAACCGGGTGGCGTCGAGCAAATCGCCCACAAACCCCTTGAATAAGAACGATAACTCGCTTTCAAATGAATGACGGCTCGTTACCCCTTCCGCCGCTACCGCGGCAAACCGTCGCCACGATCGGCGCACCTCATCTGGCGTTAACCCGCCCGATTGGATAAAATGCCGCTCAAACCTAAGGATTCTCGCGATGAAATTTGCCCCGCACCTGCGCGCCCTTGCCTTGCTGACGTCGGTCGCGCTGCTGCCGGCGGCGACCGCCGGCTACGCCCAGGTCGACAGCCGCATCTCGCCCGAATTCGCCAAGTTCTTCGCGGTCTACGAGCGGATCAAGGCGGATTACGTCGAGCCGGTCGACGATCACAAGCTGATCAAGGGCGCCATCGACGGCATGCTGGCATCGCTCGACCCGCACTCGGACTATCTCGAGGGCGCGAGCTTCGAGAGGCTGACGACGATGATCGACGGCAATTACCAGGGCCTCGGCATCTCGGTGCAGATGGACGACGGGGCGGTGAAGGTCGTCTCGCCGTTCAAGGGCAGCCCGGCCGAGAAGGCGGGCATCAAGGCCGGCGACTACATCACCCACGTGAACGGCAAGCTGATTTACGGCACCGATATCGACGACGCCGTCGAGCAGATGCGCGGCCCGGCGGGCAGCACGGTGCGCCTCTCGATCGTGCGCCAGGGCCGTGACGCGCCGTTCGACGTGTCCGTCACGCGCGGCGTCATCGACCTGCAGCCCGTCACTTCCGAGCTCAAGAACGGCAATATCGGCTACGTCAGCGTCAACGAGTTCAGCAAGGACGTCGGCAAGGACGTCAACGGCGCGATCAGGGCCCTCAAGGTCAAGGCCGGCGGCCGCCTCGCCGGCATCGTGCTCGATCTGCGCAGCAATCCCGGCGGCTCGCTCGACGAGGCGGTGGCGCTGTCCGACCTGTTCCTCACCCAGGGCCAGATCGTCTCCCAGCGCGGCCGCAATCGCCAGGACACGATCTATTATGATGCGGAAAGCGTGTTCCCGGGCGACGCTGCGGCCGGCACGCCGATCGTCGTGCTGATCGACGAAGGAACGGCGTCCGCCAGCGAGATCGTCGCCGGGGCGCTGCAGGACCAGCACCGTGCCCTGATCATGGGCGAGCGCAGCTTCGGCAAGGGCAGCGTGCAGTCGCTGCTGCCGCTGGGCAAGGACAGCGCGCTCAAGCTGACGACCGCTCGCTATTACACGCCGTCGGGCCGTTCGGTGCAGGAAGGCGGCATCGTGCCGGACATCCGGGTGCCGCAGCTCAGCGACCCGGACGAGGCGCTGAAGGAGAAATACGCCTATCGCGAGAGCGACTTGAAGCGCCACCTCGTCAACGAAGCCGCGCTGAAGGACGACGATCTCGAAAGCGACTCCAAGAAGGACCCGCGCTTCACGCTCACCGCCGACCAGCTGAAGAAGCAGGGCATCGACGACTTCCAGCTTCACTACGCGATCGAAACGCTCGAGCGCACGGCCCACATCCAGACCGCGCAGCGCTGAGCGGGTGAAGATGGACCGCTCGGACAAGCTCGCGCAGCTGCTGGCGATCGCGATACCCGCGCTGCTGCTCGGCGGCGCCTACGTCTCGCAGTATGTCTTCGGCCTGTTCCCGTGCGAGATGTGCTGGTGGCAGCGCTATGCCCATTTCGCCGCGCTGGCGCTGGCGCTGCTCTCGCTCGTCGTGCCGCCGAAGCGCGCGTGGGTTCTCATCGCCGGCCTCGCGATGCCGCTCACGTCTTGCGCCGCAGGCTCCAGAGGCTTCCGGCGAGCAGGACGGTGGTCACGAGCAGGATGGCGACGAAGGTCTGGATGACAGTGAAGTTGAGCGCATCGCGCGCGACGAACAGCGCGGTGATGGCTCCGGCGAGAACGAACAGGACGCGAAGGATCAGGCTCATTGGGGACTCCAGCTCGGCATGATTCGGAAGCCCATTTGCCTGCGCGGGGGCGCAACGCTGGTTCAGCGGTCATGCGTACAAACTCTAGCGGTCGCCGCCCGCGTCCATTTGCGATACGTCAAGGCCAATCTGCGCCGCTCTGCCGCAGGCTCGAACCCGCCGCCGCCCGCGC
>Ga0207706_10000802_pt1 | contig 32565 bp, 24 predicted proteins | sample KBSC53metaG_FD_184318 | JGI IMG/M metagenome (GOLD analysis project Ga0207706, IMG submission 184318) | Corn rhizosphere microbial communities from Kellogg Biological Station, Michigan, USA - KBS C5-3 metaG (SPAdes) (version 2) | ecosystem: Host-associated > Plants > Roots > Rhizosphere > Soil ... | reverse complement strand
GCCCTGGGCGCCTCGCGAGCCCTGGGCATTGGTGCGCGACGTGTCGCCCTTCTCGCCGGCGCCTTCGCCGAGCCGGCGTTGCCGCATTCGGTCGGCGAGGGATTCCTGGCCACGTACGAGGTCGCGAGCGCGGTCCAGCGACTTGCTCGCAGCCTTGTCATCCGCCTCACCACGAGACGCGGCGGCGGCCTCATTCACCTTCTGGCGCATCTCCTCGACGCCCTCGGTGATCGCCGACTCGAACTGCTTGGCGTAGTCGGTCGGCACGCGTCCCTGGACAAGCGCCTGCGTTAGGCGCTGTGACGCCTGCACCCGATCGGCGAGACGGTTCTCGCGCATGGACGTGACCGCCTCCTGCATCTTCTTCGACGCTTCCGCGTGATCCTTCTGCGAGTCGCGCCGCATGCGATCGAGCTGCCCTTCGAGCTGCCGGACGTCGCTCTCCATCTCCTTTTGACGGCCCGTCAGACGATTCGCCTCTGCCGCGTCCGGACTGCCGGCCGCCGCACCCTTTCCGAGCTTATCGACATCACCTGCAATCTGACGCTGATCGGTGGAAATCTTCTCCGCCTTCCGCACGGCATCATCGAGGTCACGTGCCGTGCGAGCGGCGCGATTCTCATCGAGCAGTCGTCGAGCTTCCTGAAGCCGATCGAGGGCCGCGGCACCCTGCGAGACGCCGCCGTCGTTCGCGCCGGTGGCCGATCGACGCATGGCGTTCGCTGCATCCTGCAACCGCCGAGCACTCTCCTCGATCTTGTCGTTGTTCGCGCTCTGCGGATTCTCGCGGACGAGCCGCTCGAGCTGACGCGCCATCTGCTCGGCCTGGTCGGCAAGCTCGCGTTGACTCGCACCGCCGCTACCGCTCTGCTGGCCGGGTTGGCCGCGCATGCCGTTCTTGAGCCGCTCGTTCTCCTGCTGCAAACGGCTTGCGAGCTGCTTCAGCTTTTCGGCCGTCTCGTCCACCCGGTTGTCGGCCTGCTGCTGCTGCGTGCCGCGATCGACCGTCTCGTACTGATTGCGAAGCTTGTCCGCGTCCAGCTCGAACAGGTCCGCGAGATCCTCCGCGTTGGACTGCGGCTTCCCGTTACCGCTGCCGCCCTGGCCGCGCGTAATCTGGTACTCCTTGAACGCTGCCTCGGCCCGCTGCAGGTGTTGGAGCGCGCGCTGCTCGGGAGGAAGCGCGTCGGCGGAGTTGCGGGCCAGGAGCTTCTCTTCGGCGACCTGCATCTCCTTCGCAGCCAGTGGCAACTCCTCGGCAATGGTCTTGAACGCCGTATCAACCGCCGTGATGTTGCGCTCCATCATCCGGCGTACGAGCGTCTCGACCGCTTCGCGGATACGCCCCTGAGAGAGGTTGAGCGTCGCGAAATTCTCGCGCAGTTGGTTGGGGGACGTGGTCTTCCGATCACGATCGACCTTGAACGTGCCGGCGATGACCTGTCGCTGGCGCTCTGTCAGCTCGCCCGGGTCGTCCGACCCTCCGCCTCCTCCTGCCCCGTCCGCCTGCTTGTACGTCTGGTCGAACGGCCTAACGCTCATGAAGTAGATGTCGGTCTTTGCTTCCTGTCCGTTGCCACCGTTGTCGCGAGCGCGCGCATAATAGGACACGAGGTCGCCGGGCTTGAGCCCGAGCTCCTCGAGGAAGAACGTGTGACCCGCCACGACCTCGCGGAGACGCTTGCCGCCGGCCTGCAGCGAGACGGTCTTCTCCGGCCCGCCGTTCACGGAGTACATCAGGTCGATCGTCGACACGCCGTAGTCGTCGGTCGCCTTTACCTGGGTAAACACCTCATCGACCGCGGTGACCTTCGTGTCGCGTCCCGGCTTCTCGAACGTGATGGTCGGCGGCCGGTCGTCGAGCACGTCGATCGTGTAGTCGAGCGAGCCTGGAATGAAGTCGCCGCGTTCGGTCTGCAGCTCCAGCTTGTAAAAGCCGTTCGCGAGCACCGCGATCGGCACGCTGAGTGTGCCGTCGCCGTTCAGCGTGAGCGCGGTTGGCTGCTTGCCTTCGATGACGATGCGACCACCCTTCACGGGCATCGTCGTCGTCGCGTGGACGATGACCGTCGTTCCGCGCGGCGCCGCGATGTCGCCGCCGTCCGCAACTGTTTCGGACGCCATGCCGGTGTACCCGGGATAGCGGTACTCGAGATCGATCTTCTTGACGTACGGAAGATTGGCGACGTCGATGCGAAACAGCCCGGACCTAACGCCGTTCGACTCGACGTAGTACTCCGTTCGCTCGGCAATGTCGAATAGCCGAATCGAGAAGTGCGCCGAGTCTCCACCTGCCGTCATGGGCAGCCGTTCCCATTGGGCCGCCGCGCCACGGCGCACGGCGAGCTGCACGCCCTCGGCCGTGAAGCCGCGCAGCGTGGCGCTCACTTCCTGGTCTCCGCCCTTGGCGACTGTCACGTTCCCGGGCACCACGGCGATCGCGTACGGCTGCGCCGCTTCGGCGCTGCGCCACGGGGCCAACAGGAGTCGCGCGCCATCGCGGAGGAACGCAGGTCCGATTCCGACCATGAGGAACCCAACCAGCGCGGCGGCGCCGGCGAACATCGCCGCACGCAGAATGTGGGGCTGGTCCACGCGCGCGCCATCCGACACCTGGTGGCTTCGCTCGATCGCGCTCTCGATGAGGCGACGCGCGAGCAGCGGGGAACGGTCCGCGGAGTCCTCCGTGAGCTTGCCGTGTTCGACCGCGCTCAGCACCGCGGCGTCGAGCGACGGCTCGTGCTCCTCGAGATAGAGCGCGACGTGCTCATCGCTCGCGCGCCGCAGCAGCGGCCGCACGACGTACTGGATGAGCAGCACGGCGAGCACGACATAGGCCGCGATTCGCACGCCGGTGATAGCACCCGGAGCGAATCCGGCCGTCTGCATGACGTACGCGCCGACGAGCACCGCGACCACGAGCGCGCCGAGCACGATCGCGGCACCGCGGAGGGCGAGCTTGAGGCGCCAGCGTGCACGAACGCGGCGGATGACACCGAGCAGCGTTTCGTGGGCCGACGGAATCTCGATCGTGCTGGCCATCGTCGCTCTCCTGCCTAACGTGGAACCGCAATGCGCCGTGACAGCTGGTTCGAGAGCAGGGTCTCTCCCACCAGCAACAGCAGCACCGCTGCCAACAGATACCACCAGAATCCCTGACGCCGTTCGAGCTCGACGGGCGTGGAGGCCTCGACCGCCGACGACGTGGAGTCCGCTCCCGCACGGGCGATCATCGCCCCCGTGAGCAACTGCGGCTCCACCGCCGTCAGATCCGACTCGGTGAGGTCGACGTTCACCGCAACCACCCGCGGCTCTCCGCGCGACCCCGCGCGCTGTAACTCGTAGAACCCCTGCTCGCGAAGCTCGATCGACCGCCTGGCCGTTCCCTCGAGCCGCGTGCGCTCACCCGACGGGGCCACCGCGACGTACTCTGCCTTGCTCGCCGCGTCGCCCGGTCCGGTGCTGTCGCGGAAGATGCTCGGCAAATTCGCGACCTGCCCCACGATGCTCCATGGGCGCTCGTCTGCATAGGCTGCCGCGTACTTCGCTATCTGATGAGCCACCGGAAGGAATACCGGCTGCAGGGGCAGGTCGTTCCAGATGCCGTCGACCGACGACGACCACACGAGGACGCGCCCGCGGCCCACCTTGCGCTCGAGGAGCGCGATGTGACCGTCATCGAAGCGAGCCAGTTGCTCATCTCCGGGTGCCGGCGTGATGCTGCGATAGCGAAAGAACCGCGGCGTCGAGAAATCACCGCTCCGAGGAGCGCTGAAGACCTCGAAGATCGGATGGCTCCGGTCGATGTAGCCCAGCGTGCCTCCGCGGTCCGCGGTGCGGTCGATCGGCGCGTCCGCCGTTGCGGGCAGCAGCTCGGATGCGTAGGCCGGTCGGTCACGCGGGGCCGCGCGGTCACCGAGCGCGACGAGGAGGCCACCGCCATTCTCGACGTATTCGACGAGCCGGCGCCCGAGGTCTCCGCCGGGAAGATCCGAGTCGTTCAATAGAACGAGTGAACGGCCAGCGAAGTCCGAGGCGGTCACCGATGCAAGCCGCTTGGTCGTTACCCGGAAATTCGGCTGATCGCCGATCCCGAGTGCACGCTCGACGTAGAGGCTCCGGGGTGCCCCGCCCTCGCGCCCGTCAATCACCAGTACGGAAAGCGCCTGACCGCGCGAGATGGCGAAGTAGAACGTGTTGTCGCGAGGCAGCGCGTCGTCGCCGAGGCTGACGACACCGCGCGTCGTCCCGGCCGGCAGCGGCACGGCCGCGAAATCCACCGTTGCCGCGGCATTCGCGGCGACGTTCACCTGCTTCGTCTCGATCGCACGCCCATTGAGCTCCAGGGTAACCGAGTGCCCTGTTCGCGGCTCGGCCGATCGATTGACGAGACGCGCCGTGATGGCCACTCGCTCGCGGTCCTCGGCATAGTCCCGTCGGAAGTCGACTCCAGTCACGGCGACGTTCGACGTCTTCGCGTCAGCGAGGTCCACCTGGTTGACGGTGGTTCCCGCCGGCAGTGACGGCGAATCGCGGCCATCCCAGCCGACACGCTGGAAGTCGGAGATCAGCAGGACCTCACGCCGCGGCAGCTTGGAGTCCGCCAGGATTCGCTGTGCGAGCCTGAACGCCGGCTCGTACCGCGTTGCGCCGGCGCCCGGTTTGATGCCAGCCAGCGCCGCGGTCAGCACGCCCTTGTCCCCGGTCGGCTCGGTCGCCGCGGTCGCCGTTGCGTCGAACGTCACCAGCGATGCCCGATCGCTCCCGCCGAGCCCCGCGACGGCACGCCTCGCGGCGGCAAGCGCGCGCGACCACCGATCGCCATAGTCCATGCTGTACGAGCGGTCGAGCAGGATCACGAGCTCCTTCGCACCGAGTGACCGTACCGGCGCCGCCGCCGCAGGGCGGTCCAGGAACGGCCTGGCAAACGCGAGCGCCAGGAAGATCAGCGCGAGACAGCGCAGCGCGAACAGCAGCCAGTGGCGAATTCGCTGCTTCCGGACAGCCTGGTACGGTATGCGGCTCAGGAACATCAGCGACGGGAAAACCACCACGTCCTTCCGCTCCTTGTGCGTCAGGTGCACGAGGATCGGGACGGCGAGGCCCAGGAGCCCGGCGAAGAAGAGTGGCGCGAGGAAGGACACTAGCGCACCCGCGTCAGGAACTGACGCCGTGAAAGGAATGCGAACAGCGCGTAGTCGAGTGGCATGGACGTATCGAACATCCAGTAGTCCACGCCCTGATCGCCACAGAGCTTCTCGATGCGCTCCGTATGCGCGCGAATCATCGTCCGGTACTGATCACGCAGGTACTCCGGGATCACGGGAATTCGCTCACCGGTCTCGATGTCCTCGAAGCTCGTCGCGCCGTCATACGGGAACTCGAGCTCCGCACTGTCGAGCACGTGCATCGCCATCAGGTCGTTGCCGCGACCGCGGAGCTGGGCGAACGCGTCGAGGATCTTGCCCGGGTCCTCGTAGAAGTCGGAGATCACGAGCAGCATGCTGCGCCGCTTGAACTGCTCGGCGAGCTTGCGGAACACGCGCTCGATGTTGCCGGGTCGCTGTGGCGTGGCACGGGCGAGCGCGTGCAGCACGTTCGGCAGGTGCTTCGCGGACGGCGGGACGATCTCGACGATGTCCTCGTCCCACGTGATGAGCCCCACGCGGTCGCGCTGCTGGTTGGAGAAGTATGCGAGGCACGCGGCCAGTGTTCGTGCGTAGTCGAGCTTCGTCACTGCTCCGCTGGCGAAGCTCATGGACTTCGAGACGTCCAGCAGCACGTTGAAGTTCGTGTTGGTATCAGCCTCGTACTCCTTGATGTAGTAGCGGTCGACACGCCCGTAGAGCCGCCAGTCGATGCGTCGGATGTCGTCGCCCGGCATGTACGCGCGGTGTTCGGCGAAGTCGATCGAGGTTCCGAGATGCGGCGAGCGATGAAGGCCGCCGAGGAAACCCTCGACGACGGTGCGCGCGACGAGCTCCAGGTTCCCGATCCTGGCCAGGACGGCCGGATCGAGGAACTGGATGCCGGGGAGGGCGTTACTCGACACTCAGGCGCTCCGCGGTGGGAACAGGGAACTGGGAACTGGGAACGGGGAACTGGGAACAGAGCCGCCGTGAGGAGCCACAGTTCCCGGTTCCCCGTTCCCGGTTCCCGGTTCTGCCGAGTCCCGAGTCCCCAGTCCCTAGTCCCCAGCTCATAGTCCACTCTTGGGCGTGGGAACCGCCTTGATGAGCTGCGCGACGATCTGATCGGTCGTCACACGCTCCGACTGCGCGTGGAAGTTGAGCAGGATCCGGTGGCGCAGCACCGGATGTGCGAGCGCACGGATGTCGTCGAAGCCCACGTGGTAGCGGCCGTGCATCAGGGCTCGTGCCTTGCCGCCGAGGATCATCCACTGGGCCGCGCGCACGCTGGCGCCGTAGTTGACCCACTTCTTGATGAAGTCCGGCGCCACCCCGGACTGCGGTCGCGAATAGCGCGCGATGTTCACCGCATAACGCGTCACCGGTTCCGACACCGGTACGCGCCGCACGAGGCGCTGGAACTCGACGATGTCGTCTCCGGTGACCGCGTGCGAGAATTTCGGATTCTGCAGCGACGTCGTTGACCTAACGACCTCGATCTCCTGATCTTCGGTCAGGTACTCGATGGTGATCTGGAACATGAATCGGTCGAGCTGCGCCTCGGGCAGCGGATACGTGCCCTCGAGCTCGATCGGGTTCTGGGTGGCGAACACGAAGAACGGTTCCCTCAGCTCGTAGGTCTTCCCCTGCACCGTGACGCGATGCTCCTGCATCGCTTCGAGCATCGCCGATTGCGTCTTCGGCGGCGTGCGGTTGATCTCGTCGGCGAGGACGATGTTCGCGAACACGGGGCCGGGCGTGAACACCATCCGCCGCTGGCCACTCGCCGGATCATCCTGGATGATGTCCGTGCCGGTGATGTCGGACGGCATGAGGTCCGGCGTGAACTGGATGCGCGAGTAGTTGAGGTCGAGCACACGCGCGATGGTGTGCACGAGCAGCGTCTTGGCGAGGCCGGGCACGCCGATGATCAGGCAGTTGCCGCCGGCGAACAACGACACGAGCACCTGCTCGATGACGTCGTCCTGGCCGATAATGAGCTTCCGGAGCTCGCTGATGATCTGCTGGTGACCGGCACGAAGCTTGTCCGCGAGGGCAATGTCGTCTGCGCTGGAGAGAGCGACCTGTTGTTCAGCCGTTGCTGACATCGGGAATCGGGAATAGGGAATCGGGAATCGCCTTCGAACTGCGCCGTTTGAGCTGATGGCTGATGGCTAACAGCTAGTGAGTCAGTGCATACATGACGTAGTTCACGCCGAGCTTATACGCCTCATTCGTTAGGTCGATCGGCAGGAAGCCCTGATCCGACCATTGCCAGGCATCGCCGACGTCGTTGTTGTAGTTCGCGATCACCATGAGGCGCTTGGCGGGGTCATTGTCCTCGAAGATGCCGAGGTACTGAATCGGCGGGCCGTAAATCCCGGGGCGCTGGAGATCTTCCTCGTCCACGCGGAAGAACGAGTCCCAGACGGGGCTGTTTGCCTCGACGGGCAACCACTGCGCCTCCGGCAGCACGCGTCGCATCTGCTCCTGCAGGTTCGGCCAGTGGTACACACGGAAGTCGTCGATGATCATGAAGCCGCCCTTCGCGAGATAGTCGTGCACGTTCTTCACGTCATCGTCGGTCGGCTGCCAGTACCCTGGCTCCGAGAAGTACAGGACCGGATACCGCATGATCTCCTTGTCGCCGAAGTCCAGGATATTGCTCGAGTCCTGGCGCGGGTTGAGAAACGAGATCTCCGACAGGATCTTCGTCAGATGCCGCTCGGCCGTCGGGTAGTCGTGCTTCCAGCCCGGGCCCTCGTTCGTCAGCCCACCCAGGCCCGGGTATCGAAGGCGTGTGAACGTTAGGCGGCCGTCGTAGGACGGGTTGCCTTCCTCCGGCTCGCCGCCTACGAAGATCCCCTGCTGAGCCGACAGCGTGACCGCCGCGGCGCCAATCAGCGCGAGAGTGAGGTACCGTCGCCCGCGTCGCATCTCAGTCCCCTCCTCCGCCCGAGCGATTCCCCCGCTGCAGCCGCAGCAGGAGCTCCTGGGCTTTTTCGAAGTTCGGCGCATCCTCGAGCGCTCGCAGCACTTCGCGCCGCGCGGACTGCCCGTCACCAGCCTCGTAGTACGCCAGCGCGAGCTGATACAATGCCTCCGCGCGGTCGACCGGATTCAGCGCGACGACCGCCTGGCGTTCCCGCACGGCTCCTCGCTTGTTGCCAGTGTGCGCGAACAGCGCGGCGAGGCGGACATGCTGCGCCGGGTCGTATGGCGAGACGTACATCGCGCGATCGAGCGCTGCCGCCGCGCCCGCGCTGTCGCCGAGCTGCTCCAGCACATTCGACAGCTCGATGTTCGCCCCATAGTGATCCTCGTTGCGCAGCGTCATCGCCGTCAGCTCGTTCGCTTCGGCGCGCGCGTTGCCCTTTGCTTTGTAGATCTGCGCGAGCATCCAGTACGGGCCCTGCGCGCTCGCATCCTCCGGGAACAGCGCCTTCGCCTTCTCGAGCCACTTGATCGCCTCGTCGTAATTCTTCATCTCCAGCGCCGCGATCCCCTGCGAGAGCGTGGTCGTGTATTCCCCATCGACGGCCGGCGCGCGCGGCACTGCATCCTTGCGCACGTCCTTGGGCTCGATCACGGCCATGAGCCTCCCGAAGCGCTCCTTGAGGTACGCATCGAACTTCGCGTCGAACGCCTCGGGGCTCAGCTTCAGCACACGCTGAAAGACCTGGTCCGTGGTGGCGCCGGTCTTGTAAGCGGTCAGCATGTCGACAATGGCACGCTGGCCATAGTCGCGCTCGATGAGCTCCCCCACGAGCGAGGCCTGGTAGTACGAGAAGATGAGCTGCTGCGGATAGGCTGGCCGCATGAAGCCGTCGTTCATCCGACTCACTTTCACGAGTTTCCCGGCCTTGTAGGCGGCCAGGAACTCCGGCGTCACGTCGGCGCCCCATCCCTTCCGCGCGCGACGCTCCTCGAGAACGGACAGCCCTTCGGAGAGCCATCGCGGGACGCGGTGGTCGCTCGAGCCTAACGTGAACGTGTGCGCCAGCTCGTGCCAGAATGTCGAGCCCCAGTTAAAATCGCCGGCATCGCGCGCCGCCGGCGAATCCATCGCCAGCGTGGTGCCGAAGCTCACGCCCAGCGCCCCGAGCCCGGCCAGGCCGACTGTGCGCACGGAGAAGTCGGAATGCGTGTGATAGACCTCGAGCCGGATCGGCGTCGGCGGCTTGTATTGATAGCGAGCCGCCAGCGAGTCATAGGCATCCTCCGCGAGATCGCGGAGGTATGTGGACAAGAGCGCCGATTCCTTACTGTCCACGACGAATCGGAAGCGCGGCGATGTCGTTTCCGTGTAATCCTTGAAGGTGTCCAGCAGGTCGAGCGTGTTCTTGATCCACACATCGTACGGATCGCCGGCAAACGCGCGATCGAGGTTCTTCTTTCCCTCGTCCATCGCGCCGATGCGCAGCTGGTTCATGCCTAACACGCCGTATGCCCGCCACGCCGTGGAATCGGCGGTGACCCCTTCGCGGGCGAAATCGACAGCCTGGGCATACAGGCGGTTTCGCGCGGCCGCTTCGGCCATGTTGACGAAGAAGTCCGCCTCCTTCGGGTTCTGCGCGAGCGCCCGACGCTTGAGCGCATCGAATCGCGCTCGATCGCCCTGCAGGTAGCGCGACGCGGCGAGCACGCTGAGCCCCTCGACGAGGGTGGAGTCCGTCGCCAGCGCCTGCTCTGCCTCCTTCGCAGCGGCAGCGTAGTCCTCCGCGTCGAAGTAGATCGAACCCATGAACGCCCGTGCGGCCGGCGCGTTCGGGTTCACATCGAGGCTCTTGCGAACCATGTCCGCGGCGGCACCGCTCCCGTCGAAGTACGCGACACGGGCCGCCGCCAGTAACGCCCGAGGATGCCGCGGATTCTTCGCGAGCAGCGCCGAGACGGTCTTCTTCGCCTCGCCGCTGTTGTATTTGTCGAGGAATAGCTCGACCTCGCGGAGCTGGGCCTCCTGGTTCGTGGAGTCGCGCGCGATCGCCTCGTCGTAGGCCTTGAGCGCATCCTTGAACAGCTGCGGGTTCGTCACGCCGAGGTACCGGCACGCCGTCCCGACCGCCATGAGCTCGTCGGAGCTCAACGCGCGGCGCCGTGAGTTGTAGATGTCGATGAACCCGTCGAGATCCTTCAGGGCCTCGTCGTGCGCGCCGCGGTCGAAGCGCAACACGTCGAGGTTCAACCGGGCCGTCAGACTATCGGATGCCCGGCCCGCCACCGCCGCCTTGAAGGCCGACTCGGCATCGACCGTCTTGCCGCGAAGCCGAAGCACCTCGCCTAACGCGTTCTGCAGCTCCACGCCGGCCGGGCCGGCGACGAACCGCCTGCCCGCGTCCTCGGCGTCGGCGTACTTCCCCGTCTCCGAGAGCGTCCGCAGCAGCCCGCGTCGACTGGCGACCGCCGTCGGACCGTCCTTCGCGGCCAGCTCCTTGTAGACATCGATCGCGTCGCTGTACTTGCCCGACCGCTCGAGCTCTCCCGCGCGCTTGAGCTGGGCCGGGTCATCCGGCGTGCCCTGCGACGCCCATGCAGGGCGATCGTTCGCGCACGACACACTGGCGACGGTAGCGAGGAACAACGCGACCCGGCAGATGGATCCCTTCGCGCCCATCATGGCCGACCTCCCGTAGCGTCACGGATGGCCTTGTTCTTCTCCGCGAGTTGAACCAGCAGATCCTCGAGGGCCTTCTCGTACGCCGTCGAGTCCATCGACGCCTTCCGACGCCTGAGCGAATCGAGCTTCGTCTCGATCGAGTCCTTCTCGCGCTCGAGCGCGGCGACACGGGGATCGTTCGACGCAGCATGCGCCGCGGCAGCGACGCTCCCGGCCTTGCCACCGAGGAACACGCGGCGAGCGAGCGAGCCGTCCGCCGACTTCGCGTCAGGCGCCGCGGTCCCTTTCTTGTCGCCGTTGTCGTCGAGCTGCGCGTGTTCCGTGAGGAGATGGTGCTCACTGTCGTACGCGCGCGCGACTTCCCGCCGAGCGTAGTCGAACGCCTCCAAGACGGAGACCCGCCCGTCCTTGTCCGTGTCGGCGACGTCGCTCGAGTACGCCTGAGTGAAATAGGTGGCGAATCGAGTCTCGTTGCGCTCCATGTCGGACTTCGTCGCAGTCACGATCACCCGATTCGGCCCCGACAGCGCAGCAACAAAGCCGCCGCTGGCGCTCGCCGCATTCACGACCGCGATCGTGGGCCCGCCAATGCCGTCGAGCACACGCGCGAAGTCGTTGGCTGTGATGTCAGGACCGGGGATGGCGAACTTGGACGTGGTTCCGTCGCCGTTGCCGTGCCCGATCAGCATCACGAACAGCACGTCGCCGGTCTTCGACCGCGCGCCGAGCGCGGTGAGCTCGCGCTCGATGTTCTCCTTCGTGGACGCAGCCTTGATTTTCGCGGCGTCGCGCGCGGGATTCTCGGCGAGATAAACGACGTCCGAGTCAGGCACGCCGAACCGCGTCTTCAGCGCGTCGATCATCGTCGTCGCCTGCGTGAAGAACTGGTCGGCGTATTGGGGCTCGCCGGCCACGCCGGTGACGATCAGCACGCGGACACGACCGCTCTGGGCGCGCGACACATCGGGCGCCATCGCGAGCGTGGCGGCCAGCAGGAGAGCTCCGGCGCGCAGCCTCACGCGAGCCCTCGCAACTTTCGATATCCCCACTCGCTCGTCACGAGCGCGAGGATGAGCAGGAACACGATCGGCATGTCCCACAGGTCCTTCCGATCCACAACGGTGTTTCCCGCGTCCGTGAATACAATGTCCTTCGCGAGCTGGGCCACGTTCTCACCAGTGTAGAACCGGCCACCGGTCTCGTCGGCGATGCGCCTCAGCAGCGGTGCCCGCATTTCGGCGCCGAAGTACTCGGTCGAGAGATCCCCCGACGCGATGTACGACGGGTCGCTCACGATCGAATCGGTCCCCATGCGCGCGCGCACGTCCACGCGGTACAGCCCCTTCTCATTCGGCGTGAACGACGCCTTGTACTGCCCGTCGCGCGTCACCGACCACTCCAGTGGCATCTCGGAGACGTTTCCCGATGGAGAAGTCACACGTGCCACCGCTTCAGCGTTGTTGACCTTCAGGAAAGTCCGATCCGAGACCTCGGCGTTCAGCTCGACCGCATCACCCGGAGCCGCCTGGTCTCCCGCGGCTGCGACCATGACACGCGACGGCACGTCGCTCACGAGCCATCGCAGCAGCTGCCGCCAGTACGACTCGAACGTGACGTCGTCCACGTCGTTGAGCATCTGCCAGAGCCACGAATCCTGGACGGGGAACGCGATCGCCTTGCCACGCCCGTATCGCTGGAATGCGAGCACGGTCTGTCGCTCGCCTCCCTTGGTCGGCGTGCCCGTCAGGAGCACGGTGGCTCCAGGCCTCGCGCGCCCGATCCGGTTCACACTCGTGACGGCCGGCATCGTCTTCCACCGCTTGGCCGACGTGCTTTCGGCGTCGGCGATCTGGGTGGCGGCATGCATCGAGCCCGGAACCGTTACATCGACTTTGAGCTCGCTGAAGTATCCCGACTTGTCGTTCGGGCCACCGCCGAGGTCCACGGGAAGAACTTCTGCCACGGGTGTTCCGGCGAACCCGCCCTCGCCCAGGGCGCGGCGCCCGCCTAACGCGAGCAGGCCTCCGCCACGCTCGCTCACGAAATCCGCCAGCATCCGGAGCTGGTCGCCGGTGAAGTAGCTCGCCTCGATGCTGCCGAGGATGATTCCCTTGTAGGCGAACAGCTCATCGCGCGTCTTCGGGAAGCCGGCAACGAGATCGAGACTGTCGTCGACACTGAACCGGCGGAACTGGTCTTTCGCGAGCCGCTGCAGCGTCACGATCTGCAGGTTCTTGTCGTCCCGCACCGCGTTCCGCAGGAACCGCATCTCCGACCGCGGCTCACCCTCGATGTAGAGGATCTTCTCGCGACGATCGCTCACGTTCACGATCGCCTGCTGCGTGTTGTTCTGCGCGACCATCTCGCCTGGCTGCGGCGGGATGCGGAAGGTGAGCACGCGGGCGCCCGCTTCCGTCGTCGGCACGCGAACGCGAACCGGAATGGCCTCGCCGTCGCCGGAGAGCGTAACGGACTGCGTGCTGACGATCCGCCCGCCGTCCTCGACGATCATCTGCACCTTGTCGCCCGTGTAGCCGCGCTGCGCGACCAAGACGTCCACCACGAGCGACGCGCCTTTCAACACGTTCCGTGGCGCTTCCACCCGGCTGACTTCGATGTCCTTCGTGAAACGCTCGCGCCCCACACCCACGGTGAACACCGGCACATGCCGAGCGCCAAGCGACATCACCGCGTCGGTGAGCGAACCGGTCGAGTTGTCCGCGCCATCGGAGACCAGGACCAGCCCCGAGAGCGGCACACCAGTCAGCTCCTGGCGCGCGGCCTCGAGCGCGGGCCCAAGTTGGGTACGAACGCCGTCGTACGTGAGATCGCCGAGCTGGGCAACGCGCTCGCCGTTCCCGGAAAAGCGGAACAGCCGAACGACGAACTTGTCCGCGAGCGCGCGGTACAGCGAGCTGTCCCGTGTACCAAGCAGGTGGCGAACCGCGTCTGCTCGGGTCGTTCCGCTCAGGTCCGCGATCCGCATGCTCCGGGAGTCGTCCACAAGCACACCGACGACGTTGCGCTGTGGCACCGCCTCCGAAACGACGAGGATCGGGTGCATCAGCGCGACGACGACGATTGCGAGCCCGGCGAGGCGGAGCGCGAGAAGCACGGCGCGATCTCGAGGCCCGCCGCGCATTCGCAGCCGCGCATACGCGATCAACGCCGGTACGGCGACCGCCAACGCGATCGCGATGACGATGTACGTCGCGGGTCCGGCCGCGAACGCAAACCGGCCTTTCTCGAACACCACAGGCCGGTACTTGAACAGAAACTCGAACAGAGCTTCCAACGCCACTCCAGCGTGCGACGCGCTCTCTCGACTTTTCGGAAGGCCAGCCGGATGCCGACCTATCGACCGTTCATGCAGTTACGCGAATGCGCAGCCTCGCTGGCGACGCTGGCGCACGTCGTGTCCTTAGGGGTTCTCCGTAGATAATCTCGGCCGGCGCAGCAGACCGGCGAGCGTGGAGGGCCTCCTTGCAATCCTCTGACAATGCACGCGCCGACGCCAGGGGACGAAAGAATTGGGGTCGGCCTGCGACGACTGGGCGCCTCAATCCCCTCGAATGGCGGCGCGAAGCCGCTCGCAATCGTGCAGGAGCAGCTCGGTCACCTCTTCGTCACCGCCGTAGGTTGCCCGTTTGCGGTCGCTGAAGAGAATGTCGGTCCACGCCGCGATGCTCGCGACCTTCTCACGAACAACGTCCCGCACACCCGGTGCCTCGCGAAGTCGATCGACGAGATACAGGATATCGTCCTGCGCTTCGGCGTCGTCACGGCGCGCAGTGGACGCGAGCCCTTCGATCTGTCGAACGATCGCGAGCGCCTCTTCACGCGTCATCCACCCTCGCAGGTCAGCGAGCAAGTCACGACAGAGCCAGTCGGCGCGGGCGCAGGATGCGACGCGCCGCCACAGCGAGCGCGACAAAACAACGACCGCCCTGGCGTTCTCGCAATGACCTCGAGAACCTCAGGCTGCCTCGCCGGCCCGTTATCATTCAGGGCGTCCTCGCCCTGACCCGTCCAACGTATGTCCGATTCATCAATCGCCGTGCCTGACGCCGTCGCTTCTCCCGTTCGCAACGTGGCGCCCGCACAGGGCGCCGACTCGCCTCGACCGACGACGATCGTCGAGGCGCCTCGACTCGGCGCCCACCTGGGCGTCGATGTTTTTCTCGCAACCGAGACGTTCCAGCGGACCGGCAGCTTCAAGTTCCGCGCGGCGTACAACGTCGTACTGAACGTTCCCAACCCGCACGTCATCGCGGCGTCGTCGGGCAATTTTGGTCAGGCGATGGCGTACGCGTGCAAGCTGTTCGGCAAACGTTGCACGATCGTTATGCCGGCCAACTCTGCCAGAGTGAAGGTGGACGCGGTGCTGAGCCATGGGGGCCGCGTTGACCTCGTCGACACGGCGAAGGTGAAGCGCGCTATGCGGGTTTCGCAGCTCGCTGCGGAGAACCCGGATGCGTACGTCGCGAGCGCCTACGACGATCCCTTCGTCATCGCAGGCAACTCGTCGCTCGGCGATGAGCTCGGTCGGCTTCCGGCACCGCCGGACGTGGTGGTCGCACCCATTGGCGGCGGGGGCCTGACGTCCGGACTCATTCAGGCTGCCCGGCGATCGAAGAGCACGATGGCGGTGATCGCTGCCGAACCGCTCATCGCGAACGATGCGGCCCGATCGCTTCGCGAAGGCCACATCGTCACGAACGAGACCGAGCCGCAGACGATCGCGGATGGAACGCGCACGTTGAGCGTCGGGAAGCACAACTGGGAGCTGCTCAAGGATGGCCTCGAGACCATCGTCGAGGTTCCCGAAGACGCGATTCGCGAGGCGGTCCGGCTGCTCTTCTTCCTCGCGAACCTGAAGGCGGAGCCGACCGGCGCGCTTGGTGTGGCCGCACTGCTCACGTCGCCCGAAACGTTCCGCGACCGCCGCGTGTGCTGCGTCATCACGGGCGGGAACGTGGATGCCGCCGTCTACTCGAGCATCATCGTCGGTTAGGCGTTAGGCAGCCAGCGGCGACATGAGGGGCAGCGCCCGGTAAAGCAACGCCAGCATCTCGAGGTCACCGTGCGTACGCGCACGGTCAGCTGCCGAGACGCCGTCACGGTCACGCGCGGTAACCGATGCGCCAGCCGCGATCAGCGCAACGCACGCCGCCTTGTGGCGGAACATGCTGGCGTACATGAGCGCGGTCATGCCGTCCACCGTCGCCGCGTTCACCTTCGCGTTGTGCTCGAGCAGGATGCGAGCAGCATCGGCGTGCCCGCCGAGCGACGCCGCCATGAGCGCCGTGAGACCTGTGAGGTCCCCCGCGTTCACGTCCGCGCCCCAGTCGATCAGCAGATCGACGACCTCGTCGTGGCCGTTCGCCGCCGCAACCATGAGCGGCGTGTTCCCGCGCCGATCGCGCGCGTCGAGCGGCGCACCGGCAATGAGCAGCGCATCAGCGGCTTCCGCCTCACCGCGGTAGGCCGCGTCGAACAGCGCTTTCGCCTTGTTGAACGTCTCGGTCATCTGCGTACGGCTCCTTTTCTGACGGCGGTGCCACGCACGGAGCGCACTCGCAAGCGCGTTTCCAGCGTGGTCACGTAGGCTTCCACGACTTCGGTTCGCAGCCGGTAGTGGGCATACTGCCCATCACGTCGCATCTCGATGAGACCGACGTCGGCCAGCAGTCTGAGGTGGTGCGACATGGTCGGCTGCGTCACGGGAAACGCCTCACACAGATGCTGGCAGGCCGCGTCGCCGCGCGCGGCGATACGCTCGAGGATCGCGAGTCGGCGCGTGTCGGCGAGTGCCTTGGCAATGCGCAGGAAGTCGTCCGTGGATAGTGTCATGCGTTCGCTATATATAGACAGCTATCAATCTAATCGATGGCTGTCTATATGGGAGGTCGCCCGCCGAGCCCAACCTAGAGTCGGGGATCCACTGGCTCGCTCTCGAGCGCGAGCACGCCGAACACACACTCGTGCACCCGCCGCAGCGGTTCGCCGCGGATGAATCGCCCGAGCCCTTCTACACCGAGCGCGAACTCCCGCAACGCGAGCGCGCGCTTGGCCGACAGGCCACGATGCCGCAGACGATCGAGGTGCTCCGGCAGCGTGTATTCAGGACCATAAATGATCCGCAGATATTCCCGACCACGGCATTTGACCGCAGGCTGAACGAGTCCACGGGCGCCACGCGCAATGAATGCCATTGGTTTGATGACCATTCCTTCGCCGCCTTCCCCAGTCATCTCCTCCCACCATGCCGTCGCGCTCGCCTCGCTCGATTCGTCGCTCAGGTCGACGACGCGGTGCGCCGTCGAGAACAGCACGCGAGACTCGTCCGCCGCGCATAGTGAGCCGATCTGGTCGAGATGCCACCGATGGTCTTTCGCGGTGTGCAGCGCGCCTTCTGTCGCGAGCACATGGAATGGCGCGAGCCTCAGGTCCGCCACGGACATCACCGGCCAGCAGTAGCGGCGCCACGCGTCGGTGTATCGGCCGACCATCGTGGCCCGCTGCTCGAGGCGGGCGACGAGCGGTTCGGCCGCCGGCGTTCGAGCCGCCGCCGTGCGCAGTGCGGCCACCGCGTCGGTCACGCCTCCTGCTGCCGCGGCGCTGACCGCGGCGTATTGCTGGCGGATCAACGCCTGCGCCTTCGCGGACCAGGGCATGAGCTCGCAGTCCAGCACCACCCAGTCGGTGCCGAGCCGGTCCCAGAACGCTGCGCGATCCAGCGTCCGCGACAGAATGGCGAGCAGGTCATGCTCGAGCGACGGATCGTCGAAGAAGCGGCGGCCCGTGCGCGTGTAGACGATGCCGGCGCCGTCGTCGACCACGCCGAAGCGTCGCCGGGCAGCGGCCTCGTCGCGACAGATGACCACCACGGCGCGCGAGCCCATATGCTTCTCCTCGCACACCACGTTAGGCACGCCGTGCATTCGGAAGTACGCGAACGCCTCGGTCGGATACTCCAGGTACCCGTCGCGCGCCGTCGTCTCCGACGGCGACATGGTGGGCGGCAAGTAGACCAGCCACTTTGGGTTCGCCGCGAAGCGACTCATCACCTCGAGCGCTGCCGTGGCGTTGGCCTCGCGAATTGTGACGTTGCGGTGGAGCTCCGTCGCGATGATGCGCTTTCCGCTTACATCGGCGAGATCGAGCACGTCGTCCTCGCGCTGCTGCTGCGACAGGGCCGGTGTGCTCGTCGCCAGAAACGGCCGCGCGGGCTCGGCGTACGTCTTCTCGGCCGGTACCGACACGAGCTCTTTTTCAGGCCACCGGAGCGCCGAGAGCTTCCCGCCGAACACACATCCGGTGTCGATGTTGATCGTTCGGTTCAGCCACTCCGGCTCCGGCACCGGCGTGTGGCCGTACACGACGTGTGCGTTGCCGCGATACTCCGCCGCCCAGTTATAGCGCACGGGCAGCCCGAATTCGTCGGTCTCGCCTGTCGTCTCGCCATAAAGCGCGAACGACCGAACCTTGCCTGACGCCCGCCCCTGCATCTCGGCCTTGAGCCCGGCGTGCGCGACGACGAGACGACCGTCATCGAGCACATAGTGGCTCACCAATTCATCGAGAAAGTCGCCGACGTGCGTGCGGAACTCCGGCGCTTCCCGCTCGAGCTGCTCGAGCGTCTCGGCGAGCCCGTGGCTCACCTGGACGTCGCGGCCGCGCAGTTTCCTCACGAGCTTGAGGTCGTGGTTGCCCGGCACGGCGAGCGCCGTCCCACCTCCAACCATCGCCATCGCTAACCGGAGCACGTCGGGAGCGCCCGGGCCACGATCGACGAGGTCCCCGAGAAACACCGCCTTCCGCCCGCTGGGATGCCGATAGCCGGAGGACTCGTCAGGCAAGTAGCCGAGAGCCGCGAGCAGCGCGCGAAGCTCGCTGATGCACCCGTGTACGTCGCCGATGATATCGAACGGGCCGTGGTCGCTCCGGCGATCGTTCCACAGCGACTGCCGCTCAACCACCACGCGCGCCACATCGTCCGGAGTTCGGAGCACGTGGAGATGGCGGAACCCCTCACGCTCCAGCCCACGCATCGATCGGTGCAGCTGGCCGCGCTGCTGACGAATCACGTGGCCGCCAAAGTTGCGATCCGCACGCGTGCGGTTTCGGTCGGCGCACACGCGCTCGGGCATGTCGAGCACGATGGCCACGGGGAGCACGTGGTAACGCCGCGCGAGCTCGATGAGCGGCTTCCGCGCCTCGGGCTGAACGTTCGTTGCATCCACGACGGTGAGCAGCCCTGCCTCGAGCCGCTTCGCGGCGATATAGTGCAGTACGTCGAACGCGGCCGTGGTCGCCGACTGGTTGTTCTCGTCGTTCGACACGAGGCCGCGGCAGAAATCCGACGATAGCGTCTCGAAGCGCTTGAAGTGCGTGCGCGCGAATGTGGACTTCCCACACCCCGACGCACCGATCATCACCACGAGCGACATCTCGGGGATGACGATCGTGCGAGGCGGCACCGAAGACCCCGCGGGGATCGTGGGTGTCTCAGACATCGGCGTCCTTCCGCGTGAACACCGCCATCTGTGACGGCGAGCCGACGTCGGGGTGCGCGGGGCCAACCGGCGCGCAGCGAACCGCGTATCCAAAGCGATCGGCGATGCCCACAGCCCACGCCTCGAGCTGCGCGCGCGTCCACTCGAACCGGTGATCGCGATGCCGGAACTGCCCAGCCGGCAGCGTGGGCCAGACCACGTTGTACTCGGCGTTAGGCGTCGTGAGGGCAACGACGCGAGGGCGCGCAAACTCGAACGCGACACGCTCGAACGCGGCGAGACGAGGTGGATCGAGGTGCTCGATGACCTCGACGACCGCAGCGGCGTCGAATCCGCTCAGGCGATCGTCGCGGTAGACGAGCGAGCCGTGCAGCAACGTGATTCGCTCGCGCTGCGTGGGCGGCATTCGATCTAGCTTGAGGCGATCGGCCGCGATCTCGAGCGACCGATACGACACGTCCATCCCGACGATGCGCGTGAACTGGCGCTCCTCGAGCAATCGGCGCAGCAGACGGCCTTCACCGCAGCCGAGATCGAGCACGCTCGTCGCGCCGCTCTCACGGAGCACGCCGCGTACGAGCTCGATGCGTTGCTCGTGCAGGCTCAAGGGCCGCTCGAGTGTGCTCTCCTCCGCGTCTCGCGCGGCGGCAGCATCGTCTTCCTCCTGCGTTTCCTCCTCGGATACCAGCCGCGCAATCGCATCGCGGACGAGCGAGTGTCGGTGCTTCAGGTACCGCCGCGCAATGAGGGCCCGATCGGGATGCGCGGCCAGCCAGCCCTCACCGTGGCGGAGCAGCTTGTCGACTTCGTCATCGCCCACCCAGTAGTGCTTTTCGTCGTCGAGGACGGGCACGAGCACGTACAGGTGCGCAAGCAGGTTGGCGAGCCGCTGCGTGCCGCTCAGCGTTAGGGTGAAGTAACGGCTGGCGCCCCACTCCGGCGACCGCGCGTCCAACGGGTGCGGCGTAATCGTCACCGCATAGCCGAGTGGCTCGAACAGACGGCGGAGGAGGATCTCGCCACCGCGGCAGGGCACGACCGAGAGCCGAGCCTCGAGGGGAATCGACGCCTCAGCCAATGCCGGTCGCTCCTTGCTGCGTCCCGCCATGGCGGATGCGAAGACGTTCGAGAGCGCGACGCTCAGGAACGACGACGCGACATACGGCCGGTCGTTGACGTACTGCGTGAGCAGGCCACCTTCCCCCGCCGGCCCGCGCCGTCCGCGCACGAGACCCACAGGGTCGATGTCGAGAACGAGGGCGGCGGTGCACCGGTCTTCGCCGGCTTCCGGATACACGACGTGCGCGCGTCCGAACGAGAGATCGAAGCTCTGGGCGCGCGCCGGGTTCTTGTGGAGCAGGAAGCCGAGGTCCGTGGCCGGACGATGGGTGGTCGTGATCGTAAGCAGCATGGTGTGAAATGAAAAATCGCGCCGCCGACGATCTCCGAGCCATTCGGCTCGGGGCAGCCAGTCTCGCCTAACGGGCGACCGGACGGCTGGTTGATCATCGGGACGCGACTCCCGGCCCGCAGTCTACACGCCGGCCCAACCGGAAGTCAAGCGCGGGCGCGATGGCTGTCAAACACCAATAGAAATGTCCCCGCTTGCCCTGCTTCGCCCCTTCCTGTCGACACGCAATTCCGGCGGTGCGTTCCGTGTAATTGTTGCATGACCACCGAAGCCGGCACGCTGTCGGCGGCCTAACGACCCAGATGCCACTTGGCGATGTGACGACCGCCGTTGCTCGGTGGCCGCAGCGCACGTTTTTCCTCATGATCGGAGGGAGCGAACGATGTCGTGGCCATCCGGGTTCGGATCGCGGCGAGAGGTATCGCGTTCGGCACGCACCCATGCGCTGTGGGTCGCCCTCCTCGCGGTCGCCATTGGCGACTGCGCGCGTGCCAGCGACGCTGCGCGCATAGACCTGTCGCGTACCGGTGCCGCGCTCATCGAAGTGCGCAACGACCAGTTCGACGACTGTGTCATCTATCTCATTCGGGGCGGCACGCCTATCCCGCTTGGTATCGCGCCGGGATTGAGTCGCCGAACCTTCCGCGTCGATCCCGGACTGTTGGGTGAAGGCGGTGGCGTCGTACTCGGCGGCGGCAAAAGGGGGGGCGCGATCGAGCGGGTGACGTCGCCATTCGATCTGCCGCAGACCCGGATCGCGAGCTGGGTGGTTCGAGCCGGCAATCGCGTGGAACAGCCTGTTGTGCACTGAGCGCGGTTAAGCGAACCGCGTCGCTCACGACGGAGGTCACCGAGCTCTACGACTCCTGACTTCGCCCGGAAGTCCAACTACAAGGACTGCGGCCGGACAGGTATGCTGTGCCACTCGGCCCGGACTCGCCGGCGAATGAATCCGCGTGACACAGCCAACGTGACTCGCCGAATGGGATGGATTCGATCGCGCGATCATCCCACTCGAGGCGTGGGTCGTTCGCCCGCCCGCAAAGCGAGCGTGGGTGTCAAGTACCTCGAGGAGTTCGCCAACCAGTCGACGTTTCAGGGTTACGCGGTGCACATCTTCGGCGCACTCGTCTTCTGACACGGCGTCACGCGACACGGCGGAAGCGGACACCACGAGTCCGCCTAACGCAATAGCAAACCGGCTAGTTAGGCGCCGGCGGAGCCGCGGGTGGTCCGGAGGCTTTCTTGATGAAGCTCCCCGCCCGGTCGAAGATCGCCGACTGGATGGAAAACAAGTCCAGGACGGTATCGTACACGTCGGGCTGACGATATTCGCGACGCCCCACGATCGAGATCGGCACTGACGATTTCACGATCAGCGGGATTTGCGCCTGCTCGGCGGGTAGGGCGAGCCCCGGCGGACCTCCGTGGAACACCACGCCCCCTTCCATCAGGGACTCGCCGTGATCGGACAGATAGATGAACACATAGGGCACGCCCGATCGGTCGAGCGTCTGGATGACCTGCCCAAGAACGTGATCGACATAGAGAATACTGTTGTCGTACGCGTTGTAGAGCTGCTCGAGCGAGCACTTGTTGATTACGTCCGCGTCCGCGCACATCGGCTCGAATTGCTGGAACTCGGGCGGGTAGCGGTCGCGGTACATTGGGCCGTGGCTGCCTCCACCGAGGTGCAGGACGATGAACCGGTATCCGGATTCGTACGTACCTACGTTGCTCTCGAGCAACGGGACGACGTCTTCGTCGTAGCACTTGCCGCCGTGACCGCAGTTGCTGACCGTCGTTTCACCCGGCAACTCGCAGTTATCGTAGAGCGTGTAGTTCACGTAGCAGGATGTCGGGATCCCCACACGGGACACGATCGTCGTGAGCTTGATGTCGTTCTTCTCCAGGATCTTGGGCAGCGCATACAAGGTCGAAGCGCGCGACGCGATCCCATTCAACAAATGCAGCCCTCCGGTCTTCTGCAGGACGGGGGTCGTATTTCGCCGCTCGTACCCGTAGACGCCAAAGTTCTTCTTTCGGGACGCCTCTCCAATCGCGAGCACCACAACCAGGTTGCCCGGTGTCGCCACGCGAGCGGATATGGCGATGTTTTGCTGCCGCTTCTTGAGATAGGGCTTGAGCGGCCTGGTGGCCGCGCTGAACGAGCCCGAAATGATGTTGATGGGCACGAGCGAATACACGATGTACTTGTTCGACACGTTGCCCGCCTGAAAAATGGCCGAGTACTCCGCATAGACGGACAAGAGCGCGACAGACAACGCGACTCCCATCACTTTCAGCGAGCGCAGGAAGTACCGCGACGCAAACGTGATGTGGGCCGACCCGATGAGCCACGTCGGGAGGGCGATCAGGATCACGCCGTAGGGGAGCATCTGCAGCGAGAGCAACTGCCCGACTTCCGTGCGGTCGGTATGCACGGCGTTCAGGATCATCGAGCTGTCGATGGCTACACCGTACTTGGCGATGAAATAGGTGGCGGTCGCGCTGAGAGTCGTCAGCAGGATCGCAACCGGCTTGACCGTTCGGCGGTGCGCCAAGAGCGTGAAGACCACAATGAAGAGGCAGAGCCCCGCAACCAGATATGCGGCCAGACCCAGGTAGTCCGGACGGTCACCATGGCGAAACCATTTGGCTAAGCGATCCAGGTTGACCGCATTGCAGATTGCATACAGCAGAACCGGGAAGACGATCGAGAATCGGTCGTGAGAATTCCGGAACCGGAGCCTTACGGGATTCGCCATCGACCGCGCTCAGGCCGGGATACGCCTATCCGAGCTCCTCACGAGGATCCGTGAACCGATCCACGCGAGCCAGATCCAGATCACCCAGGACAGCCGTTCACTCGGCGACATCATGACGAGCATGTTCCACGCGACATCGGGTAGCGTGCTCACGAGCGACACCGCCGACTCTCCGGGTCGGACCCGGCGTCGCTCGATCACGTGCAGCGAACCATCAGGCCGCGCGCGAAGGTGTGCGCGGATCTGTGCGTCCAGCGCCTCCGGTGACAGCGCGCGCCATCCGGGAATCTCGATCGCCGTCCACGCAACCGCGGTGCGTCCCCAACCGTGAAGATTGGAGCCGGTCACGAGCGAGAGGCCGTATCGGGCCGCAACCGCCATGACCCGGTCGTCGTCGCGCGCGAGCTGATCGAGCGCGCGCGGCGCGCCGTCGACGACTTCGACGGATGATACGTCTGCACGCGCGAGGTCATCGAGTCGACCCGGCAGTGTCGCGATGACGACAGCCGATGAGCTCAGAGCCCTGGTCCAGCCGCTTCCGTCGAGCCAGTCGGGTTGATCACCATCGCACCATGCGCGCGCCTCTGTCGGACTGGCACCGAGCACGACGACATGGATTCCGCGACATTCGATCTCGAACGACGGTAGCAACAGCGTGCGACCGGAGCCCCGTACAGGGGGGATTGGAGCAGTCACGCTATCGGGCGGAAGGTGGTCGGTCACGTATGCGACGTCGAATCCAGCCGCCTCGTGCCACGCGCGGTTTCGCTCACCCGTAAACGAGCGACGCGCGTCCCACGACGCGTTCGTATGGCTATGGAAATCGACGATGACAGAGTCGGGGTTCGAGACTTCGAGCGCCGTCATCGGTCGATCGATGAGCGCCAGGACCAGGTAGGCGCCAACGGCGGAAAGAACGATGGCCGCCGCGCCGATGAATTCGGTGAGTACAGTGGGACGCTCCGAGAGCCCGAATCGGCGGCGGCGCGTGCGCCACATGGCGTACAGCGCAAGCCCGGTCACCATCACGGCCATGTGCTGGCGAACCGAGAGCGTCGACAACGCGTCGAGCACGTCGCAGAGCGGCGCGAGCACGATGTAGCTCAGCGGCGCTCGGAGTCGGCCCTCGGCCGCGCCGGTCTGCGCATCACGAAGCGGTGCGACGGCGAATACGGCCGAGAGGGCGAGCAGTGCGCTCAGGAAGAGCGGGATGCGGATGATCGCGACCCATGCTGCGTCGCGAACCGTTGATTCCCGGTAGGCTGGCAGGATGCCTAACGGGGTTTCGAGCCGCCCATCGCCCGAAACTGGTGGGGTTGTGGATGTCATTCGATGAGCGGCACTGTGCAGCGACGCCAGGGCCCGACGGTAAGCGCGACGAAGCTAGCGGTGCGCGTGGCCGCGAACCGCGCGAACCGCATCATGGGGCATCCTCGATCTCTGGGTTGGAACGTGAGCTCCCGGCACCGGACAATCCCGGGCGGGTGTGGGGAGTCTAGCAACGCAAGCTCAACCGGACCTTAACGACAGGACTGGCTCGACACGCGGCTTGGCCAACCAACCTGCGGTGCGACGAACACGTTTACTTTGAATCCTCGCTTTCCTTACGTTCTTCCCATGCTCGCCCATACCACTCGCGCGCTGCAGCTCCTTTTCCAGACGATCGCGGAGGTCGACACGCTCGAGGAGCTGGCCCGCGTGGGAACCATCTCGGTGGAGTTGTACGAGGGCGACGATGCCGTGCTCCGAGAGCTCATGCAGGCGATCGAGGCGCGTGCCACAGCAATCCGCGAGCAGCTGCGCCTATTCCCCGTTGCGTCGGTCGAGTCGCCTCGGGCGGCGCAACTGGAGCCAGCACCGCAGGAGCTCCTTCAGGAATGGTGCGCTCAGGTTCGGACGATGGGGCCGGACGAGTTGGACGCCATCGAAGTGCTCACCCACAAGCATTGGGAACGCGCATCGCTGCGGGAGCTCCGCGGCGCGATCGAAAACCGACGCCGACAGCTCGGCGGGTAGCACAGGATTCGCGACGTGCGGACCGCGTGCGTCCCTTCCAGGGAGTGGTGCCCTCTACCCGGATAATGCCGCCGAGGTGGTCTCGGCAATGTCCGCGAGATACTGCTGGACGAACGCGATCGCCATACTCCCGGCGCCGACACTCGAGGCCACGCGCTTGATCGAGCCGTGCCTAACGTCTCCGGCCGCGAAGATTCCCGGGACACTCGTCTCCAGAAGGAACGGATCGCGATCGAGCGGCCAGGCAGTCCCCTCGCGCTCGCCAAGCAGATCCTTCGCGTCGCGTCCCGTGCAGATGTACCCCCACCGATTGCGCATGATGCCCTCCGGCAGCCACGACGTCTCCGCCTGCGCGCCGATGAAGACGAACAACGCATCGCTGGCACGCCGTTCTCGCTTGCGCGACGGCCCAACCGCCAGCTCCAGGGCTTCGAGCCGGTCGGCGCCCTCGACCGCCATCACTTGGACCTGAGTTTCGACGGTCACATTGGCCTTCGTCGCCAGCTGGCTGATCACGTAGTGGGACATGCTGGCCGCGAGCGATGGACCACGTACGAGCATCGTCACCGACTCGGCGTAGTTGGAGAACAGCATCGCCGCCTGCCCGGCGGAGTTTCCGCCGCCGACGATGTGGACGCGGCGGCCACGCATCCCGAGCGCTTCGGTGCGCGCGGCGCCGTAGCAGACGCCTCGACCCGTTAGGCGGTCGATCCCGCGTGTCTCGAGCCGTCGCCACTGCACCCCCGTCGCGATGACGATCGCTTTGGTCGTCAGGCGCACGTCGCCGTCGAGGACGACGGTGTGTGGCACGCCATCGGCTTCGGTAGGATTGCCGAGCTCGATCGAAGCCACGGAGCGGGTGAGGAGCAGCTCCGCGCCGAAGCGCAGCGCCTGCTGCCGGGCTTTCACGCTGAGATCATCGCCAGACAACCCGGCCGGGAATCCGAGGTAGTTCTCGATGCGCGACGAGGTGCCGGCCTGACCACCGCAGGCAACGCGCTCGACGAGCAACGTGCCAAGCCCCTCGGACGCGCCATAGACTGCCGCCGCTAACCCAGCGGGTCCACCGCCGATGATCACGACGTCGTAGTCGGTGTGCTTCGGCTTCGTCTGGAGCCCGACAATGTCCGCCAGCTCGCGGAATGACGGTGCCTCGAGTCGACGACCACCTGGCAAGATCACGAGCGGCAGTGAGAGCCCGGAGAAGGCCGTCGCCGCCTCGCTGGCGTTACGAAGCAAACCATCGTGCACGAGCCGATCTATTCCTTCCTGATCATCGAGATCCCGGCACGCGAAGTTAACGTGATTTCGTGCGAGGAACTCGCGAAGCTGAAAGCAAGCCGGATCCTGTCGACGGCCGATGACCGTCGCGACGGGCGCGGACGACTCGACGACGACTTCCTGAATACGCCCAACACGCCGCGCCATCGTCTTCAGTATCTCACCATTCAACGCTCGGCAATGCATGATGAGATCGTGAAAGTCTGCAGCATCGAGCTGCATAACGCGGGAAGGCTCGAGCGCCCTGACGCTTGTCACCGCGGGCGATCCGAGGAGCAGCGGCACTTCCCCGAAGTAGTCGCCCTGCGCATAGACCAAGAGCTCGCGCTCCTGTCCGCCGACTGATTTCACCGCGGCCAGCTTTCCCTCGAGGAGCGCGTAGAACCCAACCGTCTGGCCCTCGGACAACAGCCACTCGTCCTGGCGGAGTCGGACGTCTGCTGCCCGTGCCGCGATCGAGGCGCGCTCATGCTCCGGGATGTTGGCGAACAGTGGGACACGGGCGAGCGATTCTGCCGTGATCATGCGGCCCATCCGAGACAAGGAGGGTGGATCGTGGAACGCCGGACATCACTGTGGCCGGCAGGTGCTCCTATCTCTTAGAGTCGACAAACGGGCACGAATCGGCTCACGCCGCGTGCACGAGGCAAATGGAGACCGTGGCTAGTTACCTCAACCGCGGCCCCTAATAACGAAAGCGCGGGAGGCATGGGCCCCGCGCGCTTTGTCGAGTCTCGTCCTGGGTCGATCGGTTCCGCAACGGGAGTCCGCTTCCTTCCATTCCGATCGCGACGACGCTACATCAAACACGACAGCTCGAACTCATTATCCGCACTGGAGGTGTCGTCCTATGCGTGTCGTCGCTCTGCTGTGCGCTGGCGTCGCCCTGCTCGCCGCTGCGTGTGCCCCGAAGTCTGAGACGCCAGTGAAGGACTCCGCCGCGACCGCCGCGCCGCCAGTCGTGGACGTCGCCGCCGTCCGGCAGGGAATCGAACAGGCGAACGCCAAATTCATCGACGCGATGATTCGCGGTGACAGCGCCGGAATGCTCGCGAACTATGCGGACGACGCGGTGCTAATGGACCCCGGAACGCCGCCACGGCGCGGGCGCGGCGAGATCGGCGCCAGCTTCGCCAAGAAAATTCAGTCGGCGAAGGTCAGCGACGAGAAGGCCACTACCGCGAGCGTCGACGTCGCGGGTGACTACGCGATCGAGACCGGCAGTTTCGAGGTGACCGTGACCCCGAAGGGCGGAAAGCTGACGCATGACAAGGGCAAGTATCTGACAGTCTGGAAGAAGCAGGCTGACGGCTCTTGGAAGATCTATCGAGACATCAACAACTCCGACGGAAAGTAGCGTTTGCGGAACTGGCGAGCTCCAAACCCCTGAACGCCGAACCGCCACGGCCCTTCCCGTGGCGGTTCGGCGAATCCGTGCCGCGGTCAAGTGCCGCGGGCGCTACTCTCAGCTCGCGGGCTTCACGCCGGTCGTGACCCAGCCCACGAGGTCCTGGACGCTCTGTACGACCGCATTGCGGAACGCTGGGTTGGCGCAGTGGCCGAAGTCCAGGACTGTCCGCTGCAGGAGATTGTTCGTCGCACCCGTCGCCTGCACGGTCCCCTGGAAAACGCCCTCGTGGAAATACGGGACCAGGTAGTCCCAACGGTTGTGGACCGTGATCACCGGGAAGTTCAGATCGCCGGTCGGCACATAGTATTTCGCGAGCAGGTTCTGTGCGTCGATCGGTGAGGTGTAGCGCTTCACGCCTGCGTTGGAAGCCGCGATGGCATTGGCGAGCACTGGCGCCAACGGGGGGACGACCGCGGTGCCGAGTGTGTAGGTGACCTCGCTGTTGGCGTAGGGTGGGTGTCCGTGCGTCCGGCTCACCACGTCCTCCGTTCCGATCAACTGATAATAGAGCGCCACGACCAGCGACGTGACGAGCGTGGTCTGCGAAGCTCCTGGGACAGTGACGTTGCCGGGGACGAAGGCGAGCGGTGTCTGCGCCGTACTCGCGATGGCGAGCAATCCCAGCGGATTCGAAGCCACTGCCTGCTGCACGATGGCCGTGACCTGCGCCAGGGTCGGTTGGAAGCCCTCCGGCACGTTGTTCACGTCGCCCGGCAGCACGCCTGGATAGTAGAAGTCGAAGAGCGCTCGCACGTCGCCGATGTACTGAAACTGCATCGGTGTGCCGCCAAGCATGCCGCACGCCATGACCGCCCCATCGTATTGCGCGGACTGCGTCTCGATCAGCTGCAGCGCCGACGCAGTTCCCAGGGAATAGCCGACGATAAAGCTCCGATTCGGCTGTCCGTTCAGCACCGACGCCACGAGCCCGCGGAGCTGATGCGTGCGTTGCGCGGCGTCCTTGAGCGCGAGGCCGTTCTCCGAAAAGCTCGAGTACGCAACAGCGAAGCCCATGGCGCCGAACTGGTCGCGGATCAGGATGAAGCCATCCCAGTCCGTGGGATCGTCGGGGAGGGACACCGGCTCAGTGGGCGGTCGGATGCCGTGGACGAAGTAGATCACGTCGCCGTTCCAGTTGTTCGGGACGTAAATCCCGTAGAGCGAGCCCGGTCCGGTGCTTCCCTCCACGATCTTGGCCCACGGACCGGTGGGTTCCACGGCCGTCTTCGTCGCCAGGGCTTTGGGCGACGACAGCGGCGCTACCGAGGTCGCGTCGGTGCAGGCGGCGACGGTGAGCAGGCAACACGCAGCGAGTGGCGCGATCAGTCCGCGCATGGAAACCTCCAGGAGGTCGGGGCGACCGTTACGGCGCAACAGGGCAAGGCTCACTCTTTTTGGGGGTGTGGGAATGTCAGCGACGAGCATTACCGGCGGCTAAGACTTTCTGGGCGCTGAACCCATGCCTGGCGGTATGCATCGGTCAGGCGGCGTGCACCCGCGTTAGGGCGTACACGTCGACACCCAAACACGACGCATGAATTCGCGTCGGAGCGATGCGGGCCTCGCCGCTGGGGTAACTGCCCGCCGCCGCCTTCACGGCGCCCTGCCCTCGCCTCGATCGAGTCGACGAACTAGACGACTTCGAGCGCCGAAGCCGCGTCGACGTAGGAAGTAGTTAGGCGCATCCTGAGCGCGCTGCCTTCCATTCCGACAGCGACAACGCTAGATCAAACACGCCCACCTACAATTCATTACTCGCGCCGGAGGTGTCGTCCTATGCGTGTCGTCGCCCCGCTGTGCGCTGTCGTCGCCCTGCTCGCCGCTGCGTGTGCGCCGAAGGGTGAGACGTCAGTGAAAGACTCTGCCGCGACCGCCGCGCCGCCAGTCGTCGACGTCGCCGCCGTAAGGCAGGCAATCGAACAGGCGAATGCCAAGCAAGCCGACGCGTTAAATCGGGGCGATAGCACCGGCCTCGTCGCGAACTATGCGGACGACGCGGTGCTTATGTTCCCGGGTGAGCCGGCATGGCGCGGGCGCAACGAGATTGGCGCGAACGGCGTTAAGCTCATTCGCTCCGCGAAATTCAGCGACGTGAAGTTGAACACGGTGAGCGTCGACGTCGCCGGCGACTACGCGATCGAGACCGGCAGCTTCGAGTGGACCGTGACCCCGAAGGGCGGAAAGCCGATGCCGGACAAGGGCAAGTACCTGACAGTCTGGAAGAAACAGGCTGACGGCTCGTGGAAAGTCTATCGAGACATCAACAACTCCGACGGGCCGCCCCCAAAGAGCTGAAGCCCAGAGGCGTTAGGTCGATGAGACAAGGGCTTGGCAGCGACGCCAAGCCCTTTCTCATCCCTTCCCGGAAGCGCCGAAGCCGCGGCGTCGCGGGAAAATGGTTGTGCAAGACCTAGGGGTAGCGTCTGCTTCGGAGCGGGTAGAGACGCTCACGCAGCGAAATAGTTGTGGGGTCGCTGAGGGGGCCCTCGCGAAGGTGTCGGCTCGCTCCTCGTCGGGAATTACGAAGGACGCGCGTACGCTTCGCCGGGAAGGTCGGCACAGGTCGCGGCTGGAACGACGCTTTCGGCGACTGGCCTAACGCGGCTGATCCCTGTAGGTGCCTGGCTGGCGGACATGTATGCCGCGCACATTACGCGCGCCTGGGCATCCTGTCGCCATCCGAAACGCAGCACCGGCGAGTCGCCGGACTGGGCGCGAAGCTTCGGGGAGGACGTGGCGAACGTCGTGACCGCAACACGAGCCATCACTCGACCGACGGCCGTATTTGATGTCCGAAAAATAGAAGCAACGCGACGACCGCGATTGCGAGCAGCAACACCCCGCCATTCTTGGACGTTCGCTCCTCCAGCGACGAGACGTCGGCGACTGCGACGGCGACACGCTGCCCCCGCACGGCCGCCGCGTCGGCTGTCCAGTCGTCCCCGAGCCGGTCCGCGGCCTCGACCAAGATCCCCGCGACACTGTCCGGCCGCACGGTCGCGCCCTCGAGCGTTAGGCGTCGGGCGCCGTGGCCGGTCGTCACCCTCAGGACGTGTGCCACCGGCGTCGGATCGGGTGCCGTCTTGGGACGTTCCCGCCAGGTGTGGCAGCCCGCGGCCAGGAGAAGCACCAAACCCGCGCGCATCGCGGCCATATGAACCTCCCGTCGTGGTCACCTTTTGGCAGGGCGGCGAGAATTCCTCCTGCATCGGAGGGTCGCAGTTGGTCGCGCTCTCAGCTTTCATAGTTCAACGCGCAACAGGCGGCGACTTCGGCTCACGCGAGCGCGGCGTTAAGACCGGGAGCTTGCCAGCCAATAGCGATGACTAACGATACCGGCGTTGGCCCCGCGCCGCGGCGTTCTATCAGGTCACGGATCGTCCTGAGCACCCGTCGGGCTGCTCCACGAAGGTGGTGGCGAGTGGCGCTCGAACCGCGCCTCGATCAGCGCGTGATCGTGCCAAAGATAAGGGCATGGGCAGCCTAGCATCTCGCTACGACTGCCCCATCATCGTTCTATTGCGCTCTCAGTCAATCACGGCGCGTTACCTCAGTCGGACCGTCCGTGCGAGTCGTGCGCGAAGATTTTGGTGGACTGGTACGCTACGCCCTATGTCGGTTGGTGGGAAGCCAGTTCGTTAGGTTCAAATCTTCCGCGAGAGCATCCGCGGCCATACGCCATTGCGGCCCGCATCCGGGAGTGGAATTGTCGACCGCGGCCTGCGGAAAGTCGGATGATCCGTCCGCAAGACAACGGCTCGTTAGGCGACCTGCGGCGGGCGAATTGAGAAAGCCGGCGCGACCCCGCCAGCTCAGCCGGAGACGCAGTCACGAAGAGCGCCGCCGCCGTAGACCATGAACGATTCGTCATAAAACCGTCATGGTTTCGGGGTGGCGCCTGCGACGGCCGGTACCTATCGTGGCCCATTGCTCAAAGCTTGGGAGATCCAACAATGACGCTCCGCGCCGCAGCCACGACGTTCGCCGAGTCCGAAGAGGGTATCGCGGTCACCGAGTACGGCCTACTCATCGCGCTCGTCGCCGTGTTGCTCATCGGCGTCGTGACGATCTTCGGCAGCTCGATCTCGAGCTGGTTCGCGAACAAGACGAACAAGATCACGTCGTTCTGATCGCGCCGACCCTACCGGGCCGAGAGGGCGCCCGACCACGCGTCGGGCGGTATCATCGTTGGCACGCGCCGCGCGGGAGGTCACGGTCCCGGGATATCTCTCTCCGGTACCGCGGGCGATTGACGGAGCCCGCAGCAACGCGTTAGGTCGCGCGGACGCGCGATCAAGTGCGCGCCGTGCGCGATCGAGTGCGCGTCGGCGTGAGGCGATCGCGCGCTCGACGTTCGCGGCGACCGCGTGGCCCGGGTGCGCAGCCGCGAGCTCCCGGAGGTGGTCCAGTTCC
>Ga0207706_10000798_pt1 | contig 32625 bp, 28 predicted proteins | sample KBSC53metaG_FD_184318 | JGI IMG/M metagenome (GOLD analysis project Ga0207706, IMG submission 184318) | Corn rhizosphere microbial communities from Kellogg Biological Station, Michigan, USA - KBS C5-3 metaG (SPAdes) (version 2) | ecosystem: Host-associated > Plants > Roots > Rhizosphere > Soil ... | reverse complement strand
AAGGCCAGCCGGGTGATCGGCCTCGCCGAGGACATCGCCCGTAACATGAGCGCGATCAGCGCTCGCGTCGCGGCGATCCCCGGCAGGACGGTGATGGGCATCGAGCTTCCCAACGCGCATCGGTCGGTCGTCAGCTTCAAGGAGCTGGCGGCCAGCGAACTGTTCCAGGACGCCAAGGCGACGCTGCCGATCATCCTCGGCAAGGACATCGCCGGCGAGCCCATTGTCGCCGACCTCGCCGCGATGCCACACCTGCTCGTCGCCGGTACGACCGGCTCGGGCAAGTCGGTCGGGCTCAACTGCATCCTCCTGAGCCTGCTCTACAAGTTCAACCCGGACGAATGCCGGCTGATCCTGATCGACCCCAAGATCCTCGAGCTGAAGTTCTACGACGATATCCCGCACCTGCTCAGTCCGGTCGTCACCGACCCGCACAAGGCGGTCCGCGCGCTGAAGTGGGCGGTCGAGGAGATGGAGCGCCGCTATCGCATGATGAGCGACATCGGCGCGCGCAACCTCGGCGGTTTCAACGACCGGGTGAAGGCGGCGATCGCCAAGGGCAAGCCGCTCGGCCGCCGGGTGCAGGCGGGCTTTGATCCCGAGACCGGCGACGAGATCTACGAGGAGGAGCAGCTCGACTACCGGGTGTTGCCGCAGATCGTCCTCATCGTCGACGAACTCGCCGACCTGATGATCACCGTCGGCAAGGAGATCGAGGTCCTCATCCAGCGGCTCAGCCAGAAGAGCCGCGCGGCCGGCATCCACCTGATCATGGCGACACAGCGCCCCTCGGTCGACGTCATCACCGGCGTGATCAAGGCCAACCTGCCGACGCGTATCAGCTTCAACGTCACCAGTCGCATCGACAGTCGCACGATCCTCGGCGAGCAAGGCGCCGAGCAGCTGCTCGGAAAGGGCGACATGCTCTACAAACCGAGCACCGGCGCGCTGGTGCGCGTCCACGGTCCGTTCGTCTCGGAAATGGAAGTCGAGCGCGTCGCCGAGCACTGGCGCGGCCAGGGCGAGCCCGATTACGTCGATTCCGTGACCGAGGAGCCCGAGGACGGCGGCTTTGCGTTCGAGGACGAGTTCACCGCCAGCGACAATCCCGAGGAGCGCAAGTACCGCCAGGCGTGCCAGATCGTCATCGAGCATCAGAAGGCCAGCGGCTCCTGGCTCCAGCGCCAACTGGGCGTCGGCTATAATACCGCCGCCAAGTGGATCGAGCGAATGGAGGAGGAGGGCCTCGTCGGCCCCGCGAACCACGTGGGGCGCCGGGAGATTTACCGCGATAAGGACGGGAATCCGCTCTAACCGCGCGGCAACCTGGTAATATTCCGGAGCGCGCCGCTGTCGCCCCCCTGCGAAGTGCCGCGCAGACCCATGACGCCCAAGCTCTTCACGACCCTCGAGACCTACGACCGGGGGCAGTTCCTCCATGACAGTATCGCCGGCGCGACGGTGGCGCTGGTGGCCCTGCCGCTCAGCATCGCCATCGCCATCGCCTCGGGTGCGCCGCCCGCGGCCGGGCTGGTGACAGCAGTCGTCGCCGGGTTCCTGATCTCGGCGCTCGGCGGGAGCCGGGTGCAGATCGGCGGACCGACCGGCGCGTTCATCGTCGTGGTATACGGAATAATCGCCAAGCACGGCCTCGCCGGGCTTCAGCTGGCCACGCTGATGGCCGGCTTCATCCTCGTCATCGGCGGCGTGCTGCGCGCCGGGCGGCTGATCCGGCTGATCCCGGAGCCGGTGATCGAAGGCTTCACCATCGGCATCGCGATCGTCATCGCGACGAGCCAGCTGAAGGACCTCGCCGGGCTGGAGACGGGGCCGCTTCCCGCCGACTTCATTCCCAAGATGCAAGGCCTGTGGGCGGCGCGCGGCACCATCGAATGGCCCTCGCTCGCACTCGGCGTGGCGACCGTAGTCGGCATCGCCCTCGTCCGCAGGTACGCCCCGCAGTTCCGCGGACGGGCGGTCGTGGTATTGGTCCTCAGCGCCCTCGCCTGGCTGGCCCTGCCTTCCGTCGCCACCGTGACGAGCCGCTTCGGCGCGCTGCCGCACGGCCTCGGCTGGCCGCACCTGCCGCCGATCTCGAGCAGGCTCATCGTGCAGATGTTCCCCAGCGCCGTCACGATTGCGCTGCTCGCGGCGATCGAATCCCTGCTTTCCGCGCTCGTTGCCGACCGCATGATCGGGGGAGCCCACCGCACGAGCGCCGAGCTGCTGGCGCAAGGCGCGGCCAACATCGCCTCGCCGCTGTTCGGCGGCTTGCCCGCGACCGGCGCGATCGCCCGCACCGCGACCAACGTCGACGCCGGCGGGCGTACGCCGGTCGCCGGCATAGTCCACGCGCTGGTGATCTTGCTCGCCATGGTGCTGCTCGCCCCGCTGGCCGGCAAGCTTGCCCTGCCGACGCTCGCAGGCCTGCTCATCATCACCGCCTGGGCGATGGCCGAGCCGCACCGCTGGCCGCACCGGCTGGCGTTGCCGAAATGGGAGCTCGGCCTGCTCCTGCTGACCGCGGCGATGACGGTGCTCGCCGATCTCACCGCCGCCATCGCCACCGGCACCGCGCTCGGCCTTCTCATTCAGGCGTGGCAACGGCGGCGGGTCGCGGCTGCCTGAGCGAAAGGAACCGCCCGCGCAAACTTCCGTTGGACCCGCGACAGGCTCGCGGAGTTTAGATGGCTCTTTCCGACCCCCCCGAAGTCCCACTGACCGAGGCGGCGATCCGGCTGTCCGATGAGCTGAACGGGCGTAACCGGCGGCTCGCCGAATTCGCAGCGGGAGATTTCCGCTTCGTCGTCGAACGCGGCCAAGAAGCGATCTGGCTCGTCGCGCACCGCGGCCCGGGCAAAGGCGGCTTCGCCCTGCGCCTGTGCCCGGCCTCGCAAGGTGCCCCGGTCGTCCGCCGCCGCCGCGGCAACGACCTGTTGCGCCTCGAAGTGACGACGCCGGTCGGCCAATGGCGAGCGTCGCTTGGGATCGAACCGGGCGCGGTGCCGGTCATCCGAACGAGCCTTGCGCTGACGCCCGTACGACCGTTGATCGTGCCGTGGCAGGGGCGCGACCTGTTCATGCTCGGCGAGGACGGCGACCCGGCGAGCGCCGAGGGCAATGTCGAGCTCGCCCAGCGCGGCATGAACGCGGGCGCCCTGTTCCTGCGGCTGACCGGGCCGAACTTCGGCAGCCTGCTCTATTTCCAGGACCTGACCGCTCTCAACCCCTACTTCCGGGCGACCGGAACCACGCCCGACGGTGCCGTCGGCGGAAGCTGGCCGGAGCTCGGCTACCTGCCGCCGGCACAGGAAATGCGCGGCCAGCCGCAGCCGAAACCGCTGCCCGCGGGCGAGGAGGTGCCGATCAGCCGCGCGCTGATCGCGCTAAACGGGAATTCGCACGGCGCCGAGGAGGACCAGGCACGCCGCTTCCTGCAGTTGCTCGGCGCCGTCTACCCGTGCCTCGAACGCCCACTGGTCGAATACCGCGACTGGCCCGAGCGCGCCCGCCGCACGCTGGCCGATCTCGACTCGTCGCCGCTCGCGACCGTCAGCCATTATGGCGCCCGCTTCGCGCGGCCGTACACAAATGCCGAATACCCCGATTGCATGGTCCAGCTGACCCTGCTCGCAGCGATGTACGACTGGCGCGGGTGGTCGGGCGAGGAGCCTGCCATCCTCGCCGACATGCGCCGCGGGGTGGGCGAGTTTCGCGATACGGAGCTCGAGACCTTGCGCCGCTACCTGCCGAACGTCGGCGGGGACAAGGACAAGGACGCGGTCGACAGCTGGTACATGTACCATCCGCTGCTCAATCTCGCGCGCCTTGCCGAAGGCGGCGATGCCGGCGCGCGGCAGATGTTCTTCGGCTCGCTGACGCGCGCCATCGAGGCCGCGCAGCACTTCAGGTACAAGTGGCCGATCCAGTTCAGGATCGGCGACTTCTCGGTCATCACCGCCTCGCGCGACGACGACGGCCACGGCCAGACCGACGTCGGGGGCATCTATGCCTACGTCATGTTGCAGGCCTTCGACCTCAGCAACGACCAGCGCTATCTCGAGGAGGCGCGCGCTGCGCTCGATGCCGCCCGCGGCGCGAGGTTCGAGCTGAACTACCAGGCGAACCTCACCGCCTGGGGCACCGCAGCCTGCCTGCGGCTATGGCGCATCACGCTGGAGGAATCGTACCTGCGGCAGTGCTATATTTTCCTGGCGAGCTTCTTCCACAACACCGCGATGTGGGAATCCGACATCGGCAACGCCCGCCATTATCGCAATTTCCTCGGCGCCACCGCGCTGCACGACGCGCCGTACATGGCGATGTTCGAATGCTTCGACAGCTTTGCCGCGTTCGAAGTCTGCCTCAGGGAGTCCGGCCCGCAAATGGAGCCTGCTGCGCGCACGCTGCTCGCCGAATACTGCAAGTACGCGCTCGACCGGGCGTGGTTCTACTACCCCGAAGCCCTGCCGGCGGAGGTGCTCGCCAAGACGCAGCGCAACGGCCACATTGCCCGCGATCTCTCGTTCCCGCTCGAGGACCTTTACGTCGACGGCCAGCCGGCCGGCCAGGTCGGACAGGAAGTGTATGGCGCGGGCGGGGCGATGGTCTTCGCCACCCGCAGCTTCCACGTGCTGGAGGGTGCCCCTTTCAGGCTGTTCTGCGACCACTTCCTGCTCGCGATCGACCGGCCGAGCGACCGGGCGGCCATCGTCCATCTTGCCGGTGAGGCCGGGCAGCAGGCGCTGCTCGCGCTGTGCCCACCTCCCCGGAAGCGCATTCCGGCGATCCGCGTGACGGCGAACGGACAACCCCTTCGCGCCCATCGCGTCGGCAGCCGACGCGAGTACCGTTGCGAAAGCGGCAGTACGCTCGAACTTACCTGGTGACGTGAATATCCTTGCCGCGTCCATCCGCGCGGCTAGGATTGCCGCCCAGGCGGCGGCATCCCGGCGCCGGGAAGGAACCCAATGGCCAGCAAGTACGAACGCGAAGTCTATCACTGCATGGACCCGACGCTCGAGCTGCTCGAGCGGACCGAGAACCCGCTGCACCGGGCGATCCTCAAGAATTATTGCCGCCACGTGCACCTCGAAGGCGCTTCGATGTTCGAGGAGATCACCGCCCCCGACATGATGGCCGACGACCCGGTCTATCACATCACCTGGGGCGACAGCCCGTTCCAGGTAAAGGGCCGCCAGGGCGTGTTCGATTTCTACTCCTCGATCGGCGAGATCGTGCTGTGGAACAGTGGCGACCTCGTCGCGGTGGCCGACTGGGGCATCGCCGACGAAATGTGGTTCCACCAGATGAGCACCGGCGCGGAGCTCAGAAAGCTCGGCCACAAGGTCGACAAGGACGATGGCCTGTACCTCGTCCACTCACTGCAGGCGTTCATCTGGCCTTACGACGCAAACGCCCTGCTCAAGGGTGAGCACCTCTACGAGGACAAGTCGACGCTGCGCATCGAGGAGATCGACCCGGCCGAATACATGACCCCGGCGCGGGTGCGCGAAATCCATCGCGAATGCCTTGCGGATCTCGAGCAGCGCTGGGGGCCGGAATATTGGGTCTACAAGCGATCATAGCCGTGGGGTGTTCAAAGCCCTCGCCCCTTGCGGGAGAGGGCTTCGAGGGAGGAAGGTCATGAGGGTTGCTGCATTGATGATCGGCGGGGCCGCGGTGGTGCTCACCGCCGCTCCGGCCGGGGCCAAATGGGTGGCCAGCTGGGCCGCCTCGCCGCACGCGCCGATCGGCGCCACCGGGCCGTTCGCGGCGGCGGACTACAACAACGTCACGCTGAGCCAGGTCATACGCATCACCGAAGGCGGCGATCGCCTGCGCGTGCGCTTCACAAACCGCTATGGCCAGCACCCGCTGAAGATCGGCGCCGCGCGGGTGTTCCGCATCGACGACGCCGGCAAGGAGATCCCGGGCACCAGCCGCGCACTTGCGTTCGGCGGCGCGGCGAGTGCCACGATCCCGACCGGCGCGCCGTTCACCAGCGATCCGGTCGCGCTCAAGACCCCCGATCTCTCGCGCCTGCGCGTCGAGTTCTACCTCCCCGAGGCGACCGGTCCGTGCACCTGCCACTTGACTGGACAGGACGAGCTCGATGTCTCGCCACCCGGCAACTTCGTCGGCAAGCCCTTCACCCCGGCCGACAAGAAGCAGTTCCGCGCGTTCCTCGCCGGCGTCGACGTGGATTCGCCGGACGCGCTCGGCACGATCGTCGCCTTTGGCGATTCGATCACCGATGGCGTCGGCTCGACGGCAGGGAAGAACACCCGCTGGCCGGACATCCTCGCCGACCGGTTGCACGCCGCGCACCAGGAATGGGCCGTCGCCAACGAGGCCATCAGTGGCAACCGCGTGCTCAGCCCGGGCATGGGCGATGCCGCGCTGACCCGCTTCGACGCGGACGTGCTCAGCCTGCCGAACGTCAAGTACATGATCGTGTTCGAAGGGGTGAACGACCTCGGCATCCAGTTCGGCGCCCAACGCACCGGCGGCCCGCAGATCCCCGGCCTCGCCAACACGCCGATCGATGCCGACATGATGATCGCCGGCTACAAGCAGTTGATCGAGCGCGCGCACCTTCATGGCATCAAGGTGATCGGCTCACCCATCGGCCCCTACAAGGGCGCAACCTACTGGTCCCCGGAAGGCGAGGCGGCGCGGCAGAAGATCAACAACTGGATCATCACCGGCGGCGCCTTCGACGGCGTGATCCGCCTCGACACCGCGTTCGCCGACCCGGCCGACCCGCAGAAGATGCGCGAGGGCTACCACTTCGGCGATCACCTCCACGGCAACGACGCGGGATACAAGGCCGCGGCGGATGCGATCGACTTGGGGCTGTTCAAGGCGCCGGCTTAGCCTTCGCTCGAAAACGGCTTTGCGCCGAAAGGCCCGTGCGGCCGGCAGCCACCGTTCCCGGCCGCTGCCGCGTCTCGCCACCGTTGCGTGCAACCGGTTTCAACTGTAACGGCCTTGCCCGATAGGAGACTTGTCCATGCGCATCGGCTGCCCCCGCGAAATCAAGAACCGTGAATACCGCGTCGGCCTGACCCCGGAGAGCGCCAAGGAGCTGGTCAAGCACGGCCACGAGGTGTGGGTCGAGACCGAGGCCGGCACCGGCATCGGCGCGAGTGACCAGGAGTACGAGGCGGCCGGGGCGAAGATCCATCCGGACCCGGCGATCCTCTACGCCGAATGCGAAATGATCGTGAAGGTCAAGGAGCCGCAGCCGGACGAGCGGGCGATGCTGCGCGAAGGGCAGATCCTCTACACCTACCTCCACCTCGCGCCCGATCCCGAGCAAACCGCCGACCTCGTCAAGTCGGGCGTCACCGCGATCGCCTACGAGACGGTCACCGGCGAAGGCGGCACGCTGCCGCTCCTGAAGCCGATGAGCCAGGTGGCCGGTCGGATGAGCATCCAGGCAGGGGCGACCGCGCTCGAGAAGGCACACGGCGGTCGCGGCGTGCTGCTCGGCGGCGTGCCGGGGGTGATGCCGGGCAAAGTGGTGATCATCGGAGGCGGCGTGGTCGGCTTCAACGCCGCGCAGATGGCCGTGGGTCTCGGCGCCGACGTGACGATCATGGACCGCAATCCCGATGTCCTCGAACGGGTCGGCACGCATTTCGAGGCTTCGGCCAAGACGCGCTTCTCTAACCACGCCAACCTCGAAGAGTCGGTGTGCGAGGCGGACCTGATCATCGGCGCGGTGCTGATCCCCGGTGCTGCCGCGCCCAAGCTCGTCACCCGCGACATGCTCAAGTGCATGAAGCCTGGCGCGGTGCTGGTCGACGTGGCGATCGACCAGGGCGGCTGCTTCGAGACCAGCCACCCGACGACCCACGACAACCCGACTTTCGTGGTCGACGGCATCGTCCATTACTGCGTCGCCAACATGCCGGGCGCGGTCAGCCGCACGAGCACTTATGCGCTCAACAACGTGACCCTGCCGCACGCACTGCGGATCGCCGATCTCGGCTGGAAGGAGGCGATGCGGACCGATCCGCACCTCGCTCAGGGGCTCAACGTCTATGCCGGTCATGTCACCTACCCCGCCGTGGCCGAGGAGCTGGGGTATGAACTGCTGCCGCTGGAACGGGCTCTTGCCTAACCGTTCGATGGCGGCCCCTTAACGCGGCCTAAACGCTTGTCCGATATCGGCAATCGGAATGCCGGCAAATGCAGTCAGGACCTGGCCGAGATGGCTGTTGGCCGTCGTCGCGCTGTTGCTGGGCGCGGTGGCCTCCGCCGTGCAGCCGGGTGGCGGCCGCTGCTTTGCCGACGGCACCCTGGGCGACACGATAGCGATGGTCACCGTCTCCCCCGACCGGTGGGCCTGCGGGCAAGCGAGCCATTCGATCGCCGCCGATCGCGTCTTCGTGCGCTTCGACGTGCCTTTCGGAACCCAGCCGCCCCAATACCTGGAGACCCGCCGCACGGCGCTGAAGGCCATTCACGTGCTCGTCGTCGGCAGGGACAGCCGAACCGTCACCGCCGATTTCAAGCCGGACCAGCTGCAGACGGCGCGCCGGGGCGGCTTCGTACGAATCCCGTTGCCGGCGGCCGGTGCGCCACCAAGCCAGGTGATCGTCGCCTTCGACCAGCCGACCCACAAGATGGCGCTGGAGCAGGCGCAGCTCGTTGCGGCCAATGCCCACGAAGGCCTCGGCGCGCGGCGGCTGCTGCTCGAGCTCGCCGGGCTGTGCGGCATGCTAGTGATGCCGCTGATGTTCAACGTCGCGTTCTACCGCATCCTGCGCGAACCGTTCGTGCTGTGGCACTCGGCGCTGGCGGTGTCGTTGCTGCTGACCATCTTGATCAGTTCGGGCCTCGCTTTCTACCTCGGGGATCTGCCGGTGATGGCGCTGAGTGCGGCGAACACTTTGTTGTTCGGCCTCTCGGTCGGCGCAGCCGGGATGTTCGCCCGGACCTTCATCGAGCCCGGGAAGCTCGACCCTCGACTACGCCGAGCGCTGCCTGTTGCCGCGGTGTGGGCGTTGGCGGCCAGTTCCCTGCACGCCTTCTTTCCCTTTGCGCTGCGGGCGGTGCAGTCGGACCTTTACTACGGCGCCTACATTCCCGTTCTGGTCCTCTACATGCTGACCATCGCCGACGCGCTGCGCCGGGGCAGCCGTGCGGCGCGCTACCAGGCCGTCGGCTGGGCACCCCTGACCCTCGTTTGCATCATCCGGTTGGTCAGCGGCCTGCTGGCGATGCCGTCCGACGATGCGATGATGCTGTTCTACGTGGGCTGCGTTGTCGAAGTGCTGGCGACCACGCTGGGGGTCGCCGATCGCTTCATGACCATCAAGGACGAGCGGGACAACGCCCGCACCGAAGCGCGCGTGCTCGAAAGTCTGTCGGAGCGCGACGCCTTGACCGGCCTCTTCAACCGCCGCGTCATTCAGGATCGCTTTGCCCGCCTGCGCGCCGAGGGCTTCACCACGCTCGCGGTGATCGACCTCGACCACTTCAAGGCGGTGAACGACATTTACGGCCACGGCGTCGGGGACAAGGTCCTGCGAGTCGTCGCCACTGCCCTCGAGCCGGACGATGACACGCTCGTCTTCCGCATGGGCGGAGAGGAGTTCCTGCTCCTGCTGCGCGGCCGCAACCCGCTGCAGAGCGCAGAACGGCGGCGCCAGGCCATCACCGCGCGCGTGGCCGCCCAGGTGGAGGGGCTGGACCGGGTGGTCACTGCCAGCATGGGCCTCATTGAGGTGCCGCGCAACGCGATGCCCAACGCCGGCTTCGCGGAACTCTACGACCGCGCCGACCAGTTGCTCTACGAGGCCAAGCAAGCGGGCCGAAACCGGACGATGAACGAACGCCTCAAGCTGTTCGTCCCGCGCCGCAAGGAACGCCGAAAGGCCGCGGCCTAGGCGCCGTCGGGCAGGAACCGCGTCGCGACTTCGCGAGGGACGCGCGTGATCTTTCCGGTCGCCCGGTCGATCATCGCCCAGCTGGTTACGGCGCTGACCAGCAGCTTACCGCCGCAATCGCGAAACGTGGTCCGACGACAGAACCGCGCGCCGCTTGGCGCCTTGCCGATCTCGGTCGTCGCCTCGCAGCTCTCGCCCTCGCGGATGTTGCCGCGGTAGTCGATCTCGTGCCGCGTGACGAACCACGCGTAGGCGGACCGGTGCTCTGGGGGCGCGATCAGGTTCCAGTGGGCGGTCGCGACATCCTCCATCCACCGCACCCACACCGCGTTGTTGACGTGGCCGTAAAGGTCGATGTCTCCCGGCCGGGCGGTGAAGGTCATGGAATAGGTGGGGGAACTCAAGGCACGATGCCCATCTGCCAAAGGATGAACGCGAACTCTTCGGCGGTTTCCTTGAGGCTTTCGAACCGGCCCGACTTGCCGCCGTGCCCCGCGCCCATGTTGGTCTTCAGCAGCAGTTCGTTGTCGTCAGTCTTGAGTTCGCGCAACCGCGCGACCCACTTGGCGGGTTCCCAGTAGGTCACTCGCGGATCGTTCAGCCCCGCGGTGACCAGCAGCGGCGGATAGGCGTGGCGGCCGACATTGTCGTACGGCGAGTACGAGCGGATCAGCTCGAACGCCTTCGGGTCCTCGATCGGATTGCCCCACTCCGGCCATTCACCCGGTGTCAGCGGCAGCGAGGCGTCGAGCATCGTTGCCAGCACGTCGACGAACGGCACGTGCGCGACGACAGCGCCCCACAGCTCCGGATCGGAGTTCACCACCGCGCCCATCAGCTCGCCTCCGGCGGAGCCGCCGGAGATGCTGATCCGCCCGGCCTTGGTGTAGCCCTTGGCGATCAGGCCTTTCGCGACGTCCACGAAATCGGTGAAGGCGTTGGTGCGCTGTTCGAGCTTGCCGGCCTTGTACCACGCGCGGCCGAGATCGTCGCCGCCACGGATATGCGCGATGGCATAGGCGAATCCTCGGTCGACGAGGCTAAGCCGCGTGGTCGAGAAACCCGGCGGAATGGCGATGCCGTAAGCGCCGTAACCATATAGGTGTAAAGGACCAGCTGATTTGCGGTCTTTTCGGTACATCAGGCTGACAGGAATGGAGGTGCCGTCCCGCGCGGTGATTTCCAGCCGTTCCGTAGTGTAGAGATCGCGATCGTAACCCGAAGGGATTTCCTGCACCTTGAGCAGCTTCAACTCGCGCTTCGCAACGTCGAAATCATAGGTGCTAGCCGGGCTGACCATGCTCTCGTAGCTCATGCGCAGCACGGTCTGGTCGAACTCGGGGTTGTTGCCGAGCGAGGCCGTGTAGCTGGCTTCCGGGAACTCGACCGGCTCGATGCGGGAGGGATCGTCGTAATAGCGGATTTCCAGCCGATCGAGGCCGCGCACGCGGCCGTCGACGACATAGAAGTCCTTGAACAGCTCGAAGCCGGTCAGGTAGAATTCGTCCGAGCCGGCGATGAGGGTGGACCAGTCTGCGGGGTGGTCGAACTTCGCCGTCGCCAGGCGGAAGTTCTCGTGCGTGTCGTTGGCGTGAATGAACAGGATCGGGCCGTTTTCGGTGGGGCGCACATCGACATCGTACTCCACGCCCTTCCGACGCGCCCGCACCAGCTTGGGCGGATCGAGCGGTGCATCGGCGGGGACCAGCCAGGCCTCGCTGGTCTCGTGATCGCCCGTGCCGATGACGATCCACTCCTCGGACGCAGACAGCGCAGCGGACACGCGAAAGCCTTCGTCGACCTCGTGGAACAGCTCCACGTCCTTGGCGACAGGCTGCCCCACCCAATGCAGCCGCGCGTTGTCGGTGCGCCAGTTCTCGTTGGCGAGTGAATAGACCAGGCCCTTGTCGCCGGCGACCCACAGCAGCGCCGACAGCGTGCCGGGGATCTCGTCCGGCAGATGCTCGCCCGTCGCCAGAACCTTGATCTTGGCCGTATAGCGTTCAGAGCCGTTGTCATCGATCGAGTAGGCGAGGAGCTTGCCGTCCTTGCTTACCGAAAGGGCCCCGAGCCGGAAGTATTCCTTGCCCTCGGCCAGCGCCGGCTCGTCGAGGATCAGTTCGTCGGGCCCGCCGGCGACCGGCTTGCGCCACCATTTCTTGTACTCGGCACCTTCCTCGAACTCGATCCAGTAGAGGTAATCGCCGTCCTTCTGCGGGACCGACCTGTCCGCTTCCTTGATCCGCCCGCGCATCTCCCTGAACAGCAAGTCGACCGTCGCCTGGTGCGGCTTCATCCTGGCTTCGAACCAGGCGTTCTCGGCGGCAAGATGAGCCAGGATCTTCTTGTCCTTGACCTTCGGGTACTTCGGGTCGCGCAGCCACGCATAGTCATCGGTCACGGTGATGCCGTGGTGCGTTGCGCGGGCGGGCTTTTTCGCCGCCACGGGCGGCGCGAGAGGTGTGGTATCGGCCATCGTGCGGCCCTATGTTGGCCGCGAAAGGACCGCAAGACCATGCTGATGCAGACCCACGAAGCCCGCCTCGACATGCTGAGGAAGGAACTCGCCCGGCGCGGGCTCGACGGCTTCGTCATTCCGATCTCCGACGAGCACATGAGCGAATACGTCGGCGACTATGCCAAGCGCCTGGCATGGCTGACCGGTTTCGGCGGCTCGGCAGGGACAGCGGTGGTGCTGAAGGACAAGGCGGCGATCTTCGTCGATGGGCGCTACACCGTGCAAGTTCGCGAGCAGGTCGACGAGAAGCTGTTCGAGTACCAGTCGGTGCCGCAGACCAGCCCCGCCGAATGGCTCGCCGCCAACGCGCCGGAAGGCGCAAAGGTCGGCTTCGATCCCTGGCTTCACTCAAAGGGCTGGGCCGATGCAGCCGCCAAGGCGCTCGCCAGCAGGCGCGGCGAGCTCATCGCGGTGGACGAAAACCCCGTCGATGCGGTCTGGGCCGACCGCCCGGCACCCTCGCCTGCGCCCGCGGTGGTCCAGTCGGACGAATTCGCCGGCCGCGCGAGCGCCGACAAGCGCGCCGAAGTCGCCGACTGGCTGAAGCGGGAACACTACGATGCGGCGGTGATCAGCGCTCTCGATTCGATCGCCTGGCTGCTCAACATCCGCGGTGCCGATGTCGACCGCACGCCGGTCGCGCTCAGTTTCGTCATCGTCCACGATGACGGCACCGCCGACCTGTTCATCGCGCCGGAGAAAGTCACGCCGGACCTCGCGCAGCACCTTGGCAATGCGGTGACGATCCGCGCCCGCGCCGATTTCGAGAGCGCGCTCGGCGCGCTGGCCGACAAGCGCGTCGCGGTTGACCCGAACTTTGGCGTCGCGGCGATTTTCAACGCGCTCGACAGGGCCGGCGCGAAGGCCGTTGCGGTCCGCGATCCCACGATCCTGCCGAAAGCGGTCAAGAACCCCCGCGAGCAACAAGGCCAGCGGGACGCGCAGGCGCGCGACGGAGCGGCCGAAGTGAAGTTCCTCCGCTGGCTCGAAAACGAGGCGCCGAAAGGCGGTGAGACCGAATTGAGCGCCGCGGCGCGGTTGCAAGGCTTCCGCGAGGCCACCGGCCTGCTGCGCGATCTGTCCTTCGACACGATCTCGGCAGCCGGGCCGCATGCCGCGATCCCGCATTACCGGGTCGACGAGCAAAGCAACCTGCCGATTACGCCCGGCAGCATCTACCTGGTCGATTCCGGCGCCCAGTACGCCGACGGCACGACCGACATCACCCGCACCGTGTGGGTCGGCCCCGGCGAGCCCAGCGCCGAGCACAAGGACCGCTTCACGCGAGTGCTCAAGGGCCACATCGCGCTCGCGACGCAGACTTTCCCGCAAGGCACGATCGGCGCCCAGCTCGACACCCTGGCGCGGCAGTTCCTGTGGCAGGCCGGAGTCGACTACGCGCACGGCACCGGCCACGGCGTCGGCAGCTTCCTCGCCGTCCACGAAGGCCCGCAGCGCATCGCCAAGCCGCGCGGAGGCCAGGCCGGCACCGACCAGGAGCTGATGGCCGGGATGATCCTCTCGAACGAGCCCGGCTACTACAAGCCCGGCGAGTTCGGCATCCGCATCGAGAACCTGGTGCTGGTCGAGAAGCGCGAGATCCCCGGCATGGAAGGCGAATGGCTCGGCTTCGAGACGCTGACGCTGGTGCCGATCGACAAGAAGCTGGTCGACCGCGACATGCTGGGTGAAGCCGAGATCGAGTGGTGGAACGCCTATCACGCCCGCGTTCGCGAAGTCCTCGCCCCGCAACTCGAGGGCGAAGACCTGGCATGGCTGGAGCATGCCTGCGAGCCCTTGTAGGACTCTCTTCGTTCCACTAATGTTCCGCCTGGTCGCGAGTCGCTGCGAGGGAGTGCGGCATGATCGGCTACGTTACGCTTGGCACCAACGACCTGCCGCGCGCGGCGCGGTTCTACGACGCGATCGCCGGCGAGCTCGGCGTGCCGCGTTTCATGCAGGCTGACCATCATATCGCCTGGGGCGTCGCCGGCGGCGGCGCGGGCGTCGCGTTGACCAAGCCGTTCGACGGCAAGCCGGCGAGCGTCGGCAACGGCGTCATGGTCGCGCTGGAAGCCAAGGATCCAGGGCAAGTCGCCAGGCTTCACGCCCTCGCGCTCGAACACGGCGGGAGCGACGAAGGCGCTCCCGGCTTGCGCGGCGGTGGCTTCTACGCCGCCTACTTCCGCGACCCAGACGGCAACAAGCTCAACGCATTCTGCATGCCGGGGCCGGACCATGAGTAACGGCGGCCTCTCGCTCGAAACCCGGCCGATCCACCTCGGCCTTGGCGCGACCGCCGAGCCGCAGCCCGAATTCCCGCGCGATGAAACGACCATGCAGTGGTACGCCGATTACGCGAGCCGCCACGAAGCCGATGGCTTCGATGCGAGGCTGGTCGCCAGCTACACCTTCACCGAGAGCTGGCCGATGTGGGAAATGCATCCGAACGGCGCGGAAGTGGTGATCTGTGCGGCCGGCAGCATGACGCTGCACCAGGAACTGGCCGACGGCACCAGCAAGTCGGTCACGCTTGAGCCCGGCCAGTATGCGATCAACCCGCCGGGCGCCTGGCACACCGCCGACATTCACGGCGAGGCGAGCGCGATATTCATTACCGCCGGCGTCGGCACTCGGCACCGCGCCCGCTGACTTGCGCCCCGGTGAACGTCGCATCGCTCGCGCGACAAAGTGCGACACTTTTGCCCCGGTCCGGCAAATCCCTGCGACATGGGCCTTGTACAAGGCAACTCTTGAACAGCGGGGCGCCCACGGACCTCCCCCCTTCAGCCTGGCGCCCCGCTGTTCTATCTGACCCCCGGGACGGAGTTTCGTAATGCCCAAACTGATCCTTTCGCTGATCGCCGGCACGGTTGCCCTCGCCGCCGGTGGCGTCGCCTATGCGCAGTCCGCGCCGGCGCCGCGGCAGCCAATGACCCGCTCCGCTGTCGAGCAGCGCGCCGATCGCGTGTTCGACCGGCTCGATGCCAACCATGACGGCAAGCTCGACCAGGCGGACCGCGAAGCGCGCGAGAAGGCGCGCTTCGATCGCCTCGACGCCAATCACGACGGCCAGGTGAGCTACGCCGAGTTCACCGCCGCCCGCGCCAATGCCGAACAAGCCCGCAAGGGTCGCATCGCCCAGCGCGGCGAGCGTTTGGGACCAAGCGCTCGAGGTGAGCATCGCATGGCCCACAACCGTTTCGGACGCGGTGGCCTAAGCGGCCGCGGCGGCGCGGTGGGCATGATCCGCATGGCAGACGCCGACAAGGATGGCGCGGTCACCAAGGCGGAATTCCGGGCCCGGATGCTGCAGCGCTTCGACCGGCTCGACGCCAACCACGACGGGATCGTAACGCGCGACGAGGCCAAGGCTGCGCGTGACAATATGCGCCAGCAGTGGCAGTCCCGTCGCGACGCGCGGAACAGCTAAGCGACACAGAAGGGGGCGCGACAGCATGACCGACTTAGCGCCCACGCGCTTGCTCCTTGTCGACGACGAGCCGAGCCTGCGCGAACCCCTGGCCGAGTACCTCGCTCGCCAGGGGTTTGTCGTGCGTCAGGCAGAGGATGCCGCCAAGGCACGTTCGGCGCTGCTCGAGGAAACGCCCGATCTCGTGCTTCTCGACATCATGATGCCGGGCGAAGACGGCCTTTCGTTGTGCCGCTATCTCGCCGAGGCGAAGAACCTTCCGGTCATCATGCTGACGGCCAAGGGCGAGGCGATGGATCGCATTGTGGGCCTCGAGATCGGCGCCGATGATTACGTGCCCAAGCCATTTGAACCGCGCGAGCTCGTGGCGCGCATCCGCTCGGTGCTGCGCCGCTCGGCCAAGGCGGCGCCGGCCACCGACGAGGATGCGCTCTACGAATTCGACGGCTGGAAGCTCGATCCCCTGAAGCGCAAGTTGACCGATCCCGAAGGCACTGTCGTGCCGATATCATCGGCCGAGTTCCGCCTGCTGGTCGCCTTCCTCAGCCATCCGCGGCAGGTGCTCGATCGCGACCGGCTGCTCGACATGGTCCAGGGCCGCGAAGCGCACCTGTTCGACCGCGCGGTCGACAACCAGGTCAGCCGCCTGCGCCGCAAGATGGAAGACGACAGCCGCGATCCCAGGCTGATCCAGACGGTGTGGGGCGGCGGTTATCGTCTGGCCGCCGACGTTCGCCGCCTGCCGCCCGAACGCGACTGACGCCGTGCGCCATATCGTTCCCAAGAGCCTGCTCGGGCAGATGCTGATGGCGGTGGCGGTGGCGCTGTTCGTCGCCCAGGGAATCTCCGCCGTGCTGCTGTATCGCGCGGCCGAACAGCGCCGCGAGATGGGCTATGCCAACGGTCTCGCGTTCCAACTAATCGCGCAGCCGCAGATCGACATTCGCCAGACCCTGCGCCACGGCGGGCAGCAATCGCGCCAATTGCGTGTCGAGCATACGTCGAGCAACCCGCTTCGGCCCGGCGAGACGATCGATTCGCGCCGCCAGCAACTGCTGCGCTCGGTCCTGACCGAGCAGGGGCTCGTGCCCGCACAACTCGTGGTGACGGAACGACGCGTTTCCGACGATCCTTACATGATGGGCCGCTTGCGCGAACGGCCGGAGCTGAGGGTTCGACCGGAATTCATCCAGGGCGAGTGGATCATCGCCGGGCTGCTTCGCCCGGGGGCGAAGGAATGGACGGTCGCCCGCGTGCCGTTGCTCGGAAGCGCACCGCGCCAGCTCGGCCAACTGATCATGCAGACCCTGCTGCTCTACGTGGTGCTCGTCGGGCTGCTGGCGCTGCTTCTGAGACGGATCACGCAGCCGCTCGCCGCCCTGACGCGGCGCCTCGAGACGTTCGCCGCGACGCGCGAGACGGATGGCCAGCTCGAGCCGAGCGGCCCGGAAGACACACGCCGGCTGATTGCCGCGCATAACGCGATGGAAGGCCGCATTTCCGCGCTGCTCAATGAAAAAGACGTGATGCTCGGCGCGATCGGCCACGATCTCAAGACGCCGCTCGCGGCCCTGCGCGTGCGTATCGAATCGGTTGAAGACCCGGTCGAGCGGCAGCGGATGGCGGCGACGATCGAGGACATCACCCGCACGCTCGACGACATCCTTTCGCTCGCGCGCGTGGGCCGTCCGACCGATCCGCTCGAGACCACCGACCTCACCGCGCTTGTGTCTTCCGTGGTCGAGGAATTCGAGGACATGGGCGAGCCGGTGACGTTCGAACCCGGCCAGCGTATCGCCCTGCCCCTGCGCGCCACGTGGCTGCGCCGTGCGCTGCGCAACCTCATCGGCAACGCCCTGCGTTACGGGCGAAAGGCGAACGTTTCGCTCGAACGCCAAGGTTCGGAAGCGGTGATAAGAGTCGAGGACGAGGGGCCCGGCATCCCGCAAACCGAGCTCGCCCGCATGGTCGAACCGTTCGCGCGCGGTGAAGGATCGCGCAATCGCGCAACCGGGGGCGCCGGCTTGGGCCTCGCCATAGCCCGCGCGATCGCCGAGCAGCATGGCGGCCATCTCGTGCTGGCGAACAGGGTCCAGGGCGGCCTCAGGGTGGAACTGCGACTGCCGACGAAGCGTTGACTCGCATCGATCAACGCCTTCGCCAAGCCGGAACCGCCTTGCTAGGCGGCCCCGCTTAAAACAATTTCAGAGATCGGGTCCTCATGCGCTTCATTTCCGCGACTGCGGCCTTGCTGCTCGCTGGCACGGCTTCGGCACTTGCTGCCCAGCCTGCCGGTCCTGCAACCCCCGAGGGTCCACTCCCGGCATCGATCACCAGCAACCTGCCACGCAACGCCCGGCCCCTGCACTATCGGATCGACGTGCATCCCGATGCGCGCAAGCTGACCTTCACCGGAACGGAAAGCGTCACGCTCAAGGTGTACGAGCCGAGCAGCGCACTGACACTCAACGCCAACGAGCTGTCCATCGCTTCGGCCAAGCTGGTTCCGGCGAGCGGCAAGGGAACGGCGATGAGCCTGACGGCGACAATTGACGCTGCAGCCCAGCAGGTCCGCTTCGCTGCGCCGCAACCGATCGCACCGGGCACCTACCGCCTCGACGTCGTCTACAGTGGCAAGATCAACACCCAGGCAAACGGCCTGTTCGCGCTCGACTATCCCGACAAGCGCACGGGCAAGACGGTGCGCAGCCTGTTCACCCAGTTCGAGGCGCCCGATGGCCGGCGCTTTGCCCCGGAGTTCGACGAACCGGCCTACAAGGCAACCTTCGAGCTCTCCGCCGTCGTGCCCGCCGACCAGATGGCCGTCAGCAATACGCCGATCGTCAGGTCGGTGCCGGAAGGGGCCGGCCTCAAACACGTCTATTTCGCGCAAACGCCCAAGATGTCCTCCTACCTGCTGTTCTTCGGCACGGGCGATTTCGAGCGTATTGCGAAAAGGGCCCCGGATGGGGTCGAGGCGGGCATCATCGCGCCCGCGGGCAGCGGCGAGGAAGGCCGCTTTGCGCTGGATTCCATGGCCGATCTCCTGGCTTATTACGACGGCTACTTCGGCGAGAAATTCCCGCTTTCCAAGCTCGACAACATCGCCGGCCCGGGCCAGTCGCAGTTCTTCGCGGCGATGGAGAACTGGGGCGCGATCTTCACCTTCAATCGCTACCTGCTGGTCGATCCGGCCATCACCAGCGCAGTACAGAAGCAGACGATCTACGCCGATCAGGCGCACGAGATGGCCCACCAATGGTTCGGCGATCTCGTCACGATGGACTGGTGGGACGATATCTGGCTCAACGAAGGCTTCGCGAGCTGGATGGAGACCAAGGCCACCGACCATTTCCACCCGGAGTGGTTTCCATTGCTCGATCGCGTCGACGGGCGCGAAAGGGCGATGGCGCTCGACAGCTTCAAGACCACGCACCCGATCGTGCAGCATATCCGGACGGTCGAGGAAATCGACCAGGCGTTCGACGCGATCACTTACGCGAAAGGCGAGGCGATCCTCTCGATGCTGGAGGGCTACGCCGGCGCCGACACATGGCAGAAGGGCATTCGCGCCTACATCGCCGCGCACAAGTACGGCAACGCCAAGACCGACGACCTGTGGCACGCCGTCGAGGCCGCGGGCGTGCCCGAACTGACCACGATCGCGCACGATTTCACCAACCAGCCCGGCATTCCGCTGGTGAAGGCCGAGGCAACCTGCAGCAATGGGCAGACGACGCTGGCGCTGAGCCAGGGCGAATTCAGCCAGGACCGGACCGAGGACGCCGCCGCCCATCCGCAGCACTGGCACGTTCCGCTGGTGATCGAGGGCGCCGGCCCGCAGCCGGTCCGCACCGTGCTCGACGGATCGGCCTCGCTGACGTTTTCCGGCTGCGGACCACTCATCGTCAACGGCGGACAGCTCGGCTACTTCCGCACGCTGTATACGCCGGCGATGCTGCAACAGCTCAGGACGGCCATGCCGCAGCTAAGGCCGATCGACCAGATCGGCCTCGTGCGCGACACCCTCTCGCTGGCTACCGCCGGCTACCAACCCGGCGCACCGGCGTTCGACCTGCTGCAGGCGATTCCGGCCAATGCCAATCCCGTCGTCGCGCAAAATGCGGTCAATCGCTGGAGCGGCCTCTACGACGTGTTGCAAAGCGATGCCGACAGGGCCGCGCTCGAGGCCACGCTGCGCAAGCTGTGGCTGCCGCGGCTCGAGGCGCTCGGCTTCGACCCGCGGCCCGACGAACAGCTGGTCGATACCAACTTGCGCTCGACGCTGATCGCCACGCTCGGCAAGATGGGCGATGCCACTGTGCTCGATCAGGCGCGAACCCGCTTCGCCCGGCTGCGCACCAATCCCCACGCGCTCGACGGGCCGCTGAAGACCACGTGGCTGAACATCGTCGCTCGCAATGCGACGCCGGCCGACTGGCGGTTGCTGCAAACACTCTCGCAGCAGACGAAGAGTCCGGCCGAGCGGGCCACTTACCAGGAACTGCTCGGCGCCGCGCGAGACAGGACGCTGGCCCAAATGGCCCTCGATTACGCCCTTACCGGCAAGGCAGGCACCACCAGCTCTTCGATCGTCACGAAGGTGGCCGAAGGCAATCCGGAACTGGCCTACGATTTCACGATCGCGCACCGCGCCAAGGTCGAATCCCTCGTCGACGATTCCGGAAGGTCGACCTTCTATCGCCGGCTCGTCGGCGCCTCGGTCGATCCGGCGATGATCGGCAAACTGGAGACGCTGCGCGCGACATTGCCGGCCGATCAGCAAAGGCCGATCGACCAGGCGATCGCCGCGCTGAAGGAGCGCCTCCAGAGCTATCCCCGGCTGCGAAACGACCTGCACGCGTGGCTAGCGGCGCGCTGAGCCGCCCGCAGCGAAGCAAACACCCAATCGGGTACCTGGCGAAGCGCCTCGCCAGGCTGGCCTGGCGATAGACTTTGCGTCGCGAGCGGTTAAGGCGAAGCCATGGCGGGCGACCCTTTCATCCTTCTCGACGACGCGCGCAGCGAAGGCGCGGTCGACGCGCACTTGTTCGAACGCCCGAGCGCGGTGTTCGTCGCCCGTAGCCCGGATGATGTCGAGCGCACGCTGGCGCAAGCCGACGCGGTCCGGCGCGAGACCGGCGGCACGCTCGCCGGCTACATCGCCTATGAGGCCGGCCTCGCCCTCGAGCCGCGCTTGCTCCCGTTTGCCGCCGCCCGCACCGGCGCCGACGGTCCGCTTGTTTGGCTGGGATTGTTCGACGAGCCTCGCTCGATCCCCGCGGCCGAAGTGCCGCAATGGCTCGCGCAACGGTCACAGGCGGGCCACGCCTCGATCGGCCCGCTCGATCCGCAGGTCTCGACTGGCGCCTATCTCGATGCATTCGGGCGGCTGCAGGAAGCGATAAGCGCGGGCGACATCTACCAAGCCAACCTGACGTTCCGCCTCGCGGGCGCCGCGCGCGGCGATCCGGTGGCGCTTTACGCTGCCATTCGTCCGGCGGCCCAGGCGGGCTACGGTGGCCTGGTGTTCGACGGCAGTCATTGGCTGCTCTCGTTCAGCCCCGAGCTGTTCTTCTCGCTCAAGGGCCGCGCAGCCAAGGCCAAGCCGATGAAAGGCACCCGCCCGCGCGGCCGCACCTCCGAGGAGGACGCGGCGCTCGCGGCCGAGCTCGCCGCCTCGGAGAAGGACAAGGCCGAGAACCTGATGATCGTCGACCTGCTCCGCAACGATCTCAGCCGCGTGGCCGAGGCGGGCAGCGTGCGGGTCGAGAAGCCGTTCGAAATCGAAAGCTACCCCACGGTCCACACAATGGTGTCGACCGTCCATGCGACCTTGCGCGAAGGCCAAAACGCCATCGACATGGTCAGTGCGCTGTTCCCCTGCGGCTCGATCACCGGCGCTCCCAAGATCCGCGCGATGGAGCTGATCGATGAAGTCGAGCGCGACGCGCGAGGCCCCTATTGCGGCGCCATCGGCCGGATCGGACCGGGCGACGAGGCGGCCTTCAACGTCGCCATCCGCACGATCCGTCTCATTCCCGGCGAAAACGACAAGCACAAGGCCGTGCTGGGCGTCGGCGGCGCGATCGTCGCCGACAGCGACGGCATGGGGGAATGGCGGGAATGCCTGATCAAGGCGGGTTTCGTGCGCGAGGCCGCCGGCGGCCACGACCTGATCGAGACGATGCGCTTCGAGCCTGAGAGCGGCATCGGCCTTCTCGAGCTGCACCTCGAACGGCTGAAAACGAGCGCGCAGGAGCTCTGCTTTTCGTTCGACCGCCACGAGACCCGCAATCGCATCCAGGCGCTGTGCTTCGAACTCGACCAGCCGGCCAAGGTGCGCCTGCTGCTCGCCCGCAGCGGCGAAATCACGCTCGAGACGATGCCGCTTCCGCCGCCGGCCAAGGGACGGGTGGGCTGCATCGCCCTGCCCCTGCCAGTCGTCTCGAACGACTGGCGGCTGCGCCACAAGTCGACCGACCGCGGCTTCTACGAGGCGGCGCTGACCGCGGCGAAGGAGCACGGCGCGTACGAGGCGCTGTTCGTACGCGACGACGGCTTGGTCACCGAAGGCAGCTTCACCAACCTGTTCGTCGAGCGAGACGGCACGTTGTTGACGCCCGCCGCATCGCTGGGGCTCCTGCCCGGCGTCCTGCGCCGCCGGCTGCTCGATGAGCGCCGAGCCAGCGAAGCCGAGCTGACGCTGGACGATCTCGCGGCCGGCTTCCTCATCGGCAACGCCACGCGCGGCCTGATGCCGGCGATGCTCGCGTGAGCAGCCCCGATCTCTCGGCCGCGCTCCAGCGCATCGAGGCCTCGCCGACGACGGCGATGACCGATCGCGCGACCGCCCTGCGCGAAGAAGGGCGCGACATCATTTCCTTGTCCGTCGGCGAGCCCGACTTCGCCACACCGGCGCATGTCATCGCCGCGGCCAAGGCCGCCCTCGACGCCGGCGAGACCAAGTACACGCCGGTCACCGGCACCGCGCGCCTCAAGCGCGCGGCCGCGCTCCATTTCAATCGCGACCTCGGTATCGCGGCCGAGGAGAAGAGCATCATCGTCACGGCCGGCGGCAAGCAGGCGATCTTCGAGGCGCTTGCGGCGACGGTGGGCGCGGGCGATGAGGTGATCATCCCCGCGCCCTGGTGGGTCAGCTATCCGCAAATGGTCCGCTTCTGCGGCGGCACGGTGGTGCCGCTTGAGACGCAGGCCCGCGACGGCTTCCGGTTCGAACCTGCCAGTCTCGAGCGCCTCGTCACGCAGCGAACGAAGTGGCTGCTGCTCAACAGCCCCGGCAACCCAACGGGGGCGGTCTTTCCGAGCGACATGCTGCTCGGCATCGCCGAAGTGCTGCGCCGGCATCCACACGTTCTCGTCCTCAGCGACGATATTTACGCCCCGCTGATCTACACCGGCGCGCCACACGCCACGCTTGCGGCCCTGTGTCCCGATCTCGCGCCGCGCGTGTGCACGGTCTCGGGCGTCTCCAAGAGCCACGCGATGACCGGCTTCCGCATCGGCGTCGCGAGCGGCCCGGCGTGGCTGATCGAGGCCATGGGCCGCCTGCAGAGCAACTCCAGCGGCAACCCGGCGTCGATCAGCCAGGCAGCTGCCGTGGCCGCCTTCGAGGGTCCGCCAGACTTCCTCGAAGGCTGGCGCGAGCGGTTTCGGAAGCGGCGAGATCTCGTCGTCGCCGCGATCAACGCCGTTCCCGGGCTGTCGACGCCCCTGCCGGAAGGCGCCTTCTACTGTCTTGTCGACGCCTCGCCGCTGATGAGCCGCTTCGCCAACGACGACGCCCTGGCGCTGCATCTGCTCGAGCACGGCGTTGCCGTCGTCGCCGCGAGCGCCTTCGGAGGTAAGAACGGCTTCCGCATCAGCTTTGCCGCCGACGAAGCGGTGCTTGACGAGGCCATGCGGCGGATCGCCGCTGCACTGGCGTGACCATCCCGATCCTCTTCGAAGACGGCGAGGCGCTGGTCATCGACAAACCGGGCGGATTGCCGATCGAGCGGCCCCGCGCCGGCGGAGCCTCGCTGGAGGATCACCTCGAGCAACTCAAGCTCGGTTTCCGACGGCCTCCGGTGCCGGCCCATCGGCTCGACACCGACACGTCGGGCTGCCTCCTGCTCGCTCGCAACCCCAAGGCACTGAAGCGGTTTGCCCGCGCCTTCGAGGAGCGGCAGGTCGGCAAGCGCTATCTCGGAATCCTCGCCGGCGTGCCTCACGCCGCGCAAGGCACGATCGAGTTGGCTCTGAGCAAGATCAGCAGCCCCGAGAAGGGCTGGCGGATGATACCGGCGAAGAAAGGCAAGCCTTCGATCACGCACTGGCGCGTGGTTTGCGAGATGGCCGACCGCACGCTGGTTGAGTTCGTTCCCGAGACCGGGCGCACCCACCAGCTGCGCGTCCATGCGGCGAGCGGCCTCGGCCTGCCGCTGCTCGGCGATCCGGTGTACGGCGACCCCACCACGGCGCCACGAACGATGCTCCATGCCGCGGCGCTCGAAGTGCCGCGCGAAGGGAAGGCAACGATCGTCGCCGCGGCCCCGCTGCCCGCCGACTTCATGGCACTCGGATTCGGCGATGGATGACGAACTCGTTCCCCGCGCACTCGACCTGGCTCAGGAGAGCTTCATCGCCGCCTCGGGTCCCGGCGGCCAGAACGTCAACAAGGTCGCAACCGCCGTGCAGCTGCGGTTGGACGTGTTTGCGCTGCGGCTGCCGCCGGCGGTGTTCCAGCGGCTGAAGGCGCTCGCCGGCAGCCGGATGACCGCCAGCGGCGAGATAGTCCTCACGGCGCGCAAGTACCGCACCCAGGAAGCCAATCGCGAGGATGCCCGCGCCCGGCTCGCCGACCTTCTCGAGCAGGCGCAGGTCGAACCGAAGAAGCGCGCGAAGACCCGCCTCAATCGCGTCGGCAAGGAGCAGCGGATCAAGTCGAAGAAGGCGAGAGGCACGCTGAAGGCGAACCGCGGCAGGGTGGATTGGTGAACCGCTGCCAGCTTGACTTTTCACCCCTGTTGCCGCAGAGGCCCGCCCGGATGGGCGGCGCCGCGCGTGCCGCCTCTTTAGTTTCGGGCGGCTGCGCCCAATCCAATCTGGGAATCAGACAAATGGCGAAGCCCGCGACCATCAAGATCCGCCTCAACTCGACGGCCGACACCGGCTTCTTCTACGTGACCAAGAAGAACCCGCGGAACCAGACCGAGAAGATGAGCTTCCGCAAGTACGACCCGATTGCAAGGAAGCACGTCGAGTTCAAGGAAGGCAAGATCAAGTAAGGCCGCCCAAGCCGCCATTGGCCAACCTGAACGGCCGGAACCAACCGGGTTCAGAGGCGGTTCAATGCCCCGTAACTAACGCCGGGAGCATGACCGACTTGACGAAATTCGCCGCCAAACCGCTGCGCGCCGCCATGGCGGGCGCGCTTGCCCTTGCCCTGCCTGCCGCGCTCGTCTTGCCCGCGGCGCCGGTCATCGCGGCCAGCAATGACGAAACGCTCGATCAAGTCGTCGGCGCCTTGCGGGCGATTTCGACGATGCAGGCCGATTTCACCCAGACCGACCGCAAGGGCCAGACGGTCCGCGGAGTGCTGAGCCTGAAGCGTCCGGGCAAGATCCGCTTCGAGTACGAGAAGGGCGTCAACATGCTGCTCGTCTCGGACGGGAAGGCGCTGACATTCATCGATTATGACGTGAAGTCGAAGCCGAAACGCTGGCCGATAGGCAATTCGCCGCTGGGCGCCCTGCTCGATCCCAGCCGTGACGTGAAGAAGTACGGAACGGTGATCCCGACCGGCAATCCGAACGTCTATAGCGTCCAGGTGAAGGACTCGAGGCGGCCGGAATACGGCGTAATCACGCTGATCTTCGTCAAGGACGCCGGGTCGCCGGGCGGGCTCAAGTTGACCAGTTGGGTGGCGCTCGACGCGCAGAACCAGCGAACCACCGTCAGGCTTTCGAACCAGCGGTATGGAATGGCCATTGCGGACAGCGAGTTCACTTACACGACGCCGCGCTAATCGTCTCATCGCCGTTGATAAACGGTCCATCCGAAAACTGCCCGCCATCTGCGGCAAACCGCAGCACACTATTCATTGCGCAGAAAGCCGTATCGACGTAATGATTCATCACAGGTCGGGCGGAGGCGGGTTTCCCCCCTGTTGCCCTAGCCTCATTTAGGCGTCCGGCTTGTAAAGCGTGACGAACGCTCAAGATGAACCCCCGTCGCATTGCCCCCGCGACGGGGGTTTTTCATTGGGCTCGGTCCCGCTTGCCGGAGGGCGACCGCTTGCCGCACCGCCTTCCGCCCCCTAATCCGTGCCCATGGTCAAGATCGCCAGCTGGAACATCAATTCGGTGCGCCTGCGCCTGCCGCAGGTCGAACGCTTCCTCGCCGGGGAAGCGCCCGACGTGCTTTGCCTGCAGGAGATCAAGTGCCAGGCGCACCAGTTTCCGGCCAAGGCGCTCGCCGAACTGGGCTATGTTCACCAGGCGGTGCACGGGCAGAAGGGTTATCACGGTGTCGCCACAGTCAGCCGCGTTCCCTTCCGCGAACTCGGGCGGCACGACTGGCAGGACAACGGCGAAGCCCGTCACGTCGGTGTCGAGCTGCTTGGGCAGGCCAAGGGCCTGGTGCTCGAGAACGTGTACATTCCTGCCGGCGGCGACATTACGGATCGCAACGCAAATCCGAAATTCGCCCAGAAGCTCGACTTCATCGACCGAATGACCCGCTGGGCCGAACGGCTCGATCGGGCGACCCTGATCGTCGGCGACTTCAACATCGCCCCGCTCGAGTGCGACGTTTACGACCACAAGGCACTGGTCAAGGTCGTCAGCCACACGCCGGTCGAGGTTGAGACGCTCGCCCGGTTCAAGCAGGCGCATGGCTGGGTCGACATCGCGCGCGAACACATCCCTGCGCCCGGTCGCTGCTACAGCTGGTGGAGCTACCGCGCGTACTGGCGCAGAAAGGACCAGGGCCGCCGGCTGGACCACATGTGGTGCAGCGCCGAACTGGCCCCCCATGCCAAGGCTCACAGGGTCATCGAGCAAACCCGCGAATGGGAGCAGCCTTCGGATCACGTGCCGCTGGTGACGGAGTTCACTCTCTGAGCGGGGCCTCCCCTTCGCGCAGGGCGGCACAGGCGGTCGACGCGCTGCGTCACGGATGGCCGCTGCGGATCGGCAATGCGCCGGCTCTGCTTCCAGTGGAGACCGCGGCCGACAACGAAGCGTCATCGATCCGGACGCTGATTTCCGCGGCGCGCGCGGCGACACTCAAGCTCGCCAACCAGCGCGAGGCGGCCAACCCGCACGCGCCCGTGCTGATCCGCGCGGCCGGGCCGCTCGATCTTACCGCGGCCCGGCCGATCGCCGACCCGGCGCTGGACCTCGCCGCGCCTCTCAAGGGGCCCTTCCTCGCCGACCCGCTGCCGTGGCAGGCGGAGGCCGAGGCGGCGATGGAGCTGGCACTGTACGCCGGGATCCTTCCCGCCTTCCTCGTCGCACCCGAGCCCGAGCGCGAAGCGGTCGGCGTCGAGCTCGGCGATGTCGTCGCCTTGCGCGACGTGCGCCGGCTCCAGATCGCCGCGCGCGCCCGTCTGCCGATTGCCAACTGCGATACGGCCGAGATCGTCGCCTTCCGCAGCCCCGATGACATGCGCGAGCACGTTGGGCTGATCGTCGGCGCCCAATCCGCGGACCACCTGCCGCTCGTCCGCCTCCATTCCGAATGCCTCACCGGCGACATGTTCGGCAGCCTCAAGTGCGACTGCGGCCCGCAGCTCGATGCGGCCCTGTCGGCGATAGCCGACGAAGCCGCGCAAGGCGGTTGGGGGGTACTGCTCTACCTGCGCCAGGAAGGCCGCGGGATCGGTCTCATCAACAAGCTCAAGGCCTACCGCCTGCAGGACCAGGGCTTCGATACGCTCGAAGCCAACCAGCGCCTCGGCCTTCCGGCAGAGGCGCGCGACTTCCCCGTCGCCGCGCGGATGCTCGAGCTGCTCGGCATCGGCGAGATACGCCTGATGACCAACAATCCGGCCAAGGTTGCAGCCTTCGAGGGAGCAGGCATCAAGGTCGCCGAGCGCGTGCCGCACGAACTTCCCGCGAACCCGCACAACGAGCGCTATCTTGCCACCAAGCGCGACCGCGCCGGACACCTGCTGCCGTGAGCATCTGGACGATCCGGCCGGAGCGGCCGGGCGACGAGGCTGCCGTCGCCTCGGTCATCACCAGGGCCTTTTCCGCCGCTGAACACTCGGACGGAAACGAGGCCGAGATCGTCGGGCGACTGCGGGACGCGCGAGAGCTCGAAGTTGCCCTAGTCGCCGCGACACCGGATGGAGAAATCGTCGGCCACGTCGCCTTTTCGCCGGTGCAGATCGACGGCCGGGAGTGCGGCTGGTACGGCCTCGGCCCGCTCGCGGTGCTGCCGGACTGGCAGCGACGCGGTATCGGTGCGGCGCTCGTCGCTGGCGGCCTGCAAAGCCTGCGGCGGATCGATGCCGTCGGCTGCGTCGTGCTTGGCGATCCCGCCTATTATCGTCGGTTCGGTTTCGAACACGATCCGATGCTGGCTTATCGCGGACCTCCACGGGAATACTTCCAGCGGTTGGTGCTGGACGGACAATGCCCGTCGGGGCGGGTCAACTACCCCGCGGCGTTCGGCTGATCCTTCGCCAAGGGCCGGAACCGCCGCCGCGCCCGGCCCGTTCGCCCGACAGGCCAACGGGAGAAACCTCTTGCGCACGCCAGTCCTGATCGCGACCGCGGCTCTTGCCGCCTGCTCGCCGGCACCGAGTGACAATGCCACGCGGCAGACCGCCACTCCAGCCGCCTCGGCCGGATCCCCGGCGCCCGCTCCCGCGGCGGCATCCTCCGCCGCACCGCCCGAAGCGGCGCCTTCCCTCACGCCTTTGCCCTCCCCGGCGCCGCCCTCGTCGACCGGCAAGCTCCCACCGGCCGATGCCGCCAATCGCTACGTCGGCCGCTGGGCCGCGCGCGAGAATCTCTGCAAGAGCGGAGCTTGGCGCTTCGAGCCCGAGCGGCTGGTCACTGCCGGGGAAGTGGTGTGTGACTTCGACCATGTCGGCAAGGTGCCCGGTGGCTACGACATCACCGCGATGTGCCGAGCCGAGGGTGAAACCAGCAAGGACACGATCAAGCTGCGCTTCGCCGAATCGGCGCACGCGATGCTGGTACAGTCGAAAATGTGGGATGTCGGCCTGATCTATTGCGAGCCGCGCTGAGCCCCCGCTCAGCGCTCCTCGAGGCGATTCAGGCCATCGCCCAGCTTGTTCTCGCCCACGCTGAGCCTGTCACCCGACCAATCGGCCACGAACGCGCTCGTGCGAGTGACGCCGGGAGCGAAGCGGGCATCGTTGCCAACCACCGTCAACCCGGCGCTCGAATGATCCTTCCCCTCGGCGGCGACGGCGATGAACGCGGAGTAATTCTCCTTGTCGCGCCCCTGGACGAACCAGTTGTTGCTGATCCGCCCGGTTGCCCCGTCGGGCAGGTCGATCATGTAGTTCGTGCCCTTGCCGGCGGAGTCGTCGAAGCTGCAGCTGGCGACCTCGATCCGCGCGGCGCGGCTCTTCAGGTAGTGTCCGCCCCGGCCCTGCTCGAACCGGCTGCGAGTGACCCGCACGTCGCCGTAGTCCCCGATGTAGAGCGAATGGGCGCAGCCGCCCGAGCCATCGCAAGTGCCGAGGCGGGTGAAGGTCGACTGGTCGACCACCAGCTCGCCGCCGGGATCGTCGTTGGTGAGGATCCCTTCCTGGCTGTCGCGAAACCAGCTTTGCGCCACGGTGAGATTGCCGCGTTCCAGCCTTATGCCGGCGCCATTGAAGTCCGGCACGCGGATTCCCTGGAAGATCAACCCGGAGACCTCGGCCGAATGGCCACGCAACACAAGCGCCGCCTTGCCTTCACAGGCGACGCCGTCAAACGTCGCGGAGCCAGGCTGTGTCGCAAGGTACGAAATGTCGCCCGCTTGCTGCACCGCGCACTGGGCATAGTGGCCGGGAGCAATGGCGATGGTGCCCTTGCCGTCGCCGATGGCATCGACCGCCGCCTGCAGCTTGTCATAGCGCTTGCCGGTTTCGACCACGGTGAACGGCGCGGGGCCGTCATTGGCGAACAGCGTCGCTGACGGCACGGCCGCACCGACGAGCGCCGCGAGCGCGCCGATGGTCGTCATCAACGGTCGGGCGAGTGGCGAGCGGGCGCAAAATTCCATGAGTCCCGGATTATCGCCTGAGGGTTAATGGCAAGCTAAGAATTTCGGGGGGGGGTGGCGGCGCTGGCCGCAGGCGAGTGACGAGGTGGACTCCCATTCGAGGGCCGCGCTCGCGCCGCGCTGCTACCGCCATGCGTCGCATGCCCTGTCGCCCTGCCGGCGAGGATCAAGCCTTCTTCGGCGGCCTTCCTCGCCTCGTCGGGTCCGGCACCGGCACCTTCACGCCCCGCCGCTGCAGGGCCTCACGCAGCAGCACCTCAAGCTCGGCGTTGACCGAGCGGAGGTCCTGTGCGGCGAGCCGCTCGATCGCCGCATGAAGCTCGCGATCGAGCCGCAAGGCAAAGGTCTTCTTTTCCGCCATCGGCCCCGTAACGCCTTACTGATAGAGCGTGCCCGTGTTGACCACCGGCTGGGTGTCGCGCTCGCCGCACAGCACGACCATGAGGTTCGAGACCATCGCCGCCCGGCGCTCGTCGTCGAGGTGGACGACATCGCCCTCGGACAGCCTTTCGAGCGCCATCTCGACCATCGAGACCGCGCCCATCACCAGCTTGGCGCGGGCCGCGATCACCGCCTCGGCCTGCTGCCGGCGCAGCATCGGGTACCCGTTGAACGTGCTCGCGGGGCCTTCGCGGCTCTTTGTCATGACCCTCTTCTCGTCGGGCATTGCCGCACCTCCTCCGATAAATAGTGATATCATTTTTATATCACTGACAGAAGGCGGTCAAGCAGGGTTCTCAATGCCGCCGAATGACGGCCAGGAAGGCCTCGCCGTAGGCCTCCAGCTTGCGCGACCCGACACCTTTGACCTCGCCAAGTTCGGCCGGGGTCGAGGGGCGCACCGCCGCCATTTCGCGCAAGGTGGCGTCGTTAAAGATCACGTACGGAGGCAAACGCGCTTCGGCAGCGAGCTCGCGGCGCAGCTTGCGCAAGGCTTCGAACAGCGGATCGCCGACGGGGTTCGCCAGGCGGTTGCGCTCCCTGCGCCTCGCCTGCCCGCTCTTCGGCGGCTCCACGATGGTCACTGGCTGCTCTCCCTTGAGGATCGCCCTGGCATCGCCGCCGAGCTTGAGACCGCCGTGCTCGTTGGCGACGAGGCTGCCGCGCGCCTGCAAGGCGCGGCTGAGTGGCTGCAGCAACCTGGCCTCGTCGGCGCCGACGATGCCGAACACGCTCAGCTTGTCATGGCCTCGCTGGATCACCCGCTCGTCGGCGGCGCCGGTGAGCACTTTCTGCAAGTGGCCAAAACCGAAGCTCTGCCCGGTGCGGTGAACCGCCGAGAGCAGCTTGCGCGCCAGCTCGGTCGCATCGATCACGCCCGGCGCCTCGCAACAATTGTCGCAGTTGCCGCATGTCCCCGGCGGGTCCTCGCCGAAGTGCCTGAGCAGCACCGCGCGCCGGCAGCCCGGGGTTTCCACCAGCAGCGCCAGCGCATCGAGCCGCTCCCGCTCGCCAATGCGGCGGCCTTCCTCGACCTCGCCCAGCCGGAGACGCGCCTGCGCGAAATCGGACGCCGCCCACAGCATCAGCGCCTGTGCCGCATCGCCGTCGCGCCCGGCGCGCCCGGTTTCCTGGTAGTATGCCTCGATCGACTTGGGCATGCCGGCATGGGCGACGAAGCGCACGTCGGGCTTGTCGATCCCCATGCCGAACGCGACGGTGGCGACGATCACCATGTCCTCGGACACGACGAATGCCGCCTGGTTGGCCGCACGCACCGCGGGTTCAAGCCCGGCATGGTAGGGCAGCACCGCGCGGCCGGTACGCCGCGCCAGTTCGGCAGCGGTGCGCTCCACTTGGTTGCGGGTCGGCGCGTAGACGATCCCTGGCCCCGGCTGTTCGGCCATCAGCCGCTCGATCTGGCTGACGGCGTTCTCGCGGTGGCGGATCGAATAGCGGATGTTCGGTCTGTCGAAGCCGGCGACTATCAGACCGTTTGCCGCAATGCCGAGCTGATCGAGAATATCGGAGCGGGTCCGGGCATCGGCGGTGGCCGTCAGCGCCAGCCGCGGCACCTCCGCGAAGCGGTCCAGCAGCGGGCGAAGCTGGCGGTAGTCCGGCCGAAAATCGTGTCCCCACTCCGAAACACAATGCGCCTCGTCAACCGCGAACAAGGCGATCGGCGCGGCGGAGAGAAGATCGCGGAACTGCGGTTGGCTCGCCCGTTCCGGCGCGACATAGAGCAGATCGAGCTCGCCGGAACGGAAGGCATCCATCGTTTCGCGCCAGTCCGCATCGGCACTCGTCAGTGTCGCCGCGCGGATGCCGTTGGCCCGCGCGGCCCGCAACTGGTCGTGCATCAAGGCGATGAGGGGCGAGATGACGATAGCGGTGCCGCGCAGCATTGTCGCCGGCAGCTGATAGGTCAGCGACTTGCCGGCGCCGGTCGGCATGACCGCCAGCGTCGATTGTCCGGCGAGCACACGCGTGACGACTTTCGCCTGCACGCCGCGGAAGTCCTCGAAGCCGAATATCCGCCGCAGCGCTTCGCGCGCCTGATCCAGTCGATCGGCTTC